>Ga0066377_10000162_pt1 | contig 15026 bp, 15 predicted proteins | sample Knorr_S23_td_Sur_FD_70946 | JGI IMG/M metagenome (GOLD analysis project Ga0066377, IMG submission 70946) | Marine microbial communities from Southern Atlantic Ocean transect - Knorr_S23_td_SurfaceB_ad_5m_LV_B | ecosystem: Environmental > Aquatic > Marine > Oceanic | place: Southern Atlantic...
TCCGGGATCAGCCCCGTAAGCGGAAAAGGAAACATACCCGCCCAGATCGAGGATTTGATGCAGGACTTCCTTCGAGCCCCCAAATCCATGTGAAAGGAAACCTTTCTCCAGTGTCACGCCCCTCAGGCAATCCAGCAACATTCCCCATGCCCGTACACAATGAATCGACGGCGGTAACCCAAGTTCCCCAGCCAATTCCAATTGAGTGGTGAAAACGGATCGCTGCAGGGCTTCATCACGTGGCTCAATCCAGTTATCCAGGCCAATCTCCCCCACGCTGGTGCCGTCACGCATCAGGTAGCAGCGCAACACATCCACCCAATCCGCTGAAAGGTCATCCACACACCATGGATGCACCCCATAGGCCTTGAGTGCGCGGGAACATCCAAGTCCGACATACTGATGAATGGATTCCCAGTTGCCGGGGCGTGTCCCGTTTATCAAATGGGCCGCGATTTCCGGAAGGTCATCGCTCCACTCCAAAACCGGTTTCAATTGCGCATCATACAAATGACAATGCGCGTCATACATGGGCATCCCAGCTAAACTGGGATCCCTGCTCATTTTGCCCCATCCGGTTCCAGACAGGAACTGGCAAACCGCTTGATACGCTCATCGACTTTTCCCAAGCCATTCCGACGGTTGCTCGACAGGTGCTGGTCGACACCCACTTCCTCAAGGAATTTCACATCCCCGGCAAGGATGGTTTCCGGCGATTCCCCACTGTAGAAATCACAAATCAAGGAAGCGATGCCCTTGACGATGGAGGAATCCGAATCCGCCCGGAAGTGACACAAGCCGTCCCGGAATTCCGGAACCAGCCACAGTTGCGACTGGCAGCCTTCAACCTGAAAGGTGCTGGTTCGCAAGGACTCCGGAAAGTCCTCATGATCCCGTCCATAATCCACAATGTACGTGAACCGCTCAAAACGGTCCGGAAGGAAGTTCATTTCCTCCACGATTCGGGTGCGTTTGTCTGATAACGACATGATATCTAACGTTTACCGCAGGCGTCTGAATGTCAATTTTCAGGAGAGGCATTTGCTCCCATGAACTTGAAAATGCTCGTGCTGTTTGCTGGCAGCGTCAGCTTGAGGGAGTGGTGATGGCCATCCCATGAAACGGGTTCCGATTCCACTCCACCCATGTTGCCCACACCGTCTCCACCATAGTGGTCCGAATTGGAATTCATGACTTCCTTCCAAAATCCGGCATACGGGACTCCAATGGTATACCCGTAACGCGTTATCGGCGTATAATGGCCAACCACCAACAAAACCTCATCCGGATTGTTCGTCTTCCGCAGGAAGGCGATCACAGAGCTGTCGGCATCCCCTGCGGAAATCCATTCAAATCCACGCGAATCCGCATCCCCATAAGAGAGGGCAGGCTCCTCCTGATACAACTTGTTCAGATCGCGGATGAGATCTTTTGTTCCGCTATGGTCCTTGTACTGCAGCAGGTGCCATTGCAGGCTGCCATCGTAGGCCCATTCCTCGGATTGCCCGAAGTCACATCCCATGAAAAGGGTTTTCTTGCCCGGCCAGGCCCACATCAGACTGTACAGGGAACGCAGGTGGCGGGACTTCTCAGTGATGTCTCCCGCCCCCATCTTCAATAACATGGATCCTTTTCCGTGCACCACTTCATCGTGGGAGAAACACTGGACGAAATTCTCCGAGTACTGATAGATCATTCCAAAGGTCAGGTTGTTCTGGTGGAACTTCCGGTAAATTGAATCTTTTTCAAAATACTGGAGCGTGTCGTGCATCCATCCCATGTTCCATTTGAAATCAAATCCGATTCCGCCCTCCTCGACCGGCTTCGAGATCCCAGCAAAAGCGGTTGACTCTTCAGCGATCATCAGGGTGCCCGGATAGTATTGATGGACCAACTGGTTTGTCGCCTTCAGGAATTCAATGGCCTCCAGATTTTCGCGGCCACCATATTGGTTGGGAATCCATTCACCTTCCTTGCGGGAATAATCGAGATAGAGCATCGATGCCACGGCATCCACCCGCAGGCCGTCAATGTGGTAACGATCCAGCCACGACAGGGCACTGGCGATGAGAAAGGCACGGACTTCATGACGCCCGAAATTGGGAATCAAGGTGCCCCAATCCTGATGAAACCCCTGCCGGGGATCCTCGTGCTCATACAGGGCGGAACCATCGAAATTCCCCAATGCGAAGGCATCCGTCGGAAAGTGTGCAGGCACCCAGTCCATGATGACCCCCACCCCGGCCTCGTGCAGCTTATCAACAAGATATTTAAAGTCGTCCGGTGATCCGTAACGCTGTGTCGGGGCAAAGTATCCGGTTACCTGATAACCCCATGATCCCGTGAAGGGATGCTCCGCCAGGGGAAGGAACTCCACGTGGGTGTACTCCATTTCCGTCACGTAGCGGGTCAACTCGTCCGCCATTTCCCGGTAGGTGAAGGGTCGGCCGCCGTCCTCCACTTTCCGCTTCCAGGATCCAAAATGTACTTCGTAGACGGAAATCGGGGCCGTTTTCCAGTCGACTTTACTCCGGGCTTCCATCCATTTCGCATCGGACCACTCATACTCCTCCACCGGGCACACAATACTGGCGTTATGCGGGGGGGCCTCAAAGTACGTTCCATACGGATCGGTTTTCAAATGCAGATTGCCGGCCTGGTCACGGACCTCGTACTTGTATTTTTGCCCGGCACTGATTCCGGGAATGAAGATTTCCCAGACACCCGACGAGCCAAGGGTCCGCATGGGATGATAGCGCCCGTCCCAACGGTTAAAATCCCCCACTACGCTGACCCGTGCCGCACTCGGTGCCCATACGGCAAAACTGACACCCGGCACGCCATCGATGGTCCGCAAATGTGCGCCCAGTTTCTGGTAAATCCGGTGATCGTCCCCTTTGTTGAACAAGTAGAGGTCCTCTTCATTGAGGGTGGGAAGGAAGCGGTATGGGTCGTAAAACTGATGTATCTCACCATTGTGACGCTCCACCCGGAGGCGGTAAGCGAAAACCTTCTCGCGATCCTTGATCTGGCCCTCGAAGGCGCCCTCCTTCGATACCTGCTTCATGGGAAAGCGGTCATCGGTCGCCAAGTCCACGACCTCACAGGATTTCGCGTTCTGAAGGAAGGCCCGTACGACAACACCCTTTTTAGCCGGGTGCATGCCAAGAATCTCATGCGGATGATGGTGGGTGGCCTCCACCAAGCGTTTTAAGTCACTTTTGGATATGCTCATAGGGATCTGGTATAGATTGTCAGGCCGATTTGATTGCATCATGCCTCAGGCAGTGCAAGGCATTAAATGGCACCTAATCTGGTCAATCAATCGAAATTAACGCTTGAGCCAACAATGGGGAGGTTCATCCTTGGAACCAGTGAAGCTGATTCCAAACATTCTTTCCCTGTTGGTCATCACCTTAATGCCTGTTGTTTCTCATGCGCAGGCACCCGAGTTGAGCGCTGACGAGCCCATCGCCTACACAGCCGACAATGGTATCCTTATTGCCACCGGCAACGCCGTCTATCGGGACGTCAACACGCTCGTGCAAGCGGATGAGATCCGTTACGACCGCGTGAAGAACCAAATCGATGCCAGCGGCAACGTGCGGGTCACCCGGGAGGGCCTGCGACTGCTGACCCAGCATTTGGTCTACGACACCGAGGCCAAAACTGTTCAGTCAGGCCCGTTCCGTGCCGGGTTCCCACCCTTGTTCATCGAGGGGGAATCCTTTTCCGGTACCCTGGATGAAATTGATTTCAGCAAGGTATCCGTTTATTTCCGTGAGCCAACCAAGGGATCCCCGCGCCTGCAAGTGGAGCAGGGATCATGGAAATCCGGTGAATCCGTCAGCGGGAGCGGGCTCCGGCTGAATGCCATCGGTGGACTCAAGATTCCCTTGCCAGCGTTTGAATACGAGTTTGGAGCCCCAACGGCTGATCTGGATGCCACCCTCGGATTCCGCAACAGCCTTGGTGCCTATGCTCAAACCCGCCTCATATACCCTCTCAACCGTCAACTGGCGGTTGGCACCAACCTGGATATCTTCACCCGCCGGGGCGTATTGGTGGGGCCCGCACTCGAATGGCAGCGCACGGACGGCACTCTCTCAATCCAGCTGGATACGGGATGGATTCATGATCACGATTCCGAGGAACGCGGTAACGATCTGCTCGGTGAGCGCATTGAGCAATCCCGCGGATTCGCCAAAATCGGGGTCCGCGCCAACCGGGACAACCGGATTCAATTGCTGGCCCAAGCGAACTACATCAGCGATTCTGAACTCTATCGGGATTTTCGCCGGCGGGAGTACTTTGAAAATTACCAACCGGATCATTTCATCGATTTCACCCTGCAGGAAGCGGATTTCCTCTTGAATGTCTTTGCCCGCAGGCAACTCAATGATGCCTACGGAATGGTCGAACGCCTGCCGGAAATCCAGGCTGAGTGGTTGCCCACATCGCTCGGTGAGACCGGAATCCTCCTGCAGGCATCCGCCGGAGCCACCCGGTATAGGAAGATCGAGGTCACCAACCTGCCCTCGGCCTTCCTGTTTCCCGACGCCCCACTCGGTCTCCATAATCAGGAAATGCCCGCAGATGGAGGATTCCCCGACTTGGTGGAATCCCCGTATCACAACCGCTTGGATGGTTCAGTGACCCTGACCCGCCCATTCAAAGGGCCAATGGGCACCCAGGTCGTCCTGCGCGCTGGAAGCCGATGGACCCAATACCGCATGGACTCCACCGACTCATCCCCCTCCACAAGCGAAAACCGTTGGGTGAGCGAACTGGGATTCGATATTTCAAAATCGTTGGCGCGCACCTACCAAATCAACCGGCCGGACTGGAATCTGAGCAAGCTGAGGCACATTTCTAAAATCAGTCTGCAATACCGCTGGCATCCGGATGGGGATGAGCTCGCCGGGTCAATTCCCGATTTTGACGGATACGCCTTCATTGCGCGGCGGCCGGTCCTTGACCTGGCGGACATTCGTCACACGGACGGGCTTCGGGAGTGGAATGTGGCGCGCATCGGATGGGAGAACAAGATCATGGCCGCCGGTGAAGATGGAGCGTTCCGTGACTACCTTTCCCTCAATCTCTATCAGGACATTGATTTTTCGGCAGATCCGGATGAAGACGAATGGGATGCCCTCTATACCGAACTGGATTACCAGCCATTCCCATGGCTCAACCTGCAGTGGCGGCAAAAGTTCCATACGGAACGAACTGAAACCGATGCCGCTTATTTAAGGGCCACCCTAAGCTCCGCTGACCTCTGGTCCGCCACCTTGCAGGCGGAATACCTGCGGGGGGGAATTGAACAGTATGAACTGGCTGCCCGTTATCGCCTCTCGGAAAACCTCGGATTGCTCGGATATTGGCATTATGATGCCAAGCTGGATACCTTCACTCGCCAGCAATACGGATTCAGTCGCCGCGTGGCCAATTCCTGGCAACTGGAAATGTATGTGGCATTCAATAATGAGAACAATCGCGACGATAATTTCAGTGTCGGGATGCGGCTTCGCTGGCTCGCCTTCTAATCGGATTTCAATCTTCACATGCCCGACTCACCCACATCCGATCGTCCTCTGATCCGCGGTTTCGACCACTCCGTCAGCCTGCCCATCTTCGAGGGCCCCCTCGACCTACTGCTTTTCCTGATACGGAAAAACGAAATCGACATATACGATATCCCGATTGAACGCATAACCCGGCAATATCTGGATATCCTGCGCAGTATGGAACACCAGACGCTGGAGGTCGCGGGCGAGTTCTTTGTCATGGCCGCCACCCTCATGCAGATCAAGAGCCGCATGCTCCTGCCCAAGGATGAGCAACTGCCCGGCCAGGGTGATGACGAGGAAGAGGATGTCGATCCAAGATGGGAGCTCGTACAGCAATTGATCGAGTACAGGAAATTCAAGGATGCTGCGGGCCAGATCAACGAGCTCATGGAAGAGGCACAAAACATCCTGTTCAGAAGTTATTTCCAAAAAGCTGAAGAGAAGGTTGAGCGCCCACTCCAACCAAGCGATTCGATCGCCCTGTGGAATGTCTTTAATCAGGTGCTGCGCCGTCTATCCGAAAAAATCGTCATCGGACAGATTCACGATGAGACGGTGACCGTCTCTGAACGCATGGAGGATATCATCCTGGAACTCGAAAAGCGTCCCAAGTTCACATTCTCCGAACTAATTCACGGACAAGTCTCCGTCCACTTTGTCGTCTCCACTTTCCTTGCCCTATTGGAACTGACCCGGCTCGATCGGGTCCGGCTTCAACAGGATTCCACATTCGGGGATATCGTCTGCACCGCCACCGGGGAATAATCGGGCTTGAAAATTCTCCAACCTCGGCAACCTTATCATCACGATCTAATGAAACCACGGAAGCATTCGCATTTATTGGGAATCGGACTCGACAATGAGGACGGGCACAAGCGCCTGACTCAAGCCGAGAAGTTTTCCATTGTTGGAGGTTCCGAGGAAACACATGAGAAAATGACGGAGACCCTGATCAAGACTTTCGAGGATTTGAAAACGAAGGGTAAACAGCTCGAGGAAACCGAGAAGGAGGAATTGGCGGAAATAATCAATCGCCACACCCCGGGATAAGTTGCATTTAACCAATAACCATTAAAATACAGATACATCATGTCAGAAAACATCATTAATGTTAGTGAAGCAAATTTCGATGAAGTCGTCACCGCCGCCAGTGCGCCGGTTATCGTCGACTTCTGGGCACCATGGTGCGGCCCCTGCCGGACAATCGCCCCGATCCTTGAAGAGGTTGCCTCCGAAATGGGTGAGAGCGTGGTCGTGACGAAAGTCAACGTCGATGAAAACCAGGGCTTGGCACAGAAGTTCGGCATCCGGGCAATCCCGACTCTCCTCTTTTTCAAGGATGGACAGTTGAAGGACACCGTTACCGGTTTGCTCCCGAAAGATGAATTAAAAAGCAAGGCCGCTTCCCTTTAAGGAACCGGCTCTTACCTTGATCATATCCGACCCGCGCTTGTCATGAAGAAAATAGCCATATTGAACGGACCCAACCTTCACCGGCTCGGCAAGCGTGAGCCGGATATTTATGGAACCCAGACCCTGGACGATATCGTCAAGGCCGTTGCTGATAACGCAGCTGAAAATGCTGAAGTTGTCCATTACCAGAGCAACCACGAAGGCGACTTGATTGAGCAGATTCACACTTGGTCAGACGAAGGCGTCACCTTGGGAATCATCAATCCGGCTGGCTTCACGCACACCAGTGTGGCTCTGCGGGACGCCCTCGCAGCCAGCCCCATTCGGTTTGTCGAGGTCCATCTCAGCCACATCTACCAGCGGGAAGACTTCCGCCATAATTCCGTCACGGCACCGGCCTGCATTGCCCAAATCTCGGGCATGGGTGCGCATGGGTACATCGCTGCAGCGGATTACCTGCTCAGCCTGTGAAGGGGACGGGTGGGTTCACCAACCCCCGATTGCCAGCGCAAAGGTAAAGAGGCGCAAAACCAGGTTGACCGCCAAAGCGGCAGCAAGGTCATCAAGGACCACGCCGACACCCCCGGGGTACCGTTGCAACTTGCTTATCCCAAGCGGCTTGAGGATGTCGAATAACCGAAAAAGGGCAAATCCGGCCAACATGTAGGCCCAGACGTGCTCGGAAGCGACCATCAGGTCCTTTAACCCGAGGAAACAAAGGGGAACCGCCACCACCTCATCGAGGATGATCTCCCCGGGATCCCGCTTGCCAAGGCGGCGCTCCCCTTCATCACAGAATGGAAAAGCGAGGGCGGCGAGAACAAGGGTCAGGAACACTTGGGACACGTTCCCCAGCGGGAAAATAAGAATGGTGTAAAGGGCCAGTCCAACCACGGTTCCGTTTGTACCAGGTGCCTTGCCCCAGTACCCGACCGGGCCACAAGTGCAGATCGCGTTGATGGCCTTGTCCGGAAACATCCGGAACAGGATGTTGAGCTTCCTCAACACGCCGTTTCCTTTCTCCACAAGAGCGCTCCGTATTTGCTGAAATACTGGATCCCGGAAGAGATGGTCAGCCAAGCGGACAAGGCAAAGTAAATGTACGCGTTGATCCAGACATAAAGGGCAAATACCGACAGATCTTGCCCAATCCAGGCTTGAAAGTCTGTTTCAAACATCGGCACGGCGAAAAACACGCAAATACAGGTCACCTGCCAGATCGTCTTGCGCTTGCCGGCTTTTTCCGCCGCCAGGACGATGTTTTTCCGCGCGGCCACCATCCGCATCATGGTGATGCCGATCTCACGAACCGCCATGGCGCTGACGATCACGATGGCGAGGCCCGTGGGCTGTATCAATCCGAGCCAAATCAAGAGGACGAATGACCCCAGCGTCATGACCTTGTCCACCAAGGCATCCATGATTTTGCCAAAATTCGTGATCAGCTGATACTTTCGGGCAATGTAACCATCCAGGAAATCGGAAATGGATCCATAGAGAATGCAAAAGAATGCCAGCGTGGCTGCCCCGGTCCACGGCTGCAAAACCAGCCAAACCAAGGCAATCAATACCCCAATTCGGGAGAATGTGATCAAATTCGGTAGATGACGCATGATAAAACCCGATGATTCTATGCGCATTCCAGGGAATCATTCCAAGAATAAAGCGGTCGCATTGACATGAATTCATCAATTCTGCCTTTTTTGCTTAACCTGTGAGGGTATTTCGCTTCATGATATCCGTATTGTTATGGCTATCGCCGTTTATCCAGGAACCTTCGACCCAGTGACCAATGGTCATTTGGACATTTTGCACCGGGCTGCGCATATCTTCGACAAGGTGATCGTCGGCGTTGCTCCCAATCTGGCCAAGAGCCCCCTTTTCACGGTCGAGGAGCGAATCGAGCTCATTGAACAGAATCTGACGGATCCCAATATTGTGGTGACCCTTTTCGAGGGATTAGTGGTGGACTTTGCCCGGGCCCAGAATGCCACCGTCCTCATCCGTGGACTGCGAGCTGTATCGGATTTCGAGTTCGAATTTCAAATGACCCAGATGAACCGGGACTTGGATCCGGGAATTGAAACGATTTTCCTCATGCCCTCCGCCAGCTATTTCTTTACCAGCTCGACCCTGATGAAACAGGTTTCCTTATACGATCCAGAGCGTATCGGAAAATTTGTACCGCTGAACGTCGCCGCTTCTCTGAAGAGGAAGTTCAATCACGATTAATCTATGGATAAAGCAACTTCCTCGAAGCGGGCCGTCGGTATTGTCTGGCTGACGGTCTTTATGGATCTGGTCGGTTTTTCGATCATTTTCCCCATTTTTCCGGCCATGCTGGACTGGTACTTGCCCCGAATGGATTCCGGTTCGGCACTTGGCCAGACAGTTAACTGGTTGATGCAAGTGACCAGCGGAGACAACCAGATGTTCTTGGTTTCCGTCTTGTTCGGCGGCTTTCTCGGATCCCTTTACAGCTTGCTGCAGTTTTTTGCTTCCCCGTTCTGGGGCCGCTTGTCTGACCGGGTCGGACGCCGGCCCATACTTCTGCTCACCACGACCGGAACCGCCTTGTCCTACTTGGTCTGGATTTTTGCCGGAGGCTTCTGGGTCCTGGTCGTTTCCAGGATCGTGGCTGGCATCATGTCGGGTAACATTGCCGTGGCAACCGCTTCCATTGCGGATTTAACCGACTCAAAAAGGCGTTCCAAGGGAATGGCACTGATCGGTGTCGCATTTGGATTGGGCTTTATTCTGGGTCCGGCCATTGGGGGCTTGGGATCACTTGTCGACCTTGGTGTTGACCCGGAAAACATGGCAACGCTTGCCCTGACACCCTTCTCCTTCCCCGCTCTGCTGGCGTTCACCCTCGCATTAGGGAATGTAATCTGGGTGTGGCGCGCATTCCCGGAAACAAATCCGGTCGAGGAATCAGCATCCGATGAGAAAAAGGAGCGCCCCTTGTTCCGATTTGGTTCACGCATCCCCGACGTCCGACGGGCATTGAAGGTGAACTTCCTTTTCATTTTCGCGTTTTCCGGAATGGAATTCACTCTCACATTCCTTGCTCTTGAGCGCTTGCTTTACCAACCACACGACATGTCCGTGATGTTCCTCTTTATCGGATTGGTCCTGTCTGTTACCCAGGGATTTGTCATTCGCCGGTTTGGACATCGCGTGGGTGAGCGAAATTTTACCACGTTGGGCCTGCTGAGTGGCGTTCTATCGATGCTCTGCCTCGCCGTAAGCCATTCAACCGGATTATTCTATGTCGGGCTCACCTTGCTGGGATTTGGCGTCGGTTGCGCCAGTCCATCCCTGTCTGCCTTGGTTTCCCTGTACTCCCCCGCTGATCAACAAGGGGCGGAACTGGGAGCATTTCGCTCAATGGGTGCGCTTGGCAGGGCAATTGGACCCATCTTCGGGGCCCTCATATTCTGGTCAATGGGATCCCACATTTCCTATACGGCCGGAGCCGGATTGTTGTTTCTGGCTGCTCTATTCTCCCTCTTGTTGCCCAAACCAGGGACAGCGCATCACTAGGCAAACGTCCTGAATACTCAGGACTTGGAAATAAAATAGCGGACCCGCCGACCGGAAACTCTTAGAAATCCCGAACCGGCAGAGCCATCATCAATTTTCTCATCCAGCTTGAGCAAATCAGCATAGCTCAAGGCAAATGGATTGGCACCGGTTGATACGATCTGAATGTAGGCATCGGTTCCGGATGCCGTGTCAACGCGCACCCATGAGTAAGCACCGCCGATCGGGGACGGCTCAGCCCACATTGGCGACAGGTAGCCTTTCAATACGGCCGGAATCGATCCCGATCCGGAACTGGGCGGATAATCGCCATTTTCCATGGCATAACGGTGAAAGGCCTCGCCATGGGTTCTCAGGTCATTCGCCAGTGTGGACAGCTGAGACCTCACCATGATCATTTTAAACAGAGGAATGGCAAGGGCCGCCAAAATACCGATAATCGTGACAACAATGGCCAGTTCAATCAGACTCCATCCTTCCTTACTTCTCCTCATGTTCGCACCAAGTTAAATGTAATAGACTGGTCGAAAAGATTAATTTCAAAAAATCAGTGATGCTCCGGCTTCAACTCGCGGCCCATGAGGGCTCGAATGGCTTCACTGGCGGTTTGGCCTTCATAAAGAATGCGGTAGATTTGTTCCAGAATGGGTGCCTCAATCCCCTTTTCCAGGCAAATATGATGGAAACAATGGGAAGTCCGGTAACCTTCCACGGTCATTTGCTTTTCCTCAATTAGCGACTGGATGGATTCACCGCGGGCAAAGGCTTCCCCGAAGGTCCGATTGCGGCTCTCCTTCCCATTACAGGTCAAAACCAGATCACCGAACCCGGTGAGCCCGTAAAAGGTTTCCGGTTTTCCACCGAGGGCTGTTCCCACGCGCACCATTTCGTGCAGGGCCCGGGTCAGCAAGGCGGCCTTGCTGTTGTCCCGCAGTTCAAGGCCATCACACATCCCTGAGGCAATTGCGTAGACATTCTTCAGGCAACCGCCCAATTCCACGCCAACCATGTCCTTGCTGGTATATACCCGTAAGGAATCCGAACTGATGGCTTCCTGGAGTCGATTCATTTCGGCCTCACCGGCGTCCGTAGCCAGAACGATGGCGGAGGGTTGTCCCTCGGCAACCTGGCTGGCGAAAGTCGGGCCACTCAGCACACCGTGGGCGTATCCTGGCAGTTCTTCCTCCAGAATGGTACTGGGCAACTCATTGGTCCCCTCTTCCAAGCCTTTGCAGATGGTGACAAATAGCTTCAGTGAGCGGGCCTCATCCAATTGCGACCGGATATCCCGACAGACAGAGCGCAAAAACTTGGACGGGCAAGCAATGATGCAGGCATCCGCTTCCATCAACGCAGGTTTCTTCTCAAAACCGACCTGCAAGTCCGCGGGCAAGGGATGTCCGGGGAAAAAGCGCCTGTTCTCGCGGGTGGAGCCCATGTCCATCGCCTCTTCAAGCGTGTGCGGGACCAGAGTGACACTGTGGCCCTGATTGCTCAACTGGATGGCGAGGGCAGTGCCCCACGCGCCTGCGGGTAAGATACAGATATTCATGAATTACAAAGGAGAGTCGGGCTTGATGAGGAAACCCCTCACACGTGCTCCGTTATAAAAGACTTAACCGAATCCGGTGTTGGCTCAAGCCTATAGGCGTTTGGCGTCAGGCTTTTCAAGTGCTCGAGAGTCGGGGAAACCGGATGCACTCCGGTAGCTAATTCAACCACGTCCGGAAACTTGGCTGGATGCGCGGTTGAAAGGACCACCCGGGTCCCCGTCTCTGGCAGATCCTGGAATCCGCAAGCGGTGTGCGGATCCATGACATACCCGTAACGAGCATGCATGTCCCTGATAATGCGGGCTATGTCCGTATCGGTGGCCCGGGAAGCCGAAAAGATGTCTCGATTAAAGGATTCGAAGGTGTAATCGCCAGTGGCCCGGAACTTGGCCATGATTTCGCGGACACGGGTAGACTCACCCTGCTCATGGTAATACAGAAAGCGCTCAAAGTTGCTGGCAATCTGGATATCCATTGAGGGAGCCGTACTGGGCAACACGTTGTCGATCTTGTAGCGCCCGGTCGAAAATAGCCTGTACAGGATGTCGTTCTGGTTGGTGGCAATCTGGAACCCCTTCACCGGCAGGCCCATTCGCCGGGTCCACCAGCCAGCCAGAATATTGCCGAAGTTACCGGTAGGAACCACGAAGGTAACGGACTCTTTTTCGCCTTCCGGCAAACGCAACCAAGCGTAGATATAGTAAACGCACTGTGCCAGCACTCTGGCCAGATTGATGGAGTTCACCGCACTGAGGTTGACCTGCTGACGGAAATCCAAGTCCCCGAAAACATCCTTGATAGCGGTTTGCGCATCATCGAACGTTCCGCTGATTCCAATCGCATAGACATTTTCCGCTCCGGTACAGGTCATTTGCCGCTCTTGCAGTGCTGAGACTCCACCATTCGGATAGAGGATGAAAATGTTGACCCCTTCCTTTCCCAGCAGGCCATGAATCGCCGCCGCACCGGTATCCCCCGATGTGGCGCCAAGAACGGTTATGGGGCGCCCTGTCCGCTTGATCTGGGCTTCATAGAGGTTGCCCAGCAACTGCAGGGCAAAATCCTTGAAAGCAAGCGTCGGCCCATGGAAGAGCTCGAGCAAATGCAAGCGGTCGTCCAAACGCACCAACGGGGCAATTTCCTCGTGGTCAAATCGAGCATACGCATCCTCCACACAGGAAGCCAGCGTCGATTCGTCCAAATCCGTGGCAAAGAGTTTGAAAAACTCCAGACACAGCTCTGCATAACTCAATCCTGCCCACTTTTTCAGATACGGCTGGATGTCGGGCAGCTCTTCCGGAACATAAAGTCCACCGTCAGGTGCCAAGCCGGTTGCCACCGCCTCCGTGAAGGATAGCGGTTCCGTCTGGCCACGTGTCGAAACGTACCGCATGGCCAAAAATTACTCAGCGAGGGCAAAGGCTGAATGGACAACACGAACGGCCTCGTCGGCTTTCTCGGAATCCACCGCCACTGAAATTTTGATTTCGGAGGTGCTGATCAACTGGATGTTAATCCCGTTTTCCGCCAAGGCGGTGAACATGGTCGAGGCAACACCGGAATGGCTGCGCATGCCGATCCCGACTACCGAGATCTTGGCCATCTGGTCAGCCAGGACAATCTTCCCCTGCCCAAGTCCATCAAGGCATTTCTGTACTGCCTGCTCTGCCTTGTGAGCCTCATCGGTTGCCACGGTGAAGGTCAGGTTGGCCACACCGTCACGACCGATATTCTGGACAATCATGTCAACGTTGGCGTTGGCGTCCGCCAGCGCTTGGAAGACTTTGGACGCTGCTCCCGGCTGGTCCGGCAGTTCACTGACCACGACCTTGGTCTGGTTCTTGTCACATGCCACGCCGCGTACCACGACGTCTTCAAGTGTTGTATCCTTTTTAACCATTGTTCCCGGATTGTTATTATAACTGTTTCGCACCTCAAAGGGCACATTGTGTTTGTTCGCAAATTCAACGGCCCGCGACTGCATGACCTTGGATCCCATGCTGGCCAGTTCCAACATTTCCTCGTAAGCCAGCTCTGGCAGCTTTCGGGCGTCCTTGACAACGCGGGGATCGGCCGTGAAGACTCCATCCACATCCGTGAATATCTGGCAAGCATCGGCTTTCAAAGCACCCGCCAAGGCGATCGCCGAAAGGTCGGAACCCCCGCGCCCGAACGTGGTAATGTGACCGGCTGGATTGACCCCCTGGAAACCAGCTACGATGACGACTTTGCCCTCTTCGAGTTGCTGGAGAATATCCCCCCCGCTGATGTCGATCAGACGCGCTTTCGTATGAACACTGTCGGTCAGCATGCCAGCCTGCGCACCTGTGCGGGAAACCGCCGGCTGCCCGATCGCATGCAAGGCGATGGACGTGAGAGCAATGGTTTCCTGCTCACCGACTGAAAGCAGCATGTCCATTTCCCGGTCATCCGGATGCGGATGCAGGGATTTGGCATCGGCCACCAATCGGTTGGTCACGCCTCCACGCGCAGAGACAACCACAACAACTTGGTTTCCCTCATCACAGGTTGCCTTGATCCGCTTGGCCACCTCACGAATGCGGTCAAGGTCCTTGACCGACGTGCCTCCGAATTTCTTAACAATCAATCCCATAGTCTTAAATAGTTGAGTCTGTTATCCCAATCGCTGGGCAAAATCCGCAATCCTCAAGAGAAAAGGTTTCTTCATCAAGGCCTTGCGGCGGCTCAGTTTGCTTACTGCCGCCTTCATGGCTGCTTCCGAACAAACATGGGTTGTCAACACAAGGTTGGCAGACCCCTTGGCACCGTTGGGTCTCTGCAGAACAGTTTCAATGCTGACACCCTCACTGGAAAGGACACTGGCCACCTCAGCCAGAACACCCGGCTGGTCTTTCACCGCCAAGCGGATATAAAATGACCGGTATACGTCTTTCAGGCAGGCCAACTCAAGGTCCTCCCGGTT
>Ga0066377_10000163_pt1 | contig 14911 bp, 11 predicted proteins | sample Knorr_S23_td_Sur_FD_70946 | JGI IMG/M metagenome (GOLD analysis project Ga0066377, IMG submission 70946) | Marine microbial communities from Southern Atlantic Ocean transect - Knorr_S23_td_SurfaceB_ad_5m_LV_B | ecosystem: Environmental > Aquatic > Marine > Oceanic | place: Southern Atlantic...
TCTAACTTTATATCTATTCCTGTTTTATCAATCACTTTTCTTTTAACAGTATCAATTAGTTTTTTCATATCATGAAATTTAGCATTTTTTTCATTTACAAAAAAATTCATGTGTTTTTTGGAAATTTTAGCATCTCCAAAGCTTAAATCACTAGGTACAGACTCTTTTATTAATTCCCATACCTTTTTATCTGTTTGATCTATTGGATTTTTAAAAGTACTTCCCCCAGTCTTAATTTTTGTTGGTTGCGCATTTTCTTTTTTTGTTTTTAATTTAACCATTAATTTATTTATATCTTCTTTATCTTTTTTTTCTGTTTTAAAAGTAGCGCTTAAAAAAATTAAATCATTAGCTAAGTTAGAACCCCTGTATTCAAAATTTATGTTGTTTGAGTTAATTGATTTAACATTACCATTATAATCAATATACTGAATGGACAGTAAATTATCTTTAAACTCTTTATTAAAACAGCCAGAATTCATTCTTATTCCACCACCAACTGATCCTGGTATACAGGACATAAATTCAACGCCGCTTAAATTATTTTCTTTAGCAAATTCAGATAATTTTTTTTGACTTACTGCGCATCCAGCAATGATTAAATTTTCGTTTAGAACACTTAAATTTGAAAAGTTCTTTCCTAGTTTAATGACTACTCCATCAAATATTTGATCACTGATTAAAACATTTGAGCCAGCTCCTAATATGAAAATTTTACCTCTATTTGAGTATAATTTGAGGAAGTTTATTAAACATTTTAGGGTATGTGGTTTAAAAAATACTTTAGTTTTTCCCCCAATATTAAACCAATTTGATTTTTTTAAATCATAATCAAAAAAAATTTCACCCTCTCCATAAAAAGATATTTTTTTTAAATCAATTAAGTTCATTAAATTGAATTATCTAAACCTCTCATCCAATTTGAAATGGAGCCCGCTCCCATACCGATATAAATTTTTTCACCATAAGCTGTTTGTTTTAAAAACTTTCTTAGCTGTTTTTCGTTTTCAACATGTATTAACTTTACATTTGAGTTTTTTATAATTAATTTTGCAAAAGAGTTGTAGGAAAAACCTAATTTTATAGTCTCACTGGCCTTGTAAATCGGACAAAGTAAAACAGTGTCAGCATTTTTAAAACATTTTGAAAATTCAAACTTTAGATTTTTTACTCTTGAGATTCTATGGGGTTGAAAAATGCAAATTATCTCTTTTTTTTTATAAACCTTTTTTACACCCTCTAACACATTTGAAATTTCAGTTGGATGATGAGCATAGTCATCAAAAAATATTGCTTTATTGTGTTCGAATAAATAATTAAAACGTCTTTGAACACCTTTAAAATTTGATAGCCCTTCTTTAATAACTTTAGAGCTTATTCCTATTGAAAAAGCAACAGCAACGGCAGAAGCTGCATTTTTTATATTATGTAATCCAAGAAGAGGAATTTTAATTTTTGTAATAGTTGTATTGTTTCCTGGTAATTTAATTCTCAGATCAAACTGAGAATATTTAATTTTTTGAACAATTTTTATAATTTGAAAATTTGCTTCTTTATCTAAACCATAGGTATAAAAATTCTTATTTTTAGAATATTTAATTATTTCTAAATTATTTTTATCATCTATACAAATAAATGCCTTTCCAACAGAAGGTGTTTTTTCAAGAAAGTTGCAAAAATTTTTTTTTAGATTTTTTAAAGACTTATAAAAATCTAAATGTTCTGCATCAATATTTGTTATAATTGAATAGGTGAAAGGAATTTTTAAAAAGCTTCCGTCTGACTCATCTGATTCTATAATACACCAATTGCTTTTTCCTAATCTTGCAGAATTACCAAAAGAATTTAGAACGCCACCATTTATAATCGTAGGGTCTAACTTTGCTTCTGAAAAAATACTTGAAATTAAAGATGTCGTTGTAGTTTTACCATGAGATCCTGTAACTACTATATTTCTCATTAAAGAAACTATATGACCTAACATTTCACCTCTTGTATATATTGGCAAGTTAAGTTTTTTTGCTAATTTTAATTCTGGATTATTTTTTTTAATTGCAGAAGAAATAACTAATATAGTAGAATTTTTAATATTATTTTTATTGTGATTTAAAAAAATTTTTATTTTTTTTTCGTTTAACCTATCAATGTTTTTATTTAAAGAAATATCACTTCCTTGAACTTTAAAACCAAGGCCATTCATAATTAAAGCTAAGCCACTCATGCCTATACCGCCTATTCCTACAAAATGAATAAGTTCGGTTTTTCCAAGGTTAATTTTCATTTATAAGATTAATCAATTTTTTATTTATATTATTCCAAGTATTTTGGTTAGAGTTATTTTTTAAATTTTTTTTAATTTCTAAGTATTCTAAATTTTGATTGAATAAATTAATAATTTTTTTGGATAAATCCTGAATATTAAAATCGTGCTGATTTATAATCCAACAACACCTCTTTTCCTCGTAAAATCTAGCGTTAAAATACTGATGATTGTCTTTAGCATATGGAAAAGGAATTGCAAAAAATGGAATATTAAAAAAAACAAGTTCAGATATAGCTGAAGCACCAGAACGGGTTATTGCCAAATCAAAAGAATTTATTTTTTCGAAGAGATTATGATCAAATTTAAAAAGTGTATAATTTATATTCGAATTTAAATACTTTTCTTCAATTTGAAATTTTGATTTCTCATCAAATATTTGTTGATGAACTTCAATTTTTAAAAATTTAGAAATTTCTATAATCAAATTCATTACATTATGATCAAAAAATTTTGCCCCTTGACTTCCTCCAAGAACTAAAATCCTTTTAATATCTTCAAAATTACTTTTTGTATTTTTTTCAAGAAAATAAATTTCTTTTCTTAATATAGGTTCAATTGGAAAAATCTTATTTTGAAATTTTTTTGGTAAATTTTTTAAATTTAAATTATAACACACAATCTTTTTGGCTATACTTAACATATATTTATTAGATCTTCCTAAAACACTATTTGGCTCAAATAGAAAAATATCTGCTTTAAGAATTTTTCCGGCAAAACAAATTGGATATGACATATATCCACCGGTACTAATGATTATTTCAATATTATTTCTTCTTAAATATCTAAATGAATTAATTATTGAAAAAAAAAATTTAAACATTTTTAATGGTAGTAAAAGCAAATTACTAAACAAATTAGGAATTTCTAAAACATCAAATCTATATTTATTTTGATCAATAAATCTTTTTCCTCTTTCGTCTGTAATTAAAAAAACTTCAAAATTATTTTTTAAATGATCATATATGGAAATTGCAGGTATAACATGTCCCCCTGATCCTCCAGTAACAATTAAAACTTTTTTCATTCCTGTATGATTTTTCTTTTTGTAAGATTGAGAATTATTCCTGAAATTAACGCAGTACTTAAAATTGATGATCCTCCATAGCTTAAAAAAGGCAGTGTCATACCTGTAGTAGGTAATAATCTTATATTAACACCGATGTGAACAAAAGTTTGAATTAATATTAAAGAAACGCTTCCAATCAAAATAAGTTTAGCTTTCTCATCTTTTATTAAATTTATTTTTTTTATAATCTTATAGGAGAGAATTAAATATAATAGCATGATAGCTATAACAATAATTGCTCCGAATTCTTCTGATATAACAGAAACAATATAATCTGTATGGGCCTCAGGAACCTTATTGTTTAATGTTCCTTCTCCAATTCCTTTACCAAATAAACCACCACTAATTATAGCATCGCTTGCTTTTTCTGCTTGATAGTTATTTCCTGAAGTAACATCTAAAAAAGAAATTAATCTAATTTTTATATATTCAAATTTTGGAACAAAAAAAATTAGATATGAACAAATAGAAAATAAGCTTATAAAAAATAAAAAAAACATAATTAGATTAATTCCTGATACAAAAATCAAAGATAACCAAACCATTGAGATGAGTAGAGTTTGTCCTATATCAGGCTGTGAAATTAAAAATAAAACAACTGGCAAAAGCACTAATGAACTTAACAAGTATTTTATATATAATCCTTTTTTCTCTAAGCAAAGTAATGATGCAACCATAATAATAAAAAAAGGTTTTAAAATTTCTATCGGTTGAAACCTTGGAAATATTCCAAAATCTAACCATCGTTTAGATCCTTTTACTTCTACACCCAAAAAAGGAACTAGAATCAAAGTTAAAAAAAAAATAAAAAATAAAATTAAAGAAAAATTAAATAAAAATTTTTGGTTCAATAATGAAAATCCAAATAAAGTCATTAGTGCAATAATTATAAAAATTAAATGCTTTATAAAAAAATAGTAAGAGTTTGTATCAAGTTTATCAGAAGCTATTAAAGACGTTGATACTAAAGAAAAAAATAAACCTAATACAAATAAACTTAGTATAATAGTTAAGATGGTTTTATCTATATTTTTCCACCAGTCATAAAAATTATCAAAAAATTTAATCATAGTTTTGATTTAATTAGTTTATTAAAATAATTACCTCGTTCTTCAAAATTTTTAAATTGATCAAAAGATGCAGCTGATGGGCTAAATAGTATTATAATTTTTTTATCTGTTATTTTTTTTATGTCTTTAAATAATAAATTTATGGCTTGATTTAAAAAAATAGATTTTTTGTAATTTATTTTTTTTTTAAATTTTGAAATAAAAAAATTTAAATTCTTTCCATAAAGATAGGCTTTGACTTCTTTAAAATACTTTGGTGGAAGATCAAATACGTCACCTTTTTTTGGCAGTCCACCTACTATCCAATATATATTTTTATAAGACTTTAAAAGAGGAATGGTTGATGAAAAACTTGTTGATTTAGAGTCATTAATTATTGTTATATTTTTTTTTTTGTAAATGATCTGTTGTCTAAATTTTAAACCTTTAAATTTATTTATTATTTTGAATAAACTATTTTTATTAACTTTAAATATCAAACATAAAGAAATAGCAAAAGAAAGATTTTTTAAATTTGAAATATTATTAAAATAATTATTTGTTATTTTTTTTCTAAGATTTAGAAATTTTTTATAATCAACCTTTATTACTTTAGAATTAATTTTATTTCTATTAATAAGAGTATTTAAAGCTTTATTATTATTTTCTATAAATGCATAAGAATTTTTTTTTTGATTGAGTATCAATTTAAACTTTGCCTTAATATAATTTTTAAATGACCCATGTCTTTCAAGGTGGTCAGGTGATAAATTTAAAATAATAGAATAATTTGAATAAAAATATTTGCTGTAATCTATTTGATATGAGGATGCTTCAATTACAAACATTGTATCCGTTTTAACATTTTTTTCATTTAAGATTGGATTTCCTATGTTTCCAACCAGTCTTACATCTTTAATTTTTGATCTAATTAATTCATAAACTAATTTAGAAGTAGTTGATTTTCCATTAGTTCCTGTAATTGTAATTTTTTTATTTAGTGGATAACTTAATTGAAAAATATCTAATTCACTTATTATAATAGATTTATTTTTTAATAAATATTTTGATAAACTACATTTGTTTATATTAATTCCGGGACTTAAAAAAATATAATCAAATTTTTTTTTTAAAATTTGATTTGATTTAATACAAAAATTTTTTTTTTTCTTTAAAAAAAAATTTTTATTATCATCAAAAATATTTAAATTATTTTCTTTCTTTAAAAAATTAAAAACAGCTATTCCTGACTTTCCTAAACCATAAATTAGAATATTTTTATTAATGAGCAAATCTTTTGGGTCGCCCATTATCTTAATTTAAGTGTTGCAATACCAATTAGAGCCAAAATAATTGAGATAATCCAAAATCTTATTACAACTGTTGATTCTGGCCAACCTTTTTTCTCAAAATGATGATGAATAGGAGCCATTCTAAATATTCTTTTGCCTGTCAATTTATAAGATAAAACTTGAACAATTACCGACACCGCTTCTAAAACAAATAGGCCTCCAGTGATTGCTAGTACTATTTCATGCTTAGTTATAATTCCAACCGCACCTAAAGACCCTCCTAAAGATAAAGATCCAGTATCTCCCATAAAAATTTTAGCAGGTGGAGCATTATACCAAAGAAAACCTAGACATGCGCCAATCATTGATCCACAAAAAATTGCAGCCTCTCCGACCCCCTCGATATATGGTATTTGCAAATATTCAGAAAAAACGATGTTTCCAGACACATAACTTATAAAAGCAAAACATGCAGCCACCAAAATTACTGGCACAGTTGCTAATCCGTCAAGTCCATCGGTTAAATTTACCGCATTAGAAGATCCAACTAAAACAAATAAGTAAAAAGGAACAAAAAACCATCCTAAATTTAAAACTAAATTCTTAAAAAATGGGAAATATAAATTTTCTAACTCTTGAGAAATATTTGAATAATACAAAAGTAATATTCCAATTAAAGCTAATAATATTTGAACAAAAAATTTAAATTTTGATGAAATTCCATTAGAATTTTTGTATTTTATTTTTTTATAATCATCGTAGGCACCCAATATTCCAAAGGTTCCTGCTATATATAACAAAAACCAATTATACGGATTAGATAAATCTCCCCAAAGCAAAACTCCTGAAAAAAGTCCTAATAGAATTAACAAGCCTCCCATTGTAGGGGTTCCAATTTTTTTAACTATATGATCACTTGGTCCATCGTCCCTTATTGGATTGTGAATTTGATTAGTTGAAAATATTTTTATTAGAGGAGATCCAAAAATAAACACAACAATCATTGCTGTAAACATAGATAGTCCAGTTCTTACAGTTAAATATTTAAAAACATTAAAAAAGCTAAAAGTATCTACTAAATTTGAAAATAAAATATAAAGCATAAATTAATTTAATTTTTTAACTATTTCATTTAATCCTGTCGAATTTGACCCTTTAATCATAAGATAATTATTACTTTTTAACTCATCTTTAATAAATCTTGATATTTCCAACTTGGATTTAAATATTCTTCCTTTTTTTTGTGTTCTAATTTTGTTGAAAGTATAAATTATATCTTTTCCATAAACATATACCTTATTTATTGATGTTGTATTAATTACATTTGCAATTTTTTCATGTAGTTTTTTAGAAAATTTACCTAATTCTAACATATCTCCCAAAATCATTATTTTACTATTTTTTGTTTTTAAATTGTTGAATCTTTTGATTGAAAATGAAAGCGACAAAGGATTAGAATTATAACTTTCATCTAAAATATTTAATAACTTATTTTTAAGTTTTATTTTTTTGAAATTACCTCTGCCTTCAGGTTGTTTAAAATTAAAAAAAACTTTCTGATCAATATTTCTTAAATCTGTTATACTATAAAGAGTAGCTAAAGCAGCTAAGATATTTTCAATATATTCGACAAACTGTTTTTTAATAATAAATTTTTTAATTATTCTATTAAAACTAATGGATAAGATTATATTGTTTTTGAAAGATTGTATTTTTTTTAGCTTAATATCTGAATTATTATTTTTACTAAAAGAAACTACTTTTAATTTTTTATTTTCAGCTTTTTTTTTAAAATAATTATAAAATTTATCATCTTTATTTAAGATCATTGTTCCATTTTCAGATATATTATTAATCATTTCTGACTTTGCTTCTGCAATACCTCTTAAATTTTTAAAGTTTTCGGAGTGTGCATAATTTATATTGGTAATAATGCCTAAATCAGGCTTAATAATATTAGATAGATAGTCTATTTCTCCTTTTTTATCCATTCCAACTTCGAAAACACCATATCTGTCAGTCTTTCTAATTCTAAACAATGATAAAGGTACTCCGTATTTATTATTAAATGATTGTTTTGAAAAAGTAGTTCTAAATGTTTTTTTTAGTGACTGACCGATCAATTCCTTTAAAGAAGTTTTTCCTACAGATCCGGTGATTGCAATTGCAAAAATATTTGAAGATTTTCTGATTAATGTTGCAAGGTTGGAAAAAGTTTTTAAGGAATTTTTAACAAAAATTTTTCTAAAATTTTTTTTTCCATAATTTTTATCTAAGATGCAAATACTTGCCCTTTTTTTCAAAGCTTCATCTGCATATTTATTGCCATCAATTTTTTTTCCCTTGATCCCAAAAAAAATATTATTTTTTTTTAAAGTTCTAGAATTTATACTTGCTTCATTAATAATTAATTTATTTTTAATTTTTAAATTTAAATTCTCATTTATAATATTTGTTTTCCAATTTTGAGATAAAGTTTTATTTTTAATTTTTATATATTTAAGAATTATTTGTTTATCTGAAAAAAATTTTTTTGTTTTGTATTCTTGATAAAGCTCATGTCCTTTCCCTGCAACCAAAAGAATTTCGTTAGATTTAAGTTCGTTTATGGCTACCTTAATAGCTTGCTCCCTTGATCCAATTTCTAATAATTTTTTTTTAGATATTTTTGACTTTATATCTTTCCTTATTTTTTTTGGATCTTCAGACCTTGGATTGTCATCTGTTAGATAAATTTTATTGCATAAGCTATTTGCAATCATACCCATCATTTTCCTTTTGGGCTTATCTCTTTCACCTCCGCATCCAAAAACAATATTTATATCTCTGTGCTTAAACTGATCTTTTAGATTTATTAAAATATTTTTAAGTGCATCAGGAGTATGGGCATAATCCAGTATAACTTTTGAATTATTCTTTATTGTTTTAATATTTTCAAATCTTCCAGATATATATGTTATTTTCTCAACACTTTTTATAATTTTTTCTAATTCAATTTTAGATAAATATGCGGCACTAATTGCCATGATTAAATTTTCAATTTGAACTTTGCCAATTAGTTTGGTTTTAAAGTAATAATCTTTACCTGCTAGTGAAAAATTTACTTCTTGAAAATCATTAAAATATTTATGACTTTTTATAATAAGATCTGAATTATCTTTACCAATTGTAAATGTTTTTATTTTATTTTTATTACAAATCTTTTTAATTATTTTTGAATTTTTTTGATTATTAATAAATATTGCATAACCTCTTTTTTTTACTAATTTTTTAAATAAAATTAATTTTGAATTTAAATAATCTTTATATGTTTTATGATAATCTAAATGATCTCTGCTTATATTAGTAAAAATTCCAATATTAAATTTTAAACCATCTAATCTATTTTGTTTTAATCCATGGCTAGAAGCTTCTAATATTGCGTGATCAATTTTATTTTTTTTAAATTGATCTAGATGTTTGTGCAATATAATTGGGTCTAAAGTAGTATTTGAATTTTGTGATATAAAATTTTTACCATTAATTCCTAATGTGCCTAAAGATGCTACTCTAATTTTATTTAATTTTAAGATTTTGTAATAAAAATTTGTGACTGATGTTTTCCCATTTGTTCCTGTTACTGCAATTAAATTTTTAGGTTTTTTTTTATAAATTTTACTAGCAAATATAGAGATTAATTTTCTGATGTTTTTGCACTTTAAATATAGAATATTATTCTCAATTTTTTCCTTACAAGTTTCCGATATAATTATTTTTGCCCCATTATTAATTGCTATATTAATAAATTTATTGCCGTCAAATTTATTTCCTTTTACAGCAAAAAATATATTGCCCTTTTTTATTGTTTTTGAATTGAAGGAAATTCCTGAAAATTCGAATTTGTAAAATTTTTTTTCAATATTTGGATAATAGTCTCCTAGATACATATTTTACGGTCTTAATATTTTGTGGCTAAAATTGGCCCAATTTTTTCAATTATTTGTCCTGTTGTCCAGACTGTTGTCCAGCCTGCAGTATTTCTCCAATTACCTTTATAAGGACTCCTTCCATCTCTATATTGGTAAATAAAATCTTTGTTTGCTTTTGGCTCGTCAAGCATAACTACAAGAACAAATTTAGGGTCAGATGTAGGAAAGACTGAGGCAAAAGTATTTATTTTTTTTTTTGAATAACCTCCTTTTTCAGGCTGATCTGCTGTCCCTGTTTTTCCTCCTACTTGATATCCATCAACATTTGCAAATCCAGCTGTTCCTTCCTCTGTTGATACTATCTTTCTTAAAATTGGATTTATTTTTTTTGATACTTCATTTTTAATGATTTGTTTTTTTTTAAATTTATTTTTACTTAAAATTAAAGTTGGTTTAATTTCATAGCCTCCATTGACAACAATTGAATATCCTTTTGCAAGTTGAAGCATAGTAGTTGCAATTCCATGTCCAAAAGCAACTGTTGCTAATTTACATTTTCCCCATCTTCCTAATTGAGTATCTCCCACTTCTGGAATATCAAATTCAGGTTTAGATAATATTCCTAAATTATTTAAAAACTGACTATAATTTTCAATACCAACTTTTTGGGCAATTCTAACAGATCCTATATTTCCTGATCTTATTAGTATTTCTTCTGCCGTTAAATCAGAAGGAAGTTTATTATCATATTCAGATATAGGCTCTCCTCCACAAAAGATTTTTTTTTCAAGATTATTAAATTCAGTACTTGGTTCTATTACTCCATAATTAATGCCAGCTGCTATTGTAAAAGTTTTAAATACCGAACCAAGTTCATAAACTCCTTTAGTGGCTCTATTAATAAACTTTTTATCTGTTAATTTTTCTCTTTTATTCAAATCAAAATCTGGCAGTGAAACCATTGATAAAACTTCTCCTGAATGAATATCCATCAGAATTGCAGCACTTCCTATATTATTAAAAATTTTTTGAGTTTTTAATAGTTCTTCTCTGATTAAATATTGTAACTCTTTATCAACTGTCAAAGTTAGAGCTTCTTTTGAGCTTCTTAATTCGTAATCATAGGTTTTCTCTAAACCAGAAATGCCATTGTTATCATCATCTATTTGACCAATTACATGGCTAAATAATTCACCATTTGGGTACACTCTGGTGATTTTCTCTTCTTGGATAAATGATTTTTCACCAAGTAATAAAGCTTTTTCCATTAACTCTGGAGAAATTTTTTTTTTTACATAAAAGAATTTTTTTCCATCTATTTGATCGTCAAATTTTTGATCTGGAAATAATAATTTTAATGAAACTAGTAATTTTTTTTTGTCTACTACTAATTTTGGATCTATTCCTAAATTTAAAGCTTGAACTGATTTTGCTAAAATATTTCCTTCTCTATCAGTAATACTTGATCTAAAATTTTCTTTCTTAGATAATATTTTTTCTTCACTATATGTTTTATTGCTAAGAATTAAAACTTTAACTGAAAATAAAATAGAAATTATAAAAAAAACAAAGAAAATAAATGCAATTCTTTCAAAAGAAATATTTAAATCTGTTTTTTTTTCTACATAAGAAAAGTCTAAATTTTTATTATTGTTTTCATTCATTCTTTTTTGAAATAGTTTCTATTTTTATTTGATCATCTAAAACATTCATCCATTTAAAATCAGATATTTCTATTTGAACTAAATCGTTTTCAAAATATTGTTTTTGATATACAGAAAGTTTCTTGGGTGATGTTAAATAATTATAGTCTAACAACAATAACTCTAATTTATTTTCAAGAACTCTGATATTTTCCTGTATTTCAAATATTGCTCTGTCCATTTTTTTTGTTGAATTTTTAGTTATAGTGGTTGCTATAATCAAAATTAATACAGGAAGAAAAAAGAATATTTTTTTCATTTTATACTTCTAAACTTTCCACTTTTACTAAATATTCAAATTTTTTTTTGAATTCTAAAAAATTATTTTCTTCAGATATTTTTTGAGCATACCTCAATTTAGCTGAACGAGAAGCTGGATTTTTTTTTATTTCTTCTATGGTTGGCTTTATTGGTTTAGTTTTAAATACTTTCAAACATTTAATTTTATTCGAATCATTAGGTATATATCTTGAAGAGTTTTTTATTTTTGAATAATTATTAAAAAAAAATTTTACAATTTTATCTTCTATTGAATGAAAAGTTACTACCGCGATTATTCCTCCAATTGGCAATAAGCTAAATGAATTAATTAATCCATTAATTAATTCACTAATTTCTTTATTTACAAAAATTCTTAATGCCTGAAAAATTTTCGTTGCGTGATTTTTTTTTGAGAAATTATATTTGTTTATTTCATCAACAATATTAACAAGATTTTCAGTGTTTAAAATTTTGTTTTGTCTTTCTTTAATTATTTTTCTAGCAATTAACTTTGCTTTTTTTTCTTCACCGAAATATTTGAAAATTAGTTTTAAATTTTCCTCATCCATTTTCATAACAACTTCATGACTTGAAATATCATTTAATCCAAGTCTCATATCAAGTTTTCCCTTACTTTTAAAAGATAAGCCCGTATCGAGATTTGATATCTGATTCATTGAAAAGCCAAGGTCGAAAATAATTGCTTTTATATTTTCGTTCTTAAAATTTAATTTATTTATGTTAGAAAATTTTTGATTATAAAATTGAAATCTGCCTTTAAATTTACTTTCAATTTCTCTAGCAAATATTTCAACTTTGGAGTCCCTGTCTAGAGCTATTACTTTATTAGTTTTATTTTCTAAAATTTTTTTTGTGTACTCTCCTTGACCAAAAGTACAATCAATAAATGTGCCACCATAAAGAGGGGAAATAATTCTAACTAATTCATTTAGCAGAACAGGAAAATGTTTTTTTTCCTGATTTATGGTGGCATTCATTTATTTTTTTGAAGACCATTAATTTTTTTGTCTTCTCAAAAATGCTGGTATTTCTAGATCATCCTCTTCTTCATCCTTTGAATTAATTTCAATATTCGATGAACTATCCTCGTTTTCTGAATTAAATAATTCTGGTGTTTCCTCTTCTTTTAAATCAAAATTTTCTAATCCATTAGACGAAATTTCATTTTCAATTTCCTCCAAAGACTCAGATGAATCGTTTGTTGATGATGATATTTCTGATGAGTGGTTGTTCTGGGCTTTATTTAATTGATGTTGATAATTTTGATTATCAATTTCCTCATCAATTTTTAAAGCATTGGCCCCATTTGTCATAATCGAAGCCCCAGGATTTGAAAAAGTAAATGATTGGGTTGAACTAGTATGAGAAAAATCTGAATAGCCTGGATTTCTATTTTGAATTCTGTGAACCATATTTATTACAGATTTAGGTTCTGGCTGGATTCCATCTAGTGCAGTTGCAACAATTGATACTCTCATTATTCCATCTAGAGTTTCGTCTGTAATTGCCCCAATAATAAGTTCAGCTTCAGGATCAACTTCGGCTCTTACTTTATTTACTGCTTCATCAACTTCAAATAATTTTAAGTCTTTTCCACCAGTTATATTAACAAGTAATCCCTTTGCTCCTTTTAAAGTATAGTCATCAATTAATGGATTATTAATTGCCATTTCTGCTGCTTTCACAGCTCTTCCTTCACCTTCAGCCTGACCGGTTCCCATCATTGCTTTGCCCATTGAACTCATTACAGTTTCAACATCAGCAAAATCTAAATTTATTAAACCGGGTCGAACCATTAAATCAGTAATGCTTTGAACACCATGCAATAATACATCGTTAGATAATTGAAATGATTCTTCAAATGTAGTTTGCTCACTTGCAATCTTAAATAAATTTTGATTTGGAACTACTATAATTGTATCAACATGTTTTCTAAGCTCTTCTAATCCTTGTTGAGCTTTTCTCATTCTTGATGGGCCTTCATATAAAAAAGGAAGAGTAACAACTCCAACTGTTAAAATATTTAATTCTTTTGCAGCTCTTGCAATAACATGTGCTGCTCCAGTGCCAGTGCCCCCGCCCATTCCAGCAGTAATGAAAACCATGTTTGAACCCTGAAGCACATTAATAATTTCATTTAATGATTCATCGGCTGCAGCCTGTCCAATATCCAGTTTAGCTCCAGCTCCTAAACCTTTTGTAAGATTTAAACCCATTTGAATTTTTGCTTGTGCCTTGCTTAACCTTAAATCTTGAGCATCAGTATTAACTGCAATAAACTCTACACCTTGTAAACCAGCATCTATCATTCCATTAATTGCATTGCCTCCTGCTCCCCCAACTCCAAGAACAAGTATTCTAGGTTTTAATTCTCTTATATCTGGTGATTTAAAGTTTATTGTCATTTTTCCCCCTTTTAGTTATTAAATTGTTTTTCCCATTTAAGACTTGACCTGTTAAGATTTGATTTTCTCTTAGCATTAACCCTAAATTTCTCAAAAATTGTTGGTTCCCATATTTGAAAAGTTTTTCCTTGACCAACAAACAACATGCTGTTTTTGATTTTTGCATGTTTTAAAAATTTTGAAGATAGCGCAATTCTTCCTTCGCTATCAAATTGTAAACTCATACTTTCTGCTAATATTGAGGTAGCAAAAAAATCTTTTTTTTCTTCAAAAGGATTTAATGAGTCAATTGCATTAGAAATTTTTTCAATTCTATCTTGCGACCAAGCTTCAATTGAAGAGTTATTGAAAGATGGAAAGCAAATAACACCATTATATCCTAAGTTGGATAGATAGGCTCTATAAGAAGCAGGCACAGAAACTCTCCCTTTTTTGTCTAGCTTGTTTTCGAAAGTAGATAGAAACATGTTTTATATCTTTATAAAATTCCATATTTGGGAATATATGGGATATTATGGGTTTTTTAATATATTATCAACTAATAATTAAAGTAATATAGCTTTTAATTTTTTTAGAATTTTTATGATTTTGATTGGAATTGATTAAGAATTGCCAGATAAACTATAAGCCGGGTTCTGTCTTTTAAACTTACCATTTATCTAGGCTTTAAATCACTTTAAAGCTCAAGCAACCAACCCTGATGACTAGCCAAAGACTGCTTTTAGTTATTTCTAACAATGTCACCTCTACTCGGTCTTGCTCTCGGTGGGGTTTTCCATGCGCAGTTTGTTACCAAACCTGCCGGTGTGCTCTTACCACACCTTTTCACCCTTGCCTTGATAAGGCGGTTTATTTTCTGTGGCACTATCCCTAGGGTTTCCCC
>Ga0066377_10000164_pt1 | contig 14895 bp, 11 predicted proteins | sample Knorr_S23_td_Sur_FD_70946 | JGI IMG/M metagenome (GOLD analysis project Ga0066377, IMG submission 70946) | Marine microbial communities from Southern Atlantic Ocean transect - Knorr_S23_td_SurfaceB_ad_5m_LV_B | ecosystem: Environmental > Aquatic > Marine > Oceanic | place: Southern Atlantic...
TTCCCTCAAAAAGTTGCGTTTTAATATTATACTTTGCTAGATATTCCGATATATATTGTGCTAATTTTTTGTTACTTAGTTCGCTAATTGTCTTAAAAGAAATTAGTTTTGAAAGAATATCAATAGTATTCATTTTTAATTGTTGAATTGTTCGTTGATAATTCTTTCTTCCATATCATGACCAGGGTCAAATAATAAGTTCATATACTTGCTTTTGTCCATTTCAATCTCAAGCTTTACAATATTTTTGAACTCCATAAAATCTGCTTCAGCTCTAACGGGTCTTCTTTTGTTTTCAATTGAGAGTAAAGTTATCTTTGCATCGTTATTTAATAATGCTCCTCTCCATCTCCTAGGCCTATACGGACTAATTGGTGTTAATGCTAGGACTTGAGCACCAACTGGTATTACCGGACCTCTTAATGAAAGATTATAAGCTGAACTACCGGCGGCAGTTGAGATAAGACAACCATCACCAAGAAATTCTTCAATTCTAGTCTTGTTATTAATTTGTATTTTGATTTTGGCAATACTCGGGCTACTTCTAATCATTGAAACATCATTGAAAGCAAGTCCTTCCTTAACTTTACCATTAGAATCAAAACTTTTAATTTTTAATGGATGTAATTTATAGGGAATCGCTTCGTCTAATCTTTTTTGTAAATTTTTCTCTGAATATTGATTCATTAAAAAACCTACAAAACCTTTATTCATTCCATATATAGGAATTTGCTTTTTCAAAAAGTTATGAAGAGATTTTAAAACTGTTCCATCACCACCTAGCGCTACAATTACATCTGCATTTTCAGGTGAAACATTTTTATATAATTTTTTTAAAATTTGTAATGATTTTTTCGCCTCTGGTTTATCAGATGAAACAAAACCAATTCTTTTTTTCATCTAGCCTCCAGTAGTACTCATAAATCTGTCTTGGACATAGGCTTTTTCTTTAATATTAAAAAAATGTTTTTCAGGCTTATGGTAAATAGAACTTTTAATTATCTCTATTATTTCAGAATCACTTTTTTGAAGTGAGTTTTTTAGGTTTACTGAGCCATTATCTCCTAGGCAAGGGTAAAGCATACCATTGCTTGTAACTCTAATTCTATTACAAGATGCACAAAAGTTTTCAGTCAACGGTGATATAAATCCAATTATATTACCAAGTTTAGTTTTATAATATTTTGATGGACCATTAGTTGAAAAAGATAAACTTTCTAAACCAAATTCTTTTTTAATTATTGACTTTGCAAAAGAAATCGGAAGAAATTGATTTGTTCGAGAAGTATTAACCTCTCCAACGGGCATTACCTCAATAAAAGACTGTTTGAAACCGTTTTCATGACACCACTTGACCATACTATTAATTTCATCTTCATTAAATTTCTTTAAAAGAACAGTATTAATTTTAATCTTAATATTTTGCTTTCTTGCTTCAACTAATCCTTGTAAAACTTGATTAAGATTTCCACCATTTGTTATAAACTGAAATTTTTCAGGTATTAAAGTGTCTAAAGAGACATTTATTCTATCTACACCTAAATCTGAAATATCTTTTGCATATTTTTTTAATTGTGTGCCATTAGTTGTTAATAATATTTCTTTTAATAAATTATCTTCTTTTTTATTTTTTAAAAAACTTATTATTTCTAAAATATCTTTTCTAATTAATGGTTCCCCTCCAGTAATTCTAATTTTTCTAATTCCTAGCTTTATAAAATAACCAAGAATTTTTTTCATTTGTTGAGTGTCTAATATTTCTTCTTTTTTATAAAAATTTTCATTTTTCACAGGCATGCAGTATTTACATCTCAAATCACATCTATCTGTGATTGAGAATCTTAAATAATTTATTTTTCTACCAAAATTATCTATCATATTGTTATGTATGTTATTCTAATATTAAACTACTAAATAATAAACGTCTAAAAACTTAATTATGCGAATAAAACCTAATATTGATGATAAGAGACTAACAAGAAAAATTTTTGGTTTCAATGAGCTTTTAAAAAGAACAAAATTAGATGTTATAGAGGAGAAACCTCTTTCATTGTTTTTAAATGACCAGGAGATTGTAACAATGATGACCATAAATGATCATCCAAAATTTTTAGCACTAGGTTATCTTTTGAATCAAAATATGATTAGTAGTCGAACAAAAATAGAAAAAGTTGAATATTATGATGACCTAATGACAGTAGTTGTAAGAACAAAAAAACCTGTTGATTACCAAAAAAAATTAAGAAAAAAAACTTTGACCTCTGGATGTGCTCAAGGAACTTTGTTTGGTGATATTATGGAAAGTTTTAAGAAGATTAAATTTAAGGATGTCCCAAAGTTAAAAATGTCTTGGATTTATGAGTTGTCAAAAAAAATAAATCTAATGCCGAGTTTATATCTTAAAGCTGGAGCAATCCATGGTTGTGTTCTTTGTGAAAAAAATAAACCACTGGTCTATATGGAGGATGTTGGTAGACATAATGCAATTGATAAAATAGCGGGTTTTATGTTTGTAAAAAAAGTTAAGCCTGGGAATAAAATTTTTTACACAACAGGTAGGTTGACAAGTGAAATGGTAATTAAAGCAGTAAAAATGAAAATTCCAATAGTAATATCTAGATCTGGATTTACTGCTTGGGGTGTGGAATTAGCTAGAAAGGCTAATCTTACTTTAATAGGAAGAGCTAAGGGAAAAAGATTTATTATTCTTTCTGGTGAAAAAAGACTTGATGAATTTTAAAGATCAAATTTTTGGAATAGTTTTGTGTGGTGGGTTGTCGAGAAGAATGGGCTCTGATAAATCACAGAAAAAAATAGGTAATTTAAAACTTATTGATATTGTAATTGAAAAAGCATCTTCACAGGTAACTAGGCTGGCTCTTAATGCAAATAATTTAAGAAGCGAAACATTTAATCTTGAACTTGTTCCAGATTGTCAAGCCGGTAATTTAGGTCCACTAATTGGAATTTTAAGTGGTCTTTTATGGACAAAAAAAAATAACTGTGAATGGCTTATGGTTTTTCCTGTTGACTCTCCATTTTTCCCAGACAATATTGTTGAATCATTTTTAGATGGTTTAACCGACGAAAAAATTATAATGGCACAATCAAACAATAAATTACATCCGGTTTTTTCGATGTGGAACGTTGACTTAATATCTAATCTGGAGACTGCCATTAAAAATGATCAGAGAAAAATTGATGTCCTAACAAAAAAAATCCCTACCAGGCTAGTAAATTTTGACAATATTGGATATGATCCTTTCTTTAACGTAAATAATCTTGATGATCTAAAAAAAGCAGAGCAAATTTATAAAGAATTTTTTGAAAATAAGGGGAGAATAGAATGAGTTTTTACGACACGTTACATAAGAAGAATATTATAGCAAAGCCAGGTTTTAATAGGTGGTTAGTTCCGCCTGCCTCAATTGCGATTCACTTGTGTATAGGGTCAGTCTATGCATGGAGTATGTTTAACCCGGCACTAGTAAAAATTCTTGGTGTTGTTACGTCTTCTGGAGATGACTGGAATCTTGGGCAAGTTGTTTGGATTTTTTCTGTTGCAATTGTTTCCCTTGGATTAGCTGCAGCTTATGCAGGAAAATGGCTCGAGGATGTTGGACCAAGAATGGTTGGATTTGTTGCTGCATGTTGTTGGGGAGGGGGCTTTGTTATTGGTTCTTTGGGGATTTATTTACAAGAGATAGGCGTACAAGTTTCACTCTCACTACCCATGCTAAGTTCAGAACCTATAGTCCTAAGGCTTGGTCTTTACTTACTCTATCTTGGATATGGTATTTTAGGCGGAATTGGTCTTGGGCTTGGTTATGTTTCTCCAGTGTCAACTTTAATTAGGTGGTTTCCTGACCGTAGAGGTATGGCGACGGGTATGGCAATTATGGGTTTCGGAGGAGGAGCTATGATAGCTAAAGTGTCAATTGATAGATTGTTAGCTAAATTTTATAAAGCTCCAGAATATTTAGGAGCTTTAGATTCTGTTCAATTAGTAACGGAAGGAGGAAGAAGATTTGTGGATATTGCTGGTAACTTAACTGAAGTTGTGATTGTTACGGCTAATGATATTGCAAAGATGATAGTTCCAGGTGACACTGGTGTATATATCGTTGGTACTGGATCTAGTGGTGCTGCTCAAACCTTTCTCTTTTTAGGAATTGTTTATTTTATTATTATGACAATAGCAGCCTTTTCTTATAGAGTACCAGCTGAAGGTTGGAAACCAGAGGGATGGACACCTCCGAAAGATTCAAAAAAAACAAGGCTCATTACCAAAAATAATGTCCATATTGACCAAGCATTAAAAACACCACAATTTTACTTTTTATGGGTTGTTTTGTGTTTTAATGTATCAGCGGGTATAGGAGTGATTGGCGTTGCTAAAACAATGATGATCGAAATCTTTCAACCAAGTCTGCCCGCGATAGTTACTGCCAGCTTTGCTGGAACATATGTTTTGATGATAAGTGTTTTCAATATGGTTGGAAGAATTTTTTGGGCTTCCATGTCTGACTTTATTGGGCGAAAACCCACTTATTTTATTTTCTTTTCACTTGGTATTTTACTTTATCTTTCGATACCTTTCACAGCTAAAGCAATGAGTATTAACCCAGCAGTTACATATTTGATATTATTTTACGCTGCATCGATGATCATTTTTACAATGTATGGTGGAGGTTTTGCAACAATTCCAGCTTATCTTGCAGATATATTCGGAACGAAATATGTTGGAGGTATACATGGTAGATTACTAACAGCTTGGTCAACAGCTGGAGTTTTGGGACCAGTTGCAATTACTCAATTAAGACAATCATCCGTAGATAATGCAATAAGTGATCTCGTTCAGAAAATAAGTCCTGATAAATTTCAAGAAATTTATGGTTCTTCAATTGATAACTTGTCTTTATTGGTTCAGCAAAAAACAGTAACAATTTCTAACTTAATGCCACATATGCCTGAGGGAACAATTAATCCATCAACTACATTATATAACACGACAATGTTTGCGATGGCAGGACTGTTAGCGATTGCTTTTGTTTGTAATCTATTGATTAGCCCAGTAGATCCAAAACATCATATGAAGGAGTAAGTCTTAAAATAAATTGCAATTAAGCTGTAATTTTTTCTATTTTTGCTGCGCAATATTTTAGTTCAGGAATTTTTCCGTCCGGATCTAACGCTTGGTTTGTGAGTAAATTGACAGGTGCATTCTCAAAACAAAAAGGCATAAACACCATTCCATCGGGGATCATTTTGTCAAATCTAACTTTTACGCTTATTTTACCTCTTCTTGTAGACAATTCCACTTGCTCGTCTTGGGCAAAGTTGTTTTTTCTCATCTCATTTTTTGATAGGTGCACGTAAGGTTGCGGCTCTATTGTACTTAAAACTTTTGATCTTACTGTCATTGAGCCAGTATGCCAATGTTCTAACAATCTCCCTGTTGTTAGTACAAGAGGAAATTTTTCATCAGGTCGTTCGTCGGGAGAAATAAGTCGGGCTGGAACAAGTTTACCTTTTTTATTATCTGTTGGAAAACCCTCTCCAAATATGACTTCATTTCCTGGTTTATCTTCATCATCACAAGGATAAGTTACAGCTCCGTCTTTAACCAATCTTTCCCAGGTTATATTTTTCATTGAATCCATACATTTACTTAGTTCGTCATAAACTTCGTCAGGACCAGAATAATCCCAGTCTAGTCCCATTCGTTTAGCTAATTCTTGAATAATCCATAAATCTTGTTTCGCTTCTCCGGGTGGGTTCACAGCCTTTTTTGCAAGCTGAACACGTCTGTCTGTGTTAGTAAAGGTTCCTGTTTTTTCAGGAAATGCTGAGGCAGGCAAAACAATATCTGCGAGATAAGCAGTTTCAGTAAGGAAAATATCTTGAACTACGAGCATTTCTAATTTTGCTAATGCTTCTCTAGCATGATTGGCATTAGGATCTGACATGGCTGGGTTTTCTCCCATTACGTAAAGACCTTTAATATTTTTTTCATAAATTGATTCCATTATTTCAACTACTGTTAAACCTGGCTCTGGGTCAAGTTTTGTGTTCCAGTAATTCTCAAAGAATTCAACATTTTTTTTATCTGATATTGGTTGATAATCTGGGTATACCATTGGTATCAATCCAACGTCTGATGCACCTTGAACATTATTTTGCCCTCTTAAAGGATGAAGTCCTGTTCCTTTTCTACCGATGTTCCCAGTTATCATTGCCAAAGAAATCAAACATCTAGAATTATCTGTACCATGGATGTGTTGCGATATTCCCATACCCCAGAAGATCATTGCAGATTTAGCATTGGCGAACAATCTTGCGGTTTCTCTAATTTCGTTTGGAGAAATTCCACATATATTAGTCATTTCCTCTGGTGTGAAATCTTTGATGTGCTCTTTTAACTCCTTATAACCTTCTGTATTTTTTTCAATATATTGTCGATCAACCAACCCCTCTTCAATAATAGTGTTTATCATAGCATTTAACAACGCTACATCCGCACCAGGTGTGAATTGAAGACTTTTCTCAGCTATTCTCGAAAGGTCTTGTTTTCTAGGATCCATGATTATTAGTTTCAAGCCATTGTTCTTTACTGCATTTTTCATAAATGTGGCTGCTACAGGATGGTTTTGTGTAGGTCTTGCTCCAATAACTATCGCAACGTCTGCGTTTTTTATTTCTGAAACAGGAGCGGTTACAGCACCTGAACCTATTGTCTCCATAAGTGCTGCTACAGATGAAGCATGACACATTCTAGTGCAGTGATCTACATTATTATTTTTGAAACCAGTTCTAATCAATTTTTGAAATAAATATGCTTCTTCATTTGAGCCTTTAGCGCAACCGAAGCCAGCTAAAGATTTTTCTCCAGATTTATCTAATATTTCCTTTAATTTTTTTGCAGCCAAATCTAGCGCTTCATCCCAAGAGGCTTGTTTAAAATGGGTAAAAGGATTAAGAGGATCAAGTTTTTCGTGAGGATCTTTTGGCTTATCTGACCTCCTAATTAAAGGAACTTTTAATCTCTCTGGGTTGTGAATATAATCAAACCCAAACCTACCTTTGACACAAAGTCTATTTTTGTTAGCTGGTCCATCTCTTCCATCAACAGATATGATTTTTTCATCTTGAATATTATAGGTTAATTGACAACCAACTCCACAGTAAGGACAAAGTGAGTCGACTTTCCTGTCAGGTTTTGCGTTTTTGGTACCATTATCATCTAATAAATTTGATTCCATCAATGCTCCCGTTGGACATGCTTGCACACATTCTCCACAACTCACACAAGAAGAATCACCCATGGGATCATTAAAATCAAAAATAACTTTCGAATGATGACCTCTATTACCCATTCCAATAACATCATTAACTTGAACTTCTCTACAAGCTCTAACACATAAATTACAGTGAATACATGCATCAAGGTTGACCGACATGGCAACATGTGAGGCGTCTTCACAAGGAACACTTTTTTTTTCTCTTTTGTCAAATCTACTTTTTTCAACATTTATACTTGAAGCAATGTTCCAAAAATGAGAATCAGGGTCGTGTGAAGTTTTCCTATCTGGCTGATCAGTAACTAAAAGTTCTAAGACCATTTTTCTTGATTTTGTTGATCTCTCATCATTAGTTAAAACTTTCATTCCTTCAGTTGGTTTCCGAATACATGAGGCTGCTAACACTCTTTCACCTTCTATCGAAACCATACATGCTCTGCAGTTTCCATCTGCTCTATAACCGGGTTTATCGGCAAAGCATAAATGAGGTAAAACAATGCCTTCTCTTTTAGCAACTGTCCAAATTGTTTCGTTTTCTTTTGCTTTTACTTTTTTATTATTAAGAAAAAAATCAACCATGTTGAATATTATAGTTTGTCTTTAAAATAATTTAAAGAACAAGTTATAGGGTTTCCAGCCGCTTGTCCCAAACCGCAAATTGATGCTTCACTCATTGTGTCAACTAATTCCCTGAGCAGTTTTTCATCCCAAATATTTTTTTCTAATAACTTAACTGCTTTTTCTGTACCAACTCTGCACGGTGTACATTGTCCACAACTTTCATCGTTAAAAAATTTTAATAAATTTAATACCACGTTTTGGATCTTATCTTTATCGGAGAATACAACTATTGCCCCAGAACCAATAAAGCAACCATGTTCTTCTAATGTTCCAAAATCTAGAGGGATATCAGCTTTTTCCGCGGGAAGAATTCCACCAGATGCTCCTCCAGGAAGATAACCAAAAAATTTATGTCCCTCTTGCATACCGCCACAATATTCATTTAGTAATTCATTCATTGTGATACCTGCTGGTGCAATCTTAACTCCTGGGTTTTTAACTCTACCTGAAACAGAATAACTGTGTGGACCTTTGTGCCCTCTTTTCCCTTGATCACTATACCATTTATGCCCTTTTTCTAGAATGTCTCTTACCCAATAAACTGTTTCGATGTTGTGATTAAGTGTAGGCTTTCCAAAAAGTCCAACTTTTGATACAAATGGAGGTTTATGTCTAGGAAGACCTCTTTTTCCCTCAATTGATTCAATCATGGCAGATTCTTCACCACAAATATAGGCACCAGCGCCTCTTCTAACATAAATTTTTGTGTCGCTATCAATAATATTGCTTTTTTCAAGAATTTGTATTTCTTTAATCATTTTTTTTCTTATACCTGGGTATTCATCTCTCATATAAATATAAATTTCTTTTGCCTCCACTGCCCAAGCAGCAATTAACATACCCTCAAAAAACTTATGCATATTTGTTTCAAGATAAAGCTTGTCTTTGAATGTACCAGGCTCACCTTCATCTCCATTTATTGTCATAAGTCTTGGCCCTTTTTCCATTCGGACAAATTTCCATTTTTGTCCAGATGGAAATCCTGCTCCACCCATACCTTTTAAGCCAGATTTATCTAATTCATCAATTACATCTTCAACATTAAGTTTTCCCTCGTAACATTTCCTTAAGATTTTGTAACCATTTTCTGCAATATATTTTTCAAAATCAATTCCACCAACTTTTTTAGGGTGAACATCATTTTTAGACAAAGCTGTTTCAACATCATTTACTGAAAATTTTTCTAGGTGATTGTGACCGACCTCGCATGCTGGAGCTTTATCACACAAACCCATACATGGAGCTCTGACAACTCTAACTTTTTTTTTATCTAAGGTTGAACTAAGCTTTTTCATAAGATCATTAGCCCCAAACAACTCACAAGTTAAGCTGTCGCAAACTCTTATTGTAGTGGGTGGTAAAGAGTCTTCATCATCTTCTATAACATCGAAATGAGCGTAAAAGGTTGCAACTTCAAATGCCTCTGCCATTGGAATTTTTAAGATGCTAGCAAGAGCAGCTAAATGCTTTTTTCTAATTTGGTTATATTTGTCCTGAATAAGATGCAGATACTCAATTAACATATCTCTTTTTAGCGGAAGATGATCTATTAATTTTTTAATGTCAGATACATCAGAGTCTTCCGTATTTCTTCCCTTTGGATAAAAATTTTTTTTTCTTATATCAAGCATTAACCTAACTTAAATTTATTAATAATATATATATATATCGATTTTTTAGAAATACTATAGATGATCTTTCAAAATTTTACTAATTTTTACTGATAAATCTCCACCTTCGAATAAAAACCCTTTTATTGATGCATTTTTTGCTGCCATAAGATCTGTTTTTTGATCTCCAATCATAAAGCATTTTTTTTTGTCAAGATTATACTTTTTAATTGCTTCATTGATCATCTTTGGTGAAGGCTTTCTTCTAGAAGCTTTTATGTTTTCTGATGGAAGTTCTGTAGAAAAGAAAAAATCATCTATTTTTACTTCATGCTTTATCAGTTGCACGTTAATCCATTTATGAAGATCATTCACTTGCTTTTCTGTGTAAAATCCTCTTCCAACACCCGATTGATTAGAAACGACAATAATCAAAAAATTATTTTTTTTTAAAATTTTTAAAGCAGGAATAGCTCCTTCTATCCATCTAAAATCCTCGATTTTATGAAGATAACCAGTGTCTTCGTTTATAACCCCATCTCTATCTAAAAATGCCGCTTTTTTATATTTTTTAAATTTTACTTGATTCATTTTTTTTCAAATATAAATATAATGCAATTAACTCTTTAATGAAACTTTATGAGCAATAAAATAAATAAAAAAAGTTATGAGCCGACTGATAAAGAGAAGTTCATGAACCCCAAGCAGATCGAATATTTTAAAAATCTCCTACAAGCATGGAAAAATGATCTTTTGCAAGGATCATCGAATACGCTTGATCATTTAAAGGAAGAATCCTCTAATAAACCAGACAATGCAGATAGAGCTTCAATTGAATCTGAAAGAAGTCTGGAATTAAGAACTAGAGACAGAGAAAGAAAACTGTTGAATAAAATTAATAAAGCTCTTAGAAAAATTGATGAAGGCACTTACGGTTATTGTGAGGAAACAAATAAACCTATTTCAATTGCTAGACTTAAAGCAAGACCAATTGCAACTTTGTCTATTGAAGCCCAAGAAATGCACGAAAAATTTGAAAAAATTTATAAAGAAAAAGAATATTAAATTAAGTTGTTGATTTGTATATCAACAATGATATGTTATATAGAACATTTATAGAACATTTATGGATAAGTTAAAATCTTTAGAAACGACTATTAGCCAAATTGAAAGAAATTTTGGCAAAGGTTCAGTAATGAGGCTTGGAGAGAGGGAAGTTGTCGAGATAGATGCTATATCCTCTGGTTCACTAAGTTTAGATGTTGCCTTGGGTATTGGTGGTTTACCAAAAGGAAGAATCGTTGAAATTTATGGACCAGAAAGTTCTGGTAAAACAACTCTTGCATTACATGTTATTGCTGAGGCTCAAAAGAAAAATGGTACTTGTGCATTTATTGATGCGGAACATGCGCTTGATCCAATTTATGCAAAAAAATTAGGAGTAAATACTGATGATATGCTTATTTCACAGCCTGACAATGGTGAGCAAGCTTTGGAAATCGCTGATACATTAGTTAATTCAAATGCAATTGATGTTTTAGTTATAGACTCTGTTGCAGCATTAGTTCCAAGAGCTGAAATTGAGGGTGATATGGGAGATTCGCACATGGGTTTGCATGCAAGATTAATGAGCCAGGCATTAAGAAAGTTAACAGGATCAATATCAAGATCTCAATCTTTAGTTATTTTTATAAATCAAATTAGGCAAAAAATTGGAGTCATGTTTGGAAACCCAGAAACAACAACTGGTGGAAATGCTCTTAAATTTTATGCCTCGGTAAGAATGGATATTAGGAGAATTGGAGCAATTAAGGATAGAGATGAAGTGATAGGTAATCAAACTAGAGTGAAAATTGTAAAAAATAAACTTGCCCCTCCTTTTAAAACCGTAGAATTTGATATTATGTATGGTGAAGGTATCTCTAAATCAGGTGAAATCTTAGATCTTGCTAGTAAAGAAGGAATAGTTGAGAAGTCAGGAGCGTGGTATTCATATAATGGTGATAGAATTGGGCAGGGGCGAGAAAATGCCAAAACATTTTTACAAGAAAATCCTAATATAGCCAATGAAATTGAAGAGTCAATTCGAGCTTCAAGTCAAAAAGATCTAATTCCAGATAACGTGGATCAAGATACCCCTGAAGATGAAACTCAGAAAGCTGAATAAAACTATATTGATTAATTAGTATAAACTTCATTATAATTGTTCTAAATTATTAAATTATAATGAATAAGCCAAAAGAAATATCAATTGAAATAAGAGAAAGTTTCGTTAATTTTTTTAAAAAAAATTCTCATACAGAAGTTCCCTCTTCACCATTAATACCTGAGGATGACCCTTCTTTACTCTTTACAAATTCTGGAATGGTGCAATTTAAAAACTTTTTTACAGGAAAAAAAAAGCCCATTGATAAAAATATAGTTACTATTCAAAAATGTATTAGAGCTGGAGGGAAACACAATGATCTAGAAAATGTTGGTTTCACTCCAAGACATCATACCTTTTTTGAGATGCTAGGAAACTTCTCTTTTGGAGGGTATTTTAAAGAAAATGCAATTTTAATGGCTTGGGAATACTTAACAAAAGAGTTATGTATAGACAAAAAAAAATTATTCATAACAATTTTTAACGATGATGATGAATCTGAGGTTCTTTGGAAGAAAATTTCTGGATTTGATAGAAATAAAATAATTAAAATAAATTCAAATGATAATTTTTGGTCAATGGGTGAGGAAGGTCCTTGTGGTCCTTGCAGTGAAATTTTTTTTGATAATGGTAAGAAATATAATGGTGGTTTACCTGGAAGCGCTGAACAAGATGGAGAAAGGTATGTAGAAATTTGGAATTTGGTTTTTATGGAATATGAAAGAACACAAGGTAAATTAAAAAAACTAAGAACAAAGTGTGTTGATACTGGGATGGGTTTAGAGAGAATTACAGCATTAATTTCAGATACTGCAGACAACTATGATACTGATTTATTTCAATTTCTTTTTAAAAAAATAGAAGAAAAATGTAATCTAAAACGCAAAAGTAATAATTTAGTTTCATTTAAGATAATTGCTGATCATCTAAAATCTATATGTATGTTAATGTCAGAAGGCATCCTTCCATCTAACGAAGGAAGAGGGTATGTTCTAAGAAGATTGATAAGAAGATCTTTAATGCAAGTAAATAAAATCCATTCTAATGGTGCTTTTCTTAACGACTTAGTAAAAACTACTGTAGACAAATACTCAAAATTTTATTTTGAATTAAATGAAAGAATTTCCTTTATAGAAAAAAATTTAAAAATTGAAGAAGAAAAATTTATGGAAACTATAGATATAGGTTTGTCTTTGCTAAATAAAGAAATTAAAAATCTAGAATCAAATGAATTTTCACCTGAAATTGCTTTTAAATTATATGATACCTATGGCTTTCCGATTGATGTGACAATAAACATTTTAACTGAAAAGAAAATAAAGTTAGATGTTAGCAAATATGAAGAAATTGTATTACAAAATAAGTCTAAACAAAAAAACACTTGGGTTGGAAGTCAAGGTAAACGTGAAGATAAAGTTTTTCTTGATTTGATAAAAAAATCTAAAGAGACCATTTTTCTAGGTTATGAAAAAACTGAAATTGAGAGCAAACTTTTATATATCTTACATAAGAGTAAAATTGTAACTCATGTTGAAAAAGAAGAAAAAGATATAATCTTGATTTTTGAAAAAACGCCTTTTTATGCCGAGGGAGGAGGGCAAGTTGGCGATACTGGAAACTTATATACTTCTGAAAAAAAATTAGTCGGTAAAATTACTGACACTAAAAAATTAGATGGAAATATTTTCTTACATTATTTGAAAAATAACAAAGAAGACTTGAATGCAAATCAAGAACTTTTTTTATCAGTTGATACAGAAAGAAGAGAAAAAATAAGGAATAATCATTCAGCTACACACCTTTTACATGCCTCTTTGAGAACTATACTTGGTGATCATATCAGCCAAAAAGGTTCTTTAGTAAACGATGAAAAACTTCGTTTTGACTTCACCTACAATGAACAACTTACTAATGCTCAAGTAAATAAAATAGAGAGTCTAGTAAACCAAAGTATAAGGGAAAATATTGAGAGTCGCATAGAGTTTATGCCGACAAAGCAAGCGATAAAAAGTGGTGCTATAGCTCTGTTTGGTGAAAGGTATCCAGAAAATGTAAGGGTAATTTCATTTACAAATGAGAATAAAAATAGTTCATTATCTTCTGTTGAGTTATGTGGGGGAACTCATGTAAAATCAACAGGTCAGATCGGTACTTTTAAAATAGTTTCTGATCATTCTGTTTCATCAGGTGTTAAAAGAATTGAGGCAATAACTGGAGAAAGTGCTGAAGTTTTTTTTTCAAAGCAAATTGATTTACTTATTCAAATTAAAGAAAGCCTAAAGGCTAATGAAAATAATTTACTTGAAAAGATTGAAACTTTAAAAAAAGAAGTAGCTTTATTAAAAAAAAATAAAACAGGTAATGATTTAAAGTTCTCAGAAAATAATATTATATCGTTAAAAAAATATAAATGTTATTTTGATACATTAGAAATTGATCAAAAAGAATTAAAAAATCTGTCCGATTTAATAAAAAAAAATTTAAAAGCGAGTATTATTATCTTAGTAACTAAAAATGGTGAAAAAATTTCAGTTGTTGTCTCTGTTTCAAAAGAATTAAATGATGAGGTTAATGCAATTGATATTTTACAAAAAATTGTGATTTTTTTAGGTGGTAAAGGCGGGGGCGGCCGAAAAGATATGGCTCAAGGTGGAGCTCCTTTTTCAAACAAAATTGAAAAGCTAAAAAATTTTTTGGAGGATTCTGTCTTAGTTTTCTAATTTATTTTTCAATATTTTAAATAATTGACTAGTATTAACCCACTTTTGTTCTGGCCCGACCATTAATGCCAAGTCTTTTGTCATTATTCCATTTTCAAGTGTTTCGATGCAGATATTTTCTAATTTTTTAGCAAACTCTTCAAGGGCTCTATTTTTATCAAGTTTTGCTCTGTGGCCTAACGCTCTTGTCCAAGCAAATATTGAGGCGATAGGGTTTGTAGATGTCTCTAATCCTTTTTGATGTTGTCTGTAATGACTTGTAATTGTACCATGTGCTGCTTCAGTTTCTATTATCTTTCCATCGGGACTTTGTAGAACTGATGTCATTAAACCCAGAGAACCATAACCTTGAGCTACTAAATCTGACATAACATCGCCATCGTAGTTTTTACAAGCCCATATGAACCCTCCAGACCATTTCATCATACATGCAACCATGTCGTCTATAAGTCTATGTTGGTAAGTAATATTATTATGTTGAAATTTAATCTTGAATT
>Ga0066377_10000166_pt1 | contig 14844 bp, 14 predicted proteins | sample Knorr_S23_td_Sur_FD_70946 | JGI IMG/M metagenome (GOLD analysis project Ga0066377, IMG submission 70946) | Marine microbial communities from Southern Atlantic Ocean transect - Knorr_S23_td_SurfaceB_ad_5m_LV_B | ecosystem: Environmental > Aquatic > Marine > Oceanic | place: Southern Atlantic...
ACTTATTTGTTTCATCAAATTTGCCATGGCTTTGGCCATTTCACCAGAAACACCTGTATCTATTTCATCCATAATAAGACACGGAAGTGTCTTATGATTAGCCATGATTGATTTGATAACCAACATGATTCGAGACAGCTCACCACCCGAAGCAATTTTATGAAGGGGGCCAAAAGCCATCCCTTTGTTAGCAGAAAACAAAAAATCTATTTTGTCTTTTCCCAAGAGAGTCAAAGATGTATCGTTTTGAAAATTAAATTCAAATTGAGCATGCTCCATACCTAAAACACCCAGACCTTGAGCAATTGCCGCAGACAGTTCCGGAGCCTTTTGAGTACGTATTTTAGACAGCTGAGACGCCAAATCGTCGGCTTTTTTTTGAGCTTCATTCATCTGATTTCTGAGCACAGCAGTCACAGACTCACCATCCTCTGCCAAAGCACAAATTTGTTCTAATTCACTTTGTTTCTCAAGCAAACCCTCTACATCTGTTACTTTATGCTTGTTTTGTAAAGCGTATAAAGTGCTCAATTTTTGACTCAGTTGATCTAAACGATTTGGATCATGCGAAATGTTTTGATGATAATCTTCAACATGACTTGCGATGTCGTCAAGTTCATACCAAATATTTTGAATTCGAGAGGAAAGCTCCGCATATTGTTTGCCAAAGTTTTCCAGTTTGGAGAGACTGTTTTTCAGCAAATTCAATTGATCGGACAAACCCAAATTTTCTTGATTTATTATATGTTGGGCTTGAGATAAAATTTGCTCAATGTCTGTTGCGTGTTGAAGTTGATTACGGGACTGCTCTAACTCTTCTTGAATTCCAGAACAGAGAGACAACTGCTGAAGCTCATCTAGTTGATATTTGTTGTACTCATGTGAGGCTTGGGCTTGTTGTTGGGCTTGCTCAAGGGTTGAGAGTTTTTTTTGAATGGAGCGAAAATCCTGTAAGGCTTCTTGATAATTATCTCTCAACGACATGGAGTTGCTGTATGCATCAAGTAGGTCATATAAAAAATTAGATTCTGTCAGAGAAGCGGTTTGTCGCTGGGTATGGATGTCAACAAGCAAATAACCCAGATTACGCATTTGATCGAGATTAACAGGCGTGTCGTTGATAAAAGCACGCGATTTTCCTGAGGGCAATATTTCTCTCCTAAAAAAAGTTTCAGGTTCATAATCAAGATCCAATTCCTCAAAAGATTTTTCAATGTTCAGTGAAGAAACTTCAAAAAGAACCTCGACAACACACTTACTTTGGGCATCTCGTACGGCAGACAAATCGGCTCGAGATCCCAAAGCCAGTGAGAGAGCCTCTAGCACAATTGACTTTCCTGAGCCAGTTTCTCCTGTAATGACATTGAATTGATTCCCAAAGGAAAGCTGTATGTCATCAATGAGCGCAAAATTCTTTATCGATATAGAACGAATCAAAACCTAGGGAATTACGTTCTTCAAATATAACTTATTCGCAGGTATTGTTTTTATTAGATTTCACTCCATTTGGTTGTGAAAAAAGGAGCAACCCGATTTAGGTCATCAACCAAAGAATTCGTGTCAAAGTTGGGGCCACCGCTGAATATCTGGACAATTTCGTCGGATTTAGCATCGAAAAAATTTTGAACCACAACAAGGTTAGGGCTTCTATCTGTCAAATCGCGAATGGATTGAATACTCGCTGCTATGGCATTTTTGCCTAGATCGGGGCGATCATGCATTTGATCTAAGCCCAATCGGTGGTAGTCATACAATACTTCTCTAAACACATTATAAGCAGGAGAGGTCAACTGATCAATAAGCCAGTACCTATTGTTTCTGTTTTCAGATTGTTTCCAACCAGAAAAACCTGTTCGTTGAGAAAGATCAACTATTTTACGTGCTTGATCATAAAAGACAGCTCCCCCTTTTGCAGAAAAAGTATCTGCATCCATCCCTAAAATCACATAAACGTAAAAACTCATCAAAGCAACAAGGTTGGTGTTGCTATTATTGGGATTGTAATTCAAAGATTCAAATTCTTGATAATCAAAGCTAAAATCATCGTCTTTACGATTCATTACAACAGTCGTGTATGTAGCGTTAAAAACAGGTCTGGATGATTGTATCTGAAGGTTGGCTTGAACATTGTTGTTTTTATAATTCTCAACCGTAATGACCATTGACAATTGAATTTTGTTATGATCGTCTGCTTTTTGATCGACCCAAGATGTGGTGTTAACAAATTCATTGAGATCCCGTTCAAGGGTTTCAAAAATTTGTTTGTTGGTTTGATCGATTAAGTCCGAATTGATGGTGATTTGACAATCTATAAGCTGTGCCATTGCAACAAAAGGGAACAAACAAAAAGCAATCAAGAATTTATTCATTTATCAAAAGGTTTATTTCATGAAGCAAATCAAGGGCAACCTCTTTTTTGGATTTTAGAGGATAGGCGTTATGACTTCCATCACTTTTGATAAAGGTAATCTTATTTGTGTCATGTCCAAAACCAGCGCCATGATCCGCCAAGCTGTTCAAAACAATCGCATCTAGATTTTTGCGAGTCATTTTTTGACGTGCATAATCAAGTCCCTCTTCTGTCTCCAGAGCAAAACCCACAAGGAATTGTTTGTTTTTTTTCGCGCCTAAGTCATTTAATATATCGACCGTAGGCTCAAGGGAGAGCGTTTCTAGAGAAACACTCTTTTTAATCTTGGATTTTTTTGGGTTTTTAGGCTTGAAATCTGCAACAGCTGCTGCCATCACTACCACATCAGAATCTTTGTAATATGTTAAACATTCTTTATGCATCTGATCGGCAGTCGTCACGGGTACAAGTCGAATCTCAGGATGAAGAGTCAAATTGTCTGTTGGCCCACTCACCAATACAACTTCTGCGCCCCATTCAGCAGCCTGATTTGCTACAGCATATCCCATTTTACCAGAAGATTGATTGCCTATAAAACGTACAGGGTCTATAGATTCGTATGTGGGGCCGGCAGTAATCAACACTTTTTTACCCAACCAAGGCATCTTAGCTTTCAAATCTTTTTCTAAAAAAGCAACTATTTCTTCGGGTTCTTGCATACGCCCAACCCCCTCTAAGCCACTTGCCAAAGGGCCTTCTGCTGAAGGGATATGAATGTTGGAACGACTCTCGAGTTTGGATATAGCCTCTTGGGTAGCTGGATGTTGGTGCATGTCTAAATCCATCGCCGGAGCAAAATATACTGGGCATCTGGCAGACAAGTAAATAGCCATGAGTAGATTGTCGCAGCTGGCTTGTGCCATTTTTGATAGGGTATTTGCTGAAGCCGGTGCAATCAACATTAAGTCAGCCCAAAGACCTAGCGACACATGGTTGTTCCATACCTCATGTTCGTCATCAACGAATTCAGTCAGAACAGGTTTGTTTGAAACTGTAGATAATGATAAGGGCGTCACAAATGATGCTGCAGAAGGCGTCATAATGACTTGTACTTCGGCGCCTGCTTTTACAAGGGCACGTACTAGAATAGGCGTTTTGTAGGCGGCTATACTACCTGAGATGCCAAGCAAAACTTTTTTGGCACGAAGGGCAGACATAAGCTGTATTATGAATTATCCGTGTGGCGGTAGTAAATCTTATCTGCCAACCATTGTTCAATAGCAACCGCATGAGGTTTTGGAAGTTTTTCGTAAAACTTAGAAACTTCAATTTGTTCTTTGTTTTCAAAAATTTCCTCTAGGGTCTCTAATGGTGTTGCAAATTCTTCGAGTTTTTCGAAAAGCTCGGTACGAATTTCCTCATTGATTTGAATCGCGCGCTTGGCAAGTATAGAAACCGTTTTATAGATGTTTTCTGTAGGTGCATCTAGTTGATTGCGGTCATAGGTTATGGTGCTATCAGCAGCATTGGAATCTTTAATAGGCATGAGAAATCAATTATTTGACTGCAAAGGTAGTGATTTCTTTGTCGACTTCATCAAACAACTTATCACATTCCTCTAAGAAAGAAGATTCTGGATATGCACGCTTAAACTCCATGTAATAGTTTTTGGCAGCCTTCAAACGTTCTTCTTTTTTTCTGTAAACACTGTTCAGAGCTAGATTAGAGGCTGATTGAAATTGTACCACCATTGCCTCTTCTCTGTAGGGAGTTCCTGGATTATCACCAATAAAATTGTCAATCGCTTTAATGGCAGCTTTATAGTCACGTATTTTGTGGTATTGCTTGGCGATTTCGAAAGCTTTGTTTTCGGTTTTCTCTCTCAATCCTTGCACCAAATTGTTAGCCTCTTCCAATCTTTCACTTTCAGGGTATCTATTTATATATTCTTGAAGTTTATTTAAAGCCTCGTAAGTATCCTTTTGATCCAAACTGAAAACAGGAGATACTTTACTATAACTCAGCGCCATCATATAGTAGGCTTCTTCTAGTTTTTGACTTTTTGGATAGGCTTTGGTAAAAGATTCAAATTCATATGCGGAAGAGATATAGCTTTTGGTCTGAAACAAGCAGTTGGCATAAAAAAATGTGATACGCTCCGCTTGAGGTTTCCCTCTATACTTGGGCTGTAATTGTTCAAAGAGGTTCTTGGCGCGTCTGTAATCTTCGGCATTATAATATTGCTCAGCGAGATCATACTTAAGCTTTATATCATCACTCTTGAGTGCTTTTTGATAGGTATTACACGAAACAAAACCAAAAAAGACAAACAAAATCAAAAAATAAGAAATGGTTTTTTGCATGACACAAATGTACTTAAATGGTTTCAAAAGGATAGTTAAACTAATCTAAAAGATTTGTAACCACTTGTAGTCTTTTTTGCAGGTCGTTCGTAGCAGAAATCAACGGCAACCTTAAATGATTTTCTAACAAGCCTCTTTGATGTAAAACCGTCTTAATTCCTGCAGGATTGCCTTCTTCGTATAGCAAATCAATGACAGGATTCATTTGATCCATTACCTCGGAAGCAATGCTTTTTTCTGAATTCAGTGCTGCATCTATCCCTTTAGAAAATGTTTTTGGAAAACCACCCGCAACAACAGAAATAACACCCTCTGCTCCTATTTCAATCAATGAAACAGCGGTAGCGTCATCGCCCGAAAGAACCAAAAAATCTTTGGGACGACCAGCAATAATTTGAGCGCCTTGCTCCAAATCACCACTGGCTTCTTTGATCCCTATAATATTTTTACAATCATGGGCAATTCGAAGTGTGGTCTCTGCACTGATATTGGAGGCAGTTCGGCCAGGAACATTATAAACAATCATCGGAAGGGGTGTTACCGCATCTAAAGCTTTGTAATGCCTGTATATGCCTTCTTGACTGGGTCTGTTGTAATAGGGCGAAACAGATAATATGGCTTGAAAACCACCTACCTCTGCAGTACGAAGCGCCTCTTCGAGAGCAGCCGTATGATTGCCGCCCATGCCCATGACAAGGGGAACACGGTTGTTGTTGACTTGTTTAAAACAATCAAAGATCTTGATTTTCTCATCTGTTGTGATCGTCGGAGACTCAGCTGTAGTTCCAAGAGCTACTAGATACTTAATGCCGTTATCAATTAAATAATGGATATTGTTAGCAAGGGCATCATAATCAACAGAAAAATCCTCCTTAAAAGGAGTTACAACTGCTACTCCGGTGCCAAAAAATTCAGTTCGCGACATGGGTGCTTATTTTTGAAAAATATTTAGGAAACTCTTTAGCAAATTGCTTGGGCTGAAAAACATCGGATGCCAAAATCAAATCATTCAAACGCTGGTCTACCGATGAAAAACCCACCCGAAAACCTGCTTGGATAGAAGAGGATAAAGCCAGCAATGCAAGATCACTTTTCTTAAAATAGTTCAGCATTAAATCAAATTTTTGATCTAATAATTCAGGTAAATATGGATGAAGCAGATCCCCATCCCAATGCAGATGATACCTGTTAAACTGCGGACTGTAATGGGCATTGTATTTCCTTTTTCTTTTTAGGTAGTAAACAAACTGAAATTGCGGTTGTTTATCATCAAACATAGATGCAAGACTCAGGTTTATTTCCTCTGGTGAAACTTGTGATGGATCTAACAAGCAAATTACCGATTCTACAGATTGAGCCTTTACAGGTTCACGCTGTACAAACAAGTTGAGTTTTTTCTCAATAATTCTCTTTGCAAACATCAGATGAATTAGGGATGCAAAATTAGTCAAATCATCTCTTTAGAGAGTTAATTTTTCCTGTTTTTTTCAAAATAAAACAAAAAGTTACAAAAATAACATCACAGGGATATCATTTCGGAAAACGCATCCTCATCAATAACACTAATATTCAATTGTTCGGCTTTTACTTTTTTGCTTGGGCCCATATTGGCTCCTGCAACTAAATAATTTGTTTTGGATGACAAGCTCCCTGTCACTTTTCCACCATACGATTCGATTAGATCTTTGAGTTCGTCACGACTAAAACGATCAAAAACACCTGAAATCACAAAAGAAATTCCTTTGAGTTTTGAAGAATTTGATTCTTGGACAGAAAGTTCCATTGATAATTGCAATCCATAGGTCTTTAAACGATGAACCACCTCCATATTCAATGGGTTTGAAAAAAAAGCATTTACACTTTGGGCAATTCGGGATCCAATCTCATCAACTGCCATTAAAGACTCCTGATCTGCAGATGCTATGGCGTCTATGTTTTTGAAATGACGCGCCAATTTTTTCGCAACGGTCTGACCTACATAACGAATTCCAAGAGCAAACAACACCCGCTCGAAACCTATTGATTTGGATTTTTCAATCCCTTGCAACACATTAGATACCGATTTTTCTGCCATTCGTTCCAAAGGCAATAGTTGTGCCTCTGTCAAAACATATAAGTCTGCATAGCTTCGCAACAAGCCTTGATTATGCATTAGGGCAACGGTTTCACCACCCAAACCTTCAATATCCATAGCCTTTCTAGAAATAAAATGTTGAATACGACCCATAATTTGGGTAGGGCAACCTTCTGTATTAGGGCAATAGTGCTGCGCCTCACCTGAATCACGTACTAAAGGAGTGTTACAATCTGGACAATGTGTAATGTATTGTATTTTTTGGGCATTAAATAAACGCTTCTGCGTATTTACTTCTGTAATTTTTGGTATGATTTCCCCTCCTTTTTCCACACCTACTGTGTCGCCGATATGTAAATCAAGTTTTTCTATCTGATCGGCATTATGAAGAGAGGCTCGTTTGACAATCGTCCCCCCTAACAAGATGGGTTCAAGATTGGCAACAGGCGTGATGGCTCCCGTCCGACCTACTTGATAGTCTACAGAATTTAGAGTGGTAAAAACTCGTTCCGTTTTGAATTTATAAGCAATGGCCCATCTTGGTGACTTTGAAGTAAATCCTAACTGCGACTGAGCACCAAGCGAATTGACTTTAACAACCACCCCGTCAATTTCATAAGGAAGTTCATTTTTATGTGATTCCCAATGTTTTATAAAAGTCATGACTTCTTCAAGGTTCTTTGCCTGCAAAAAATGTTTAGGCACATGGAAACCCCAGTCAATAGCGGTTTGAAGACCTTGAATTTGAGTTTCAAAAAAAGAGTCATTCGTAACGATCTGATATAAAAAACACTGCAATGGACGTTGAGCTACCACAGCAGAGTCTTGAAGCTTTAGACTCCCAGAAGCTGTATTTCTCGGATTCATAAAAGGAGTCTCACCATTGGCAATTCGTTCGGCATTCATAGACTCAAAACCACTAAGAGGCAAAATAATTTCACCTCGAATATCAAAACGCTGCACGAATTCAGATCTGAGTCTTAAAGGAACCGTGGGTATGGTTTTCACATTTTCTGTCACATCATCTCCTTGAATGCCGTCGCCCCTAGTGACTGCCCTGATAAGAACCCCATTTTCATAAGTGAGACTGATGGAGGCACCGTCATATTTAAGCTCACAACTATACGAAATCGGATCGTTCCCCAAAACTTTTTGCAAACGCGATTCCCAATCTTGCAACTCTGAATAATCATAGGCATTGTCCAAAGAATACATGGGATGATCATGCGTCACTGTTGGGAATTTTTTAGTAACAGAGCCCCCCACACGCCTCGAAGGTGAATTGGGGTCATAAAACTCAGGATGTGCCTCTTCTAATTCGATTAGCTCGCGTAAAAGCATATCAAATTCATAATCACTAATTGTAGGGGCGTCAAGAACATAATAAGCGTGATTGTGCTCATGTAGTTGATCTCGTAGGGTTTTGATTCTTTTTTCCATTATCTACTTTTTGAACGCATCATTCGCTTCAAACCTCTCAAATCATTTTCGATGACAATATCGGTAAAACCCTTTGTTTTTAAAAGCTGTTCGACTTTATCTGCCGTATATGGATTTAGCTCAAAATACAAACTCCCCCCAGGATTCAAATGTGTCTTTGCAAAATCTGAAATCGCATCATAAAAAATAACGGGATTATCGTCAGGAACAAACAAGGCCGTATGAGGTTCATGATCCAACACGTTGGTGTGCATAGTGGATTTTTCCTTCTCCAGCACGTAAGGTGGGTTTGAAACAATCACGTCCCATGTTTTCGACACTTCAGAAATGTTAAAAACATCCATTTGTTCAATATTCATAAAGATTTGATTTCGTTTGGCATTCGAAGATGCGCATGCAAGGGCAGATTTTGAAAAATCCCATCCAGTAACATTTGCTTTGGTAAGGCGTGCAAAACCCAACGCAATACAACCACTTCCGGTGCATATGTCCAAAGCATCTCCACCAAGAGGGTGTTCTTTGGCCATCCAATGAACAAGCGATTCAGTTTCAGGACGGGGAATTAAAACCCCTTCACACACATTAAGCGTACAACCCGCAAACGCTACTTCTCCAATAAGGTATTGCAAAGGCACACCTCTTAGTAAACGTGAAACACTTTCGTCCAGCAGACTCAGAGCATCCTCATTTAGTGTTTTATCGTATGACAACACGGTTTCGGCTCTTGATTTCTGCAAATGATGGTCTGTCAAACGAAAAAAAATCTCTTCGGCTTCTTCATTGGAATACAATGAATTCATCATCGACTTGAATTTGTTTTTATACTGAGCAAGTGTCACATTAAAATTTTAAAAGTTTTTTACAAAAAGAGATATAAATCATCAAAATGGTGATACAAACACTTTGATGTATTTTTGCGATTGAAAATTACATCAATTTTTTATTTTTTGAATTGGACACCTTACATGCAACGCTGCCTGACGCTGGCTTCCAAAGGCTTGGGAAACACCTACCCTAACCCATTAGTAGGAGCCGTAGTGGTTTACAACGGAAAAATTATTGGCGAGGGGTGGCATAAGAAAGCAGGAGAGGCACATGCAGAAGTCTTCGCAATTGAAGCCGTCAATGACAAATCCAAATTAACCAAATCGACCTTGGTAGTCAGTCTTGAACCCTGTAGCCATTATGGCAAAACACCACCCTGCAGCAAATTGATTGTTGAGAGTGGCATTCAACATGTCGTTGTGGGAATGAAAGATCCATTTGACGCTGTTCATGGTCGTGGGATTAAACACTTACAAAACTGTGGGGTGAAAGTTGAAGTCGGGGTTCTTGAAGATCAATGCCGAGAATTGAATAAAAGATTTTTAAGCATTGTAGAAAAAAAGCGTCCTTACATAATATTGAAGTGGGCTGCTTGCCAAAACGGCTTTATAGCTCCTGATCAACAAAAAGAAGGACAACCCTATTGGATTACTGAACCCCCAGCCCAACAACTTGTACACAAATGGAGGGCGGAAGAACAAGCCATCCTTGTTGGTAGAAAAACCATTGAAGTAGACAACCCCCAACTAAACGTTCGACTTTGGTCAGGAAAACAGCCGACAAAATTGATCATAGATCCTTCTTGTAAGGTTAAAGTCGACTCAAAAATTTTTCAATTAAAAGAAAACATTTACATCTATAACAACAAAAAGCAAGAAAGCCATCAAAACATTCATTATATATTGGTTGACTTTAACAATGAACCCTTGACTCAAATGATGAACCACCTTTATCAGATCGAGATACAGTCATTGATCGTTGAGGGGGGCGCCGCTACATTGAGACATTTTATAGACAATGGCATATGGGATGAAGCTCGCGTGTTGACTGGTCAAAAAAAAATATCAAAAGGACTAAGGGCACCTAAAATCAATAAGAACTTCCATCTTATAACGAAAAATATGTGTGGGGTTGATAAGATTCAGTTTTTCAAGAATCCATCATGCGATTGAAAAGATCTTTTGGGCAACGAATGGGTTTACGTGAATCAGCATTTAGAAACACCAACTTAGTGTGTCCTTCTGTGCAGCAAATTTGATCTTGATTGAAGAGCTTGTAAGTAAACTCTAAATAGTAATTAGGCTCATTTATAAGTGTGGTCTCTAAAACCAATTCATCATCAAACATAACGGCTTTGTTAAAGGACATAGATAAGGACAAAACAGGAAGTAAAATACCTGAGGCTTCTAATGAGGCATAACTGGAGCCTCGTGCTCTCAGCCACTCTATACGTCCCATCTCGAAATAGCGGGCATAGTTGGCATGATGAACAATACCCATTTGATCTGTTTCGCCATATCGAACACGAAAATTGATTTGATTACTTTTCTTACACATTGTAGGAATTCATTGTCGAGTTTGACAAACAAACAACTGGCAATAATATGCATAAAAGTTTCTAAAAATTCAATACCAAAAACATTTTTTTTTCAATTTTTTTAACATCATATTTGTGGTGTAATTATGAAAAAAAAACGTTGAGTTTTTTTCATGATTTTCTAAACATAACAAACATTAATATTAAGGTCATCTATTGATGCAGCAAACAGCAGAAACTGTATGGGGTAGTTGCTTGGATTTTGTCCAAGACAACATTCAAAAACAAGCTTTTAAAACATGGTTTATGCCCATCGTTCCTGTAAAACTCAATGGCGCTGCACTTAGCATTCAAGTTCCGAGTAAATTTTTCTATGAGTGGATAGAGGAACATTACATCAAGATTTTAAAGGTGGCTTTGACAAAAGAACTAGGCGATGAGGCTCGTTTGGTGTACATCATTAAGATGGAGAACACCTATGGAAACAAACTTCCTTTTACTGAAAAAATACCTAGCAAAAATCGCAATGGCATTGATGTTCAAAGTGTAGATGCTCCGCTTCGCAACCATCCTTCTGAGCTGAAAAATCCATTTGTTATACCAGGAATTCGAAACCTTAAAATCGAATCACAACTCAACCCTTCCTATAATTTTGAGAACTTTTTGGAAGGTGATTCAAATCGCTTGGCACGATCGGCTGGTATGGCCGTGGCCAACCGACCTGGTGGCACTTCTTTCAACCCTTTGCTTATTTTTGGTGGAGTTGGCTTGGGAAAAACACATCTGGCTCATGCAATCGGGGTCGATATAAAGGAAAAGTATCCTGAAAAAACAGTCCTTTACATTTCTGCCGAAAAGTTTACACAACAATACATCGAGGCCATCAAAAAGAACAATCGAAATGATTTTATTCACTTCTATCAACTTATAGATGTGTTGATTATTGACGATGTTCAATTCTTTTCTGGAAAATCTGGGACGCAAGATGTATTTTTTCATGTTTTCAATCATCTACATCAAAACGGCAAACAGGTTATTTTGACTTCAGACAAGGCCCCTGTAGACATGCAAGACATAGAGCAGCGGCTTCTTTCTCGTTTTAAGTGGGGTTTATCTGCCGAGTTACAGCGACCTGACTACGAAACACGGGTTTCCATCCTCAAAAACAAACTCTATCGTGATGGAGTTGAACTCCCTGAAGAAATTATTTCATACGTAGCGAAGTCTGTCAAAACCAATGTACGTGAACTAGAAGGAGCCATCATATCATTGATTGCACAATCCTCTTTCAACAAACATGAAGTCACTTTAGAGCTTGCCAAGCAGGTAGTTGAGAAGTTTGTTCGAAATACTAAGAGAGAGATATCCATTGATTACATCCAAAAAGTAGTTTCTGATTACTTTCAAATGGATGTCACTACCCTACAGTCCAAGACACGCAAAAGACATATTGTTCAAGCCCGTCAGTTGGCCATGTTTTTTGCTAAAAAGTTTACAAAATCTTCATTGGCCAATATTGGAAATCAAATCGGTCATAGAGATCATGCTACGGTTCTGCATGCTTGCAAAACGGTAGACAACCTCGCATTTACAGACAAACAGTTCCGTAAATATGTGGAAGACCTTACCAAAAAACTTTCTTCCTAGCCACTATGGCACATCGCATTCTGGTTGTTTGTTTGGGTAACATTTGCAGATCACCCCTAGCACATGGGATTTTTGAATCAATACTTGACGACGATTTTTTTGTTGATTCGGCTGGTACCGGAGCGTATCATATTGGAAATCCGCCCGACTCTAGATCCATAGCAATCGCTAAAAAAAACGGAATAGACATCAGTCATCAAAAGGCAAGACAATTCAAACCATCTGATTTTGATCATTTCGATTCTATCTTTGTGATGGATCATCAAAATCTGAGAGATGTCATCTCATTAGCTCGAAACAATCAGGATCTTCAAAAAGTGCAATTGCTTTGTGATGTAGAAGGACTGGACGGCATAGATGTTCCTGATCCCTACTATGGTGGCGAACAAGGATTTGAAGCTGTATTTAGACTCATATATAAAGCATGTGAGACCTTGAAAAAAACTTTTTGAAATGGAGTTTGGCACCCTTTTTCTTGCACCAAACACACTTGGAGACACTCCGCCTCTAGAAGTAATTCCATTATCAATTAAAAAACAACTAGAGGGAATACGATGTTTTGTCTTTGAAAAAGAGAAAGCAGGGCGTTTATTTATCAAAAATCTTTGCCCCAACATAGAACAAGGCAGTCTTTCTGTACAAACATTAAATAAGTTTACACAACCCGAAGAATTAGAGGAAATGCTTCAACCATGTACACAGGGTATTCATGTAGCTTTAATCACAGATGCAGGCTGCCCGAGTGTCGCAGATCCAGGGGCTGATTTGGTTGCGCTAGCACATCAAAAAAAAATAAAAGTGGTTCCAATGGTCGGACCATCATCCATCCTTTTGGCATTAATGGCTTCTGGTCTTAACGGTCAGAGTTTTGCCTTTCATGGATATTTGCCCATTGAGAAAGGAGCTCGTAAACAAGCGATTAAAAAATTTGAAAAATTATCTTCCTCAGCACTACAGACTCAACTTTTTATTGAAACCCCCTATCGAAACAATGATTTACTTAAACAACTTATTCAAAACTTACTTCCAGATACACGATTAAGTGTGGCATGCGATCTTACACTTCCTAGCGAGTGGATCAAAACCTGTAGTGTGTCTGAATGGAAAAGGATTGATTATGACCTTCACAAAAGACCTGCTATTTTCTCTTTTTTACGAACCGCTTAGCGCATGATCCCATTGCGATTGAGCCACCGAGTGTAAATGCGCTTATTAGCAGCATGTTGAGAAAGGGTTTTGCCAAACAGGTGATATCCTGGATTGTAAGGGTCTGCTACAAAATACAAATAATTGTGGCGTTCAGGTCTCAAGACCGCATCGATGGCATCGATGTCAGGCATGCATATAGGACCGGGAGGAAGACCTTTGTGTTGGTAAGTGTTGTAGGGTGATTTTATTTTTAAATCTTTATATAAAACCCTTCGGATCTCTAAGTCAAAGTTATTTACTTTCTTCTTCATCGCATAGACCACCGTGGGATCAGCTTGGAGCTTCATACCACGCTTGAGTCGATTCAGATAAACCCCAGCCACTCTGGGACGCTCGTCAGGTTTTTTAGATTCTTGGTGAACAATGGAAGCCAAAGTGACAACCTCTTCCCTACTCATCTTCAATTTTTCACGAAGCATTTCTCTTTCAACATTCCAAAAGCGATCACTTTCTTTAGCCATTCGGTCTGCAAATGAATCTGCATCAGTATTCCAATACATAGAGTATGTATTGGGGATAAATAAAGACAGGACTTGGTCTGTGCTTAACTGTTGTCGATTCAAAAAATCTTTATCAGAAAAAGCGTTTAAAAGGTCTGTACTGTCTGCTTCAATCTGTTGGGCAACCCTACCTGCAAATGCCGCTAGCGTTTCTTGATTGTTAAAAACAACCTTTACTTCTTGATTCTTGGATCTGAGGGTGTTGATGAGTTGTTGATTGCCCATACCTCGCTCCAACACATAATGTCCAGCCCTTGGATAAGCGTGATACATTTTGGCCTTGGCAGCCCATTTGAAAGTTAAATTGCTTTTTAAATATGGTTTGATGATGCTTTGTAGTGCATCGAAATTTGTGTCTGTAGGAATAAAAACAGATTGTGTTTTGTTGTAGGGAATCTTGGTGTTACTGGCATAAAAGACCCACCAAAAAAGAATCATAAGAATCAAGAGGGTTGCCGTGGAAGTCAAAATAAATATTTGAAAAAACTTCTTCAAGGATCTTAAAATTCAATGGTTCCAGAAAACACCTTTTGAGCAGGTCCTCGGAGAATTAGGTCGGTAAATCGGTTTTCTTGATGATTAAAACCAACCTCCAAAACACCCCCCAACGTGTTTACTTTAAGTTGTGTTTGGGTGGTTTTATTAGCAAGGAAAGCTGCAATCGCAGAGGCAGTAACCCCTGTGCCACAAGACAACGTTTCGGCCTCTACCCCTCGTTCAAAGGTTCGTACATCTATTTGATGGGCACTGCGAACATTAACAAAGTTGACATTAGTCCCCTCAGCACCATAGTGTTCATTGTGAGCAATTTCAGATCCATCCATTGCAACATCTATTTTTGAGATATCGTCTTTAAAAACCATATGATGGGGAGACCCTGTGTCCATAAATATAGAGTC
>Ga0066377_10000167_pt1 | contig 14828 bp, 14 predicted proteins | sample Knorr_S23_td_Sur_FD_70946 | JGI IMG/M metagenome (GOLD analysis project Ga0066377, IMG submission 70946) | Marine microbial communities from Southern Atlantic Ocean transect - Knorr_S23_td_SurfaceB_ad_5m_LV_B | ecosystem: Environmental > Aquatic > Marine > Oceanic | place: Southern Atlantic...
TAATTGGCCACGTGCGCCGTCAAGACCAGAATTCGCGTGGTCGTCTTTCGCTTCATCTGACGCTCCACATATTCCAGTCCCTCCCCGTCCGGCAGATCCATGTCCAGCAAAACCAGGTCCGGAGGCTCCTCAAGGCTGATTCGCTCCGCCTCCTCCAAACTGTCCGCTTCCCTCACTATCGGGTACCCCTCCTCTTTCATCCATCCCACCAGATATTCCCGGAACAGCAGTTCATCTTCAACTATCAATACGTTTTGCATACTCATAAGACCGTTAGCTTCGGGAGGGAACACCAGACTGTGCAAGCCCTTTTTTTGCTTATTTTTATACCGTTAGCACCAGACAAAAAAAGCCGCTGACTCAACACCAGCGGCTTCGAAAGAAAATATTACCAATGCCTAGTACCGGTAGTGGTCACTCTTGTAAGGACCCTCCACCTTCACACCGATGTAGTCAGCCTGATCCTTGGAAAGCTTGGTCAGCTTGGCCCCGATTTTCTCCAGATGGAGACGGGCCACCTCCTCATCGAGGTGTTTTGGCAGAATATAGACCCCGGGGGTGTATTTCTCCACGTTCTTCCACAACTCAACCTGTGCCAGAACCTGGTTGGTAAAGCTGTTGGACATGACGAAGCTCGGGTGACCGGTGGCACAACCGAGATTTACCAGGCGCCCTTCGGCAAGCAGGTAAACGGAATGGCCATCCGGGAAAGTGTACATGTCCACCTGCGGCTTGATGTTGGTGTGCTGGACCCCGGCAACACCCTTCATCCGGTCGACTTGGATCTCGTTATCGAAGTGCCCGATGTTACAGACGATGGCCTGGTCGGCCATCTTCTGAATGTGGTCAACCGTGATGATGTCACGATTGCCGGTTGTGGTGACATAAATGTTCCCCCAGCCGAGGGTGTCCTCAATGGTCATGACGCGGTACCCTTCCATGGCCGCCTGCAGGGCGCAGATCGGATCAATCTCGGTAACGACGACTTGCGCTCCCATGCCTTTCAGGGCGGCGGCGCATCCCTTGCCCACGTCACCATAACCACACACCACAGCAACCTTGCCGGCAATCATGACGTCTGTTGCCCGCTTGATGCCATCAATAAGGCTCTCACGGCAGCCGTACAAGTTGTCGAATTTGCTCTTGGTGACGGAATCGTTGACATTGATGGCCGGTACCAGGAGGGAGCCCATGCGCTGGCGCTCATAGAGGCGGTGGACACCGGTAGTGGTTTCCTCGGAGACACCCTTCCAATCCTCGACAACGGAATGCCAGTGAGTGGGATCTTCAGACTTCACCTTGCGCAAGAGGTTCTTGATGACCTGCTCTTCCTCGCTCTCGGAATCAGTGTCGATCCAATCGCTGCCGTTCTCCAGTTCATACCCGTTATGGATCAGCAAAGTGGCATCACCGCCATCATCCACGATCAACTGGGGTCCCTTGCCATCCGGCCAGGTCAATGCCTGATAAGTGCACCACCAGTACTCCTCAAGGGTTTCCCCCTTCCATGCGAATACCGGTACCCCGGTTGCCGCGATAGCGGCTGCGGCATGATCCTGGGTCGAGAAAATGTTGCATGAACACCAGCGCACATCCGCACCAAGGTCCCTCAAGGTCTCAATCAAGACTGCCGTCTGAACGGTCATGTGCAGGGAACCCATTATGCGGACCCCGGCCAACGGCTTCGAAGCGGCGTACTTCTCCCGCGTCGCCATCAATCCCGGCATCTCGTGCTCGGCGATGTTGATTTCCTTGCGGCCGAACTCGGCCAAACCGATGTCGGCTACTTTATAATCCAATGCTTCCTGTGTCTGTGTACTCATTGTTAAACTCTTTTTAAATGGTATTTTCGCAGGTGGAATGCCTGCCAACTTCTATTAGCCCTCGATGGCCGCCTTCAGCTCGTCGACCTTGCTCAACTGCTCCCACGGCATGTCCTGTTTGCCGAAATGCCCGTAATGGGTACTCCTCTTGTAGATCGGCTTCAGGAGATCCAACTGGGACACGATGTCGGCCGGCTTGAAGTTGAAAACCTTCTTGATGGCCTCGATGATTTTAGCGTCCTCGTATTTGCCCGTATCAAAAGTCTCAATGTGAATGGATGTCGGAAGCGGGTAGCCGATCGCGTAGGCCACCTGTAGCTCGCAAATGTCGGCCAATCCGGCCGCTACCACGTGCTTGGCTACCCAGCGGCACATGTAAGCTGCCGAGCGGTCCACCTTCGACGGATCCTTGCCGGAGAAGGCGCCTCCTCCGTGGCGACCCCATCCACCGTAGGTATCCACGATGATCTTGCGGCCGGTAAGTCCGGCATCCCCTTCGGGGCCGCCCACGACAAATTTGCCGGTGGGATTGATCAAGTACTGGGTTGTCCCATTGAGCAGCTCTGCCGGGAGCACTTCCTTGACCACTTTGTTGACGATGAATTCGTAAATTTCATCATGCGTCACCTCTTCCTTGTGCTGGGTGGAGACAACAACGTTGTCGATGTGCGTGATCTTTCCGTCTTCATAAGCAATGCAGACCTGGCTTTTCGCATCTGGACGCAACCAGTCAACCGCCTTGGATTTGCGCACTTCCGCCAGTTTGCGGAGAATCCGGTGGGCGAACATGATGGCCGCCGGCATCAGCTCAGGAGTCTCATTGCAGGCGTACCCGAACATGATCCCCTGGTCTCCAGCTCCCTGCTCATCCGTGTCCTTGCCATCGGCGGCCCGGGCGTCGACTCCCTGAGCGATGTCCGGACTCTGGCGAGTCAGGTAGTTGTTGATGAAAACATCGTCCGCATGGAACACCGGATCGTCTTCGGCATTCTCGTAGCCAATCTCACGGATGGCTTCCCGGATCACACTATTGTAATCAAACTTGGCCTTGGTGGTGATTTCACCGGCCACCGTCACCATGTTGTTCTTAACCAACGTTTCACAGGCAACACGGCTGGCCGCATCCTGCTCAAGACAGGCATCCAGGATGCTGTCGGAAATGTAGTCGGCAACCTTGTCCGGATGGCCTTCCCCAACGGACTCTGAACTGAACTTCATTGATATTCCCATGGAGGGGAAGTTGGACAGCTTTTCAGGTATCGCAAGCATAAACATCATTTCATCCTGATTATATGATGCATTCATGCGACTAGAGGCTTGATCCGGGCCAAACCCCCTTCCAGACTGGCTGAATGGACATCTTTCAAAAGACGATTCAAGTCCGGACAAGCGGAATGGGGACTTACGAGATTTCGACCCATTTGGACACTTTTTTGCGTGAATCCGGCATGCAGAGCGGCCAATTGACCGTCTTCTGCTGCCACACCAGTTGCAGCCTGGTCATCATGGAAAATGCCGATCCAAGCGCGCGTCACGATCTCGAAAACTGGCTCAACCGGCTCGTAAGGGAGGATGATCCCCTGTTCACCCACACCTATGAAGGGGCCGACGACATGCCCAGCCATATCAAGATGGCCCTGACCCGCACCAGCGAGACCATTCCCGTCATCAATGGGCGCCTGGCCACCGGGACCTGGCAGGGTTGTTTCCTGTGGGAACATCGGGCTCATTCCCACAACCGCCGGATCGAGCTGACCCTGATTGGGGAAAAATAGAAACTGTGGCCCTTCTTGAGGGGTCCCTTCTTGACTCCGCCCGAACGATCACCATTGCTTGCGGGCTATGCTGGAGAATTTGACCGACAGAATCGGCAAGGCACTGCGCACGCTTGGCGGGCGGGGCAAGTTGACCGAGGAGAACATGACCGAAAGCCTGCAGGAGGTGCGCAAAGCCCTGCTGGCTGCGGATGTGCACTTCCGGGTGGCGCGCGAGTTCATTGAGCGAGTCAAGGAGGCATGTGTCGGACAGGAGGTTCTCAAGTCCGTTACTCCCGGTCAGATGGTGGTCAAGATCATCCACGATGAACTGGTCAAGCTGCTCGGTGAGGGTACCACGAATCTTGTTGATAAGAAACCGTTGCGGGTACTTCTGCTCGGTCTGCAAGGATCCGGCAAAACCACTTTCGCCGGCAAACTGGCGCTGTATTTGCGCAAGCAGGGCCATGTGCCGGCCTTGATCGCCTGTGATGTTTATCGACCGGCAGCCATCGATCAGTTGGAAACCATCGCCAAGGCAAACGACTTTCTCTTTTACGGGGAGCGCGATAACAAGGATGTTCGCAAGATTGGCCGAAACGGCTGGGAATGGGCTAAGCAACAAGGTGCCACGGCCATTATCTTTGACACCGCCGGCCGTCTCCAGATCGATGAGCCCCTGGTGCAGGAAGTCGTCGACCTGAAAAAGGAAATTATTCCCGATGAAAGTTTGCTCGTGGCCGATGCGGCCCTTGGACAGGAGGCTGTCAATGTGGCCAAGTCCTTCAATGAAGCTGTCAGCCTGAGCGGTATTGCCCTGACCAAGCTTGATGGTGATACCCGCGGTGGCGCAGCCCTCTCCATGAAGGCCATTGCCCAGGTCCCGATCAAGTTCATGGGAACCGGGGAAAAGGTCGACGATCTGGAAGTATTCCACCCGGATCGGCTGGCTGGACGAATCCTGGGTATGGGAGATGTGGTTTCCCTTGTTGAAAAGGCTCAGGAAACCATCGATCAGGATGATGCCGAGAAAATGGCCAGGAAGCTCCAGAACGCGGAGTTTAATTTCGAGGATTTCCTGAGCCAGATGCAGGCCGTCAAGAAGATGGGTTCACTTGGGGGAATCATGAAGATGATGCCCGGCATGGGGAATGTTGAAGTCGGCGACAAGGAGGAGAAGAAACTCAAGCACACGGAGGCGCTGATCCAGTCCATGACAGTACAGGAGCGGCGTAACCCCAATCTCCTTAACGGTAGCCGCCGGACACGAATTTCCAGAGGGGCCGGCCTGCCGGTGAAGGACCTTAACGCACTCATCAAGCAGTTTCAGCAAATGAAGAAGATGATGCGGATGATGAAGGGTCCCAAGGCCCGGAAGATGATGAAGAAGATGAAGCAGTCCGGCATGGACATGGGTGGCGGACCCGGCGGAATGCCCGACCTCGGCGGCCTCGGTGGCTTCTAAAACTCCCAATCTCAAGAACAATCACAAGCCCCTGCCAGCGGGCCAGTTATTTGATTGAGCTCGAGATCTTGCTTGGGACTAAGACTAAGACTAAGACTAAGACTAAGCTTGGGATTTTATAATCAATACCTCGAAATCAGAAGGTCGCGTTGCCAGGCCATTTCTTTTGGCATGTGATCCCAAAGCTTGAGGAAGAGCTCCTCGTGACCAAGGGTTTGCACCAACAACGTGTCCTTGTCGATTTTCATAAGTTCCTTCCACTCTTCCTGCGAGAATTCCAAGCCGGTCCAGTCAATGTCCTCATAACGCGGCATCCATCCCAAAGCCGTCTCACTGGCGTGCGAACCACCGATAATCCGGCCAACAATCCATTTAAGAACACGCGTGTTCTCCCCGAATCCGGGCCATAACCACTTGCCGTCCTCCGTTTTGCGGAACCAGTTGACATGGAAGATCAAAGGTGGCTCACAAACCGACTTCCCCATCTTCAGCCAATGCCGGAAGTAGTCACCCATGTGATATCCACAGAACGGCAACATGGCAAACGGGTCACGGCGCATCGCACCAACATTTCCCTCGGCGGCCGCCGTCTGCTCTGATCCGACGGTGGCCCCAAGGTAGACACCATGCTGCCAATTGAAACTTTGGAATACTAGTGGAATCGTCGTCATCCGACGTCCACCGAAGATGATTCCACCCACTTCAACACCGGCCGGGTTTTCCCATTCCGGATCAATCACGGGGCAATTGCATGCCGGGGCGGTAAAGCGGCTGTTCGGGTGCGAGGAAAGCACTTCCTTTCCATTCTCATCGACCTGCCCGGGGGTCCAGTCATTGCCTTTCCAGTCGATCAAGTGCGCAGGCACCTCCTTCGTCATGCCTTCCCACCAGACATCTCCGTCATCCGTCAGGGCAACGTTCGTAAAGATCGTATTCTTGCTGCACGATTCCAGCGCCATCGGGTTCGTTTCGGCACTTGTGCCCGGGGCCACACCGAAAAATCCGGCTTCCGGATTGATAGCGCGTAATTTCCCATCCTCTCCTGGTTTGATCCATGCGATGTCATCCCCAATGCAGGAAACTTCCCAGCCTTCGTCGGCCAGTGGCTTCGGCGGGATCAACATGGCAAAGTTTGTCTTTCCGCAAGCACTGGGGAACGCAGCGGTCACGTAAGTCTTCTCTCCCTTCGGATTCTTCACCCCGAGGATCAGCATGTGCTCAGCCATCCAACCCTCGTCCCGCGCAATGGTGCTGGCGATCCGCAGGGCAAAACACTTCTTGCCCAACAAGGCATTCCCACCGTATCCGGAGCCAATCGAAAGGATCGTCTTATCATCCGGAAAGTGGGCAATATAGGTGTTCTCCGGATCACAGGGCCACGGCACATCGTCTTCCGGTTGGTTGATCGGCGATCCCACGGAGTGGAGGCACCGGACATAATCCCGGCTGTTACCCAGAATGGTCCAGATCTCCTTCGAAACACGCGTCATGATACGCATGTTCACCAGCACGTAGGGTGAATCGGAAATCTCGATTCCAATTTTGGATATCGGCGAGCCCACCGGACCCATGCTGAACGGAATGACGTACAGGGTACGGCCCTTCATGCATCCATCATAAAGGGCATCCATCTTGGCTTTCATTTCAGCAGGGGCCATCCAGTTGTTGGTCGGCCCTGCTTCATCCTTGGAAACTGAGCAAATAAACGTGCGGCTTTCGACACGGGCTACATCTTTCGGATCGGAGCGGAAAAGATAACTGTTGGGGCGCTTCTCTTCATTCAGTTTGATGGCATGCCCGCGGTCGACCATCATCTTGAAAACCGCGTCGGCCTCCGCTTCACCACCATCCGCCCAGTGAATGCGGTCCGGCTTGACAAGCTTGGCAACCCGTTCAACCCAGCGGGTCACATGGGAGTTCGAGGTTGGTGCTTCAGCGTTGAGGGGATAATCACACCCTGGGGCAAGGGGTTCTACAGTAACTTGAGACATGTTTTCGGGGGTTGGGGGTTAAGGATGACAAAGATGAAATTCCGGAATTAAGATAGCTAATTGCAGGTGTCGCCTGATTTAGCCCTCCTAATCCGGACTGTCAAGCGCATTGAGAATTCCTAATTGGTTTTCCCACTGATCCTCTGCCTGTACAATCGTACAATGTTCTTCACCACCTCAGGAATTGTCCGCATTTCGGTGGAAACACCAATTCCTGCGGACAGGTAGACAGGCTCACGCTCCTTCATCAGGCTCCGGATTCGCTCCTCTGGATTCTCAACATTCAGAAGTGGACGCTTAGGATTTCCCACTGTCCGCTTGATGATCGTCTCCGGGTTGGCAAACAGGCAGACGACAATGCCCTTTTCCCCAAGAAGATCCTTCATACCCGGTTGCAGCGGCAACCCTCCACCACAGGATACGACAACTCCCTCTTCAGGATGGCCATGCTCAATAAAGTCGCGTTCCATTGCACGAAAGGCCGCCTCACCCTTTTCCTCGAATATACGGGCAATTGACATCCCCTGCTGACGTTCGATGGCGTGGTCAGAATCAATCATTTCCATTTTCAGGGCGCGGGCCAGCGCCCGGCCAACGGCGGATTTCCCGACCCCCATGAATCCAATCAAATAGATATTCGGGCGGCTCACTTGTCTGGATTGACTCATCGACATTATTTGTGATCAAGGGAGCCACTCCCTTCAACCTCAATTTATCCTGCCTCAATATTGCATCGTCGCTTGCTTCCTTCGGGCAAAAGGCCTTAAATGGTTATTATGCAAAATGACGTGCTAAAGGTCTCAGTCAAAGGCGTGATGCCGACCTCCAACGGGTGCGCCCTTTTCCTTGGAACTGAGGAGAAGACTTTCATCATCTACGTGGACTCGCAGATCGGCAACACGATCTCCATGATCGTCAACGATGTGGATCGGGAACGCCCCATCACTCACGACCTCATCAGCAATATTTTTGTCGGACTGGGCATCGCTCTCCAGCGGGTCATCATTAACGATGTACGCGAACGGACGTTCTTTGCCCGGATGATCCTGAAGATGGAAAACGAGATTGAATCCAAAATCTGCGAAATTGATTCCCGTCCCAGTGATGCCATCGCCCTTGCCCTGCATGACCAGCGCCCCATTTACGTGGCCCGCAAGGTGCTTGATGCCGAGGACGACATGACCGAGCTCCTGGAACGGATCCTCAAGGAACAGGAATAGGATTATGGAGCATCCGATTTCCCTGCCGGACCCGCTTTCCCCGGGAAGCCTGCCCACGGCACTGGCCCCCATGCAGGATGTCACCGACCTGCCCTTCATGCGCTTGCTGGGGAAATACGGTGCCCCGGATTACTTTTTCACTGAATACTTCCGGGTTCATGATCACTCCACACCGGAGCCGCACATCCTCGATTCAATCCTCCATCACGGTACCGGGCGTCCGGTTTTTGCCCAGATGATCGGGGAAAACCTGGAACATCTGGAAAGAACGGCCCGCCTCCTGCAAAAATACCCGATAGCGGGCGTTGACCTGAACATGGGATGCCCCGCGCCAAAAGTTTACAAGAAGAACGTCGGCGGAGGCTTGCTGCGGGATCCTGCCAAGGTTGAGGCCATCTTCGAAACCCTGCGAGGATGTTGCGATGGCCGTTTTACCGTCAAGATGCGGATAGGCTTTCAAGACGACTGCCACTATCAGGAGATTCTTGATCTGGTCGACCGCTACGAGGTGGATTGCCTCAGCATTCATGGTCGAACCGTCAAGCAGATGTATCGAGGGGAGGTTGATTACGACCGCATCGGCCTCGGCTGCAGGACGGTCCGGTGTCCGGTATTCGCAAATGGCAACATCACCTCGGCCCAAAAGGCAATCCAGGTCAAGGAACACACGAAATGTTACGGAGTCATGGTTGGGCGATCAGCCATCCGCAATCCGTGGATTTTCAGGCAAATTCGTGAGCTGAGCTTGGGTGAGACTCCCTACCAGCCCACCCTCGGGGATGTCCGCGTTTACATTGACGATTTGTGGGAAAGTACCCGCAAACCGGGATTCCCCGACAATAGTCACCTCAGCAGAATGAAAAAGTTTTTGAACTTCATCGGTCAAGGTGTGGATCCTGATGGCCAGTTCCTTCATCAAGTGAGACGCACCCGCGAGGCTGACCACTTTTTTGAAATTTGCGACAACTTCATGGTGACTGGCCGCCTGGCAGAGAAGCCGTTTACCACTGAACCCTACGAAGGCGTTATCGCCCGGCCGAATCACGAAGACAGATGATAGGTTCCACGGTCCCCGTAAAGGGCCGTTCCCACCCTGATCAGGGTACTACCCTCCTCGATTGCCCACTCCAGGTCACCCGTCATTCCCATCGACAATTCCGGCAAGCGGCAACCAAGCGCCGCCTCGAGGTCATCGCGCAAATTCCTCAAGGAACTGAAGGTTGCCCGGACGATCGGCTCATCGTCAGACAAGGCTCCAATCGTCATGAGGCCATCCAGTTTCAGGTGGTCGCTTTTTAAAATGGCCTCGGCCAGCGATTGCGCGTCTGACCGGGCGCATCCGTGTTTGGCCGGATCTTCCCCTACATTGACCTGCATCAAGACCGGATAGCCCGTTTTCCCCTCTTCGGCGCATATTCGATCAAGGACCTTGACCAGCTTGAGCCGGTCAACCGTCTGAATTCGATCAAAGGTCCCGACCGCCAGCCGGGCCTTGTTGCTCTGCAAGGGCCCAATCAACTCCCACAACGCACCCGGCAATCTAGTCAGGGGACGTTTGCTCGCCCCTTCCTGCACCCGGTTTTCTCCGATTTGCGTCAAGCCGCCCTCGACCGCCCAATCAACCGCCTCAGCCGGATGGGTCTTCGTGACCGCCATAAGGCTCACTTCATCAATATTACGCCCAGACCTCTCACAAGCATTGTTAATACGCTCACGAATTTGATTTAGTTGTATAAGGAATTGTTTTCGATTGTGCATCACAGGAAGAATTCTTAAGAAATAATAACAATAAGATGATTTAATATTTACAAAAGTAAATCCGGGGGCTATCAGAAAAATTTATGCATATTGAGAATTTCAAAATCTTTTCCGATTTAGTGGAAAGCCAATCTTTTTCTAGAGCGGCAAAATTGAATGGTGTCACCCAGTCTGCCGTCAGTCAGCAGCTGCGCGCAATGGAAAAACACTTTGCGGTGCTCATCGTGGATCGTAGCCAAAAACAGTTCCGTCTGACCCGCGAGGGACAGAAACTGTATGAAAGCGCAAAGGAGATCCTCCACCGCTACGAAAAACTGGTCTCCGACCTGCAGGAGATGAAGAAGGTCATCAGCGGAACCATTCACATTTCTACCATTTACAGTATTGGCCTGCACGAGTTGCCGCCGTACATCACCCGGTTCCTAAAGGAATTCCCCTCTGTCAATGTGCGGGTGGAGTATCGCCGTTCGAACCTTGTTTACGAGGACATCCTCCACAATTCAGTTGACCTTGGCTTGATTGCCTTCCCAACCAAAATGCGCCAACTGGACGTTATTCCATTCCTGGAAGACCAACTGGTCATGATCTGCAATCCGGATCATCCTATGGCGAAAAAGAAGTTTGTGGAGGTCGCTGACCTGGCGGAGGAAAAATTCATCGGCTTTGATCAGGATATTCCGACACGGAAAGCCACCGATCAGATGTTCAGAAACCAAAAGGTCGATTTTGAACCCGTCATGGAGTTCGACAACATCGAAACGGTCAAGCGAGCAGTCGAAATCAACGCCGGTATTTCAATCGTGCCTTCAGCCACGGTAAAACAGGAAATGAAGCAAGGACTGCTCAAGGCGGTGACCATCAAGGGAACCAATGTAACGCGGCCACTGGCGATCATTCACCGCAAGGGCCGTGTCCTGACCCCTGCCATGAAGAAATTCATCACAACACTGACCGGAAAACCTTACCAAGACGTGATTGAGAAGGAAGAAAAGCCCAAGAAGAAGGCTTGATTGGGGCAATCACGGGCCAGTGAACCCACTGTCTAACGGCAAACAACTCGCTTAAAAGAAAAACCCGGTTCCGCAATGCGGAACCGGGTTTTTGATAAACAGGTTTCAAGCGGGGATTAGATCTTGCTCTTGAGACCAGCTCCGACCTTGAACTTGACGGTCTTGCTAGCCTTGATCTTGATCTTTTCACCAGTCTGCGGGTTGATACCTTGACGAGCAGCACGCTTGGCAACGGAGAAAGTACCGAATCCAATCAACTGTACAGCCTTGTCCTTCTTGAGGCCCTTTTCAATGCCATCAATAACAGCAGCAACAGCACGCTCTGCAGCGGCCTTGGAGGTGTCTCCACCCAGTGATTTTTGTACGGCTTCTACCAACTCAGCTTTGTTCATATATAGGTTCCTTTATGTATTTGATTTATGTTCGGAGTGAACATGCCGAGCCAATTGTTTTAACCGGATTCCGTCAATGGTTTTCTATGACAAAAATGAACTTTTTGGAAAACGGGGTCCTGCTGTGTCCCTCTGGTCATGCGGAACAAGGTGCGCCATCTGCCCTAACTCCTTCCCGTATCAAGGCTTTCGGCTTAAAGGAGGCTGAGATTCCCACCGTTACAAGGATTCAGCCGAACGCACTAAAAGGATATTCAAAATCACCAATTAGAGGGATTTAATTGTCAGCAAAGCCTGATCAAAGCGATTTTCCCCATCGAGGATTTTGGATTTGATCCACCCCAGCGCAACCCAATTGTCACGATTTTTCACTACAGAAGTAATTTCCCCCACTTGGGAGCCGTCGATCGATAATTCCGTACCGGCCAACACCTGGGCAGAACAACCAGAAAAGGTCGCAAATCTTCGGGTGGAACGGCCCAACCGATGTGCCCTGGCAACGACCTCTTGGCCAAGGTAGCAGCCCTTTCCGAAGTCAATGGCTGAGACCAGCCCCGTCTCGATGGGATTAAAGTTGCCCACCCCCGTATCCTGGGGGATCAGGAGGACCCCAGCAACTATTCGCAGCCGCTCAGCCTCGTCTGAAGGGATTTCCGTTACCGGAAGCGAATCCGCCTCTTCCTTTTCCATCAGAACCTCAAGGGTGCCCGGTCCCAGCCGACTACCCGCAAAAAGAAACCCCTTCGGGACTTCCCTGAACATGCCTTCACCCGGAACCTCCCAGCCGCCTTCTGTGATCGCCTCCGGAACAGAGCCGGCTGGAATCGAGTGTAAGCGATACCTCCCGGTCAGGTTTTCCAATTCCACATCATCGGCGATGATGTGACGGTCAAACTTGGCCATGAGCGCGGTGGCATCGGAAGTATAACTGATCAACAGGCTCTCCTCAGGGCCCAGACGCAAGACGAACCCATCTCCGAGAATGTTCCCTTTAAAGTCCAACAAAAGGGAATAGGTGCTGGACCCTTCCGGCCGCATCAAACCGGCTGTTCCCTGCCCTTGCAGGAATTCCGCCTGATCCTCTCCGGAAAACCGGATCACCGCACCTGGGTTGCTTGAGAATGCTTGCATACCTCGTTTATGCAGGCGCGAAGCTCTCCATGGCAATCCCCATTCGTCGCCACCATTTGCAAAATCGGCTTGCCCAGCGTCCGGAGTCCTCCACCCTTCATCGCCATGAGTTCAAATCCACAGAAAGTGTCGGACGTCAATATTCTGGATAGTGCGGTCTTGCCCGCCCCCGAATACCTGTGCCGGGAACTGCCGCGGACCGAAGAAATGGCTGCCTTCGTGGCCGACGCACGTGACACCATTCACAAGATCCTCTTCGGGGACGATCCTCGCCTGCTGGTTGTGGTCGGGCCCTGTTCGATCCACGATCCGGAAGCGGGGCTGGAGTATGCCCGTAAACTTCAGAAATTGAAGGAAGAGCTCAAGGACCGACTCTATATCGTCATGCGGGTTTACTTTGAGAAGCCGCGGACCACTGTCGGGTGGAAGGGATTGATCATGGATCCGGATCTGGATGGTTCCTGCAACCTGCCAAAGGGCTTGCAGACGGCGCGCCAGTTTCTCCGGGATGTCCTTTCCCTGAAACTGGCCACCGCTACCGAGTTGCTCGATCCGATCACGCCCCAATACATTTCCGACCTCATTTGCTGGTCCGCTATCGGCGCGCGAACAACTGAATCACAGACTCACCGCCAAATGGCCTCCGGCCTGTCCATGCCCCTCGGATTTAAAAATGCCACTAGCGGGGATCTGCAGGTGGCCATCAACGCCGTCAAGGCGGCTTCGCAGCCTCAGACTTTCCTCGGGATTTCCCACCAGGGTCTGGCTTCGGCCCTGAAAACGAAAGGCAACCCCAATTGCCACCTGATTCTCCGGGGTGGATCCACCGGCCCCAACTATGATGAGGACTCGGTCCAGGAGGCCGCTCAGGCCCTCAACAAGAATGGACTCCTCCCGTCCATCATGGTCGATTGCAGCCACGCCAACAGCTCCAAGGATCCCTCCCGGCAACCGGAAGTCCTCGGCGATGTCATCGCCCAGGCCAAGGCCGAAGACTCGCCAATCATGGGAGTCATGATTGAGAGCAACCTTGTCGACGGCGCTCAATCCTTCCCCTGTCCCCTGGATGAGCTGACCTATGGACAATCCATCACCGATGGATGCATCGGATGGGAGGCGACCGAAAAGGCCCTTCGCGAGGCCTACGACGCCCTGAAGTAGTCCCCTGCCCCTCGTCCCTTGTCTCTCGTCTCAAGTCTTTTAAAAAAAGGTTTGATTTCACCTATTTTCCATGCACTTTCGCCTATCTTTGGAGGAGAGATGGCTGAGTGGCCGAAAGCGCCCGCCTGCTAAGTGGGTATACGGCTTAAAACCGTATCGAGGGTTCAAATCCCTCTCTCTCCGCCATTCGACAAGCTCATGGCAGGCCAAGCTAGAGCTTGGACTGGCTCGAGCGCAGTCGAGTGCCCTGAGCGCGAGGGAGCAAAGCGACTGAGCAGCCGAAGGGCTAGACTAGCCAATCTTTTGAAGCAGGGGAGCCGAATGGGCTTTCAAACTCTAATCCCTGTTTGTGTACCCAACTTTGACTATTTCCACCCCTCGCATCAAACCCATCGGGCGTCCAAACTCCTCCCGATGTCCACAACCACGTCCACCCACTACGTCTATCTCCTCCGCTGTGCTAACGGTACAATTTACGTCGGCCAGACCCACGATCTTTCAGCTCGCCTAGTGCGCCATCGTGCGGGAACAGGAGCTCGCCACACCGCTAGCATCAAGCACTTCGAATTAATCTATCGGGAAGGTCCTATGCCATTCACTCAGGCGATTGCCCGGGAGCGCCAAATCAAGAAATGGAGTCGGGCCAAGAAACTGGCCCTTGCCAAGGGTGACTTCGACCAGTTGCGCAGATTGAGCCAGAGCAATTCATTGTAGCCTTCGGATTGGGACTTGGTTCTGCCCTTGAACTTACCGTCACCGACGGTCACTATCCTGCCCTGAGCTTCTCGAAGGACTGGTTTAACCTGGTTGCAAATGAACAATCTAATCCAAATCCATCGTCCACATGTTTTACCCTGTTTTCCAATCGAATGTGCTCATTAATTATCGAACGGCACAATATTAAAGAGGATCATCAAGAGTTGCGTTCCTACTTTGGGCCGGTGTCCGCTATTACCTGATTTTTTCGATACTCCGAAGGGCTTATACCAAAGGTCTTTTTGAACTTGGTCAAGTCACCCAAACTGGGCCGCGTAATTCGTTAGTCTAGGCGGGGTTAATGATTCTTTGAGATTGTAGAGGAAGTCAAGGCTCCGGCGGACGGAGGCCGCCGGCACAGTGAGCG
>Ga0066377_10000168_pt1 | contig 14763 bp, 11 predicted proteins | sample Knorr_S23_td_Sur_FD_70946 | JGI IMG/M metagenome (GOLD analysis project Ga0066377, IMG submission 70946) | Marine microbial communities from Southern Atlantic Ocean transect - Knorr_S23_td_SurfaceB_ad_5m_LV_B | ecosystem: Environmental > Aquatic > Marine > Oceanic | place: Southern Atlantic...
ATCTCTTGGTGGAATGATAACTTCATTAACTTTTGTTAAATGGTTTCTTGCTTTGTGTAAAATATTTAAATTAGATTGATCTATATTGTCATTTGGATAGCAAACGACAGGTTTAGCGCTAACTCTCGATGATAAATCTTTAGGTTTTTCAGAAAATTTTCTAGTTTTCACAATATAAATTATTTACTGGCAGGTGCATTATCTTTAAATAACTTGTAATCCAAACTATCAACCAAAGCTTTAAAAGATGCATCAATTATATTTGGTGAAACACCGATAGTGAACCAGTTTTTTCCTTTTGCATCTGTGCTTTCTATTGAAACTCTAGTCACCGCTTCAGTTCCTGTATTTAAAATTCTAACTTTATAATCAACCAATCTTAAATCTTTTAAATATTCTGAATATTTTGCAAGTCTATCAACATTGTTTCTTATTGCATTATCAAGCGCATGCACTGGACCATTGCCCTCTCCTTCACATGTAATTTTTTTCCCATCTACTACAAGGTCAGCTTTTGCTTTAGAAGTTATCTCTCCATTTAGTTTTTTTGTAACATTTACATTGTACTCGTTGATTGAAATATATCTTGGTATTTCCCCCATTAATCTTCTTGCAAGAAGTTCAAAAGATGCGTCCGCCCCATCATAACTGTATCCAATAAACTCTCTATCTTTAACTTCCTCGAGTAGTTTTTTTATTTTTGGATTATTTTTTTCTATTTCTATACCAATGGATTTTAATCTTGAAATAATATTGGATTGTCCGGATTGGTCTGAAACAACTATATTTCTACTATTCCCGACTATTGAGGGATCGATATGTTCATAAGTTCTTGGATCTTTTTGTACTGCAGAAACATGCATGCCTCCTTTATGCGAAAATGCCGATGCCCCTACATATGGAAGGTGTTTATTTGATTTTCTATTTAATACTTCATCTAGAAGTCTTGAACATTGAGTAAGATTTTTAACCTTTTCATTACTTACATTGATTTTAAATTTAGATGAAAAATCTTTTTTTAAATATAGAGTTGGAATAATTGACATTAAGTTTGCATTACCACATCTTTCCCCTAAACCATTAATTGTTCCCTGAACTTGTCTTACTCCAGCATTGACTGCCGCTAATGAATTTGCAACTGCATTTTCAGTATCATTATGCGCATGAATGCCTAAATTTTTTCCTGGAACATGTTTTGATACTACATTTATAATTTCTGAAATCTCATGAGGCAATGTTCCTCCATTAGTATCACAAAGTACTATCCATCTTGCGCCATTATCATAAGCTGATTTGATACAACTTAGAGCATAATCAGGATTAGTTTTATAACCATCAAAAAAATGTTCTGCATCAAACATGAATTCTTTTCCTGATTTGACTATGTGTTTTGTGCTTTCAGAAATATTTTCTAAATTTTCCTCATTTGAAATTCCTAAAGCTACTTTAACTTGAAAATCCCAAGACTTTCCAAAAAGGCAAACAGATTTGCTTTTTGAATTAATTAAAGATGCAAGCATAGGGTCATTTTCAGCGCTATGCTCTGATTTTTTTGTCATGCCAAACGCAACAAAATTAGAGTTTTTAAAATTTGGATCTTTATTAAAAAACTCTGTATCAGTTGGGTTAGCCCCTGGCCATCCTCCTTCGATATAATCTATACCAAGATGATCTAAGGCTCTGGAAATTTTTATTTTATCATCTAATGAGAAATCAACACCTTGTGTTTGCGCCCCATCTCTTAAAGTAGTATCAAATAAATAAAGTTGATCCTTGCTCATATTAATTTCCAAGTGGTTTTACCATCTTTGTCTTCAATTTGAATACCTTTATCCATTAATTCGTCTCTAATCTTATCAGCTAGCGCAAAATTTCTATCATTTCTTGCTTTGTTTCTTTCATCTAATTTTAATAAAATAGTTTTTTCATCAATTTCTAAATTTTTAATTTTCATATCTAACCATTCCTCTTTAGTTTGACTTAAAAATCCTACAAAGTTACAAGCACTAACAAAAATTTCTTTATCTTTGATATCTCCGTTAATAGCTTTATCAAAAAGCATATGTAAATTTGCAATATATCCTGGGGTATTTAAATCATCATACAAAGGCAGTAAAAATTCTTCTGGAATTAATACTTTTTTTGATAAAGGAATAAAAGCTTCATACCATTTATTTAATGTCTTAGCACAATCCGCAATTAATTTTTCATTCCAATCCAAAGGTTGTCGATAATGAGATGTGATTAATGCTAACCTTAAAACTTGACCGTTAACTTTGTCTTTAAAATCTTTTATTTTTAAAATGTTTCCCTGAGATTTTGCCATTTTTTCATTGGACATGGTAATAAAACCATTATGAACCCAATACTTTGCAAAAGTTTCAGTATCATTTCCACATCTTGATTGAGCAATTTCGTTTTCATGATGAGGAAAAATTAAGTCTCGCCCACCTCCGTGTATATCAAATTCATTTCCCAAATATTTTTTTGACATTACCGAACATTCAATATGCCAACCCGGTCTACCTTTACTCCATGGTGAATCCCATGCAGGTTCGTTGTCATTCGATGGTTTCCATAAAACGAAATCTTCAGGATTTTTTTTTAATTCAGAAACCTCTATTCTTGATCCAGCAATTAACTCATCTAATTTTTTGTTAGAAAGTTTGCCATAATCTTTAAATTTTTTAACTTCAAAATAAACATGATCTTTTTCAACATAAGCAAAACCTTTTTCAATTAAGTTTTGTATCATATTAACCATACCCTCAATATTTTCAGTTGCTTTAGGTTCAAATGATGGTTTTTCACAATTTAAATATTCACAGTCATCATGAAAGTTTTTTGTAATTTGTTGAGTTAATTCAGAAATTGAAATATTTTTTTCTTTGGATGAATTGATTATTTTGTCATCTATATCGGTAATATTTCTTACATAATTTACCGATTGATTTCCAAACTTACATTTTAAAACTTTAAATAAGATATCAAATATAACAATAGGTCTAGCATTACCTATATGCGGATCATCATATACGGTGGGTCCACACACATACATTCCAACCTTTTTTTGATCTCTAGGAACAAATTTTTCTTTTTTATTCCCAAGGCTATTTGTTAAAAAAATATCTTTAGTCATACATTTAAGAAATATACTTAAAACACCTAATTGTGAACTAATTGATTAATTAGGAATTTTACATACTGGAATTGCTTCCATTTTATGTAAATTCATTTTTCTAATTTCTAAATATTTGGCTCTATTTTTAGAATTTGGATTTTCCATTGCTTCTTCAAGTTCTTGGTATGATAGTCCTAATTGACCTTCGTCTGTTCTGCCATCGTCCCATAAACCATCTGTAGGAGCTGCATTAATTATTTCATCTAAAATTCCTAGTTCTCTTCCTATTTCCCAAACAACTGTTTTTGTACAATCTGCAATTGGCGATATATCGACACCACCATCTCCGTATTTAGTGTAAAAACCTACACCAAAATCCTCAATTTTATTTCCAGTTCCAACTACAATACCTGAATTAGCTGCTGCAACTTGATAAAGAGTTGTCATTCTTATTCTTGCTCTAGAGTTTGCCAAACCTAAATCACTTTTAAAACTATCAAGTGTTTGTTCAAAAGATTTAAAAACATTATCAAGATTTAATGTATGACCCTGAACATTAGAAAATTTTTTCTCAAGCCAGTCCTTGTGTTTTTGGCTTAAATCATGTTGGGCTGCTTTTTGTTTTATGGGCATTGATAAAACTATAGTTTTAATGCCTGTCATCGCACATAGTGTGCTTGATACTGAGGAGTCTATACCGCCTGAAACTCCAATTACTAATGATTGAGCTTTTTTGGGCATTGAATTTACATACTCCAATATCCAATTTTTAATAAATTGTACTTTATCACTTGTATTCATGATTGTTTTATACTTTTAATTTTAAATTAATTAAATGTTTAAGATGCCGCTTTAATATTATTTCTTGAGTAAGCGCTATTTTTTTTAATTTCATCTGAAATTAAAAATGCAAGCTCGATTGCTTGGCTGGCATTTAAACGAGGATCACAGTGCGTATGATATCTGCTTGATAAATCTTGATCTGATATTTTCTGAGCTCCTCCAGTACATTCTGTAACATTTTGACCTGTCATTTCTATGTGCAAGCCTCCCGCATATGATCCTTCGGCTTGATGAACTTGAAATACATTTTTAACTTCGTTTAATACATTGTTAAAAGGTCTTGTTTTAAAACCAGTTGTAGATTTTATAGTATTGCCATGCATTGGGTCACACGACCAAACAACATGAACACCTTCTTTTTTAATTGTTCTAATTAATTTAGGTAGAAATTTTTCTACTTGATCGTGACCAAATCTAGATATTAATGTAATTTTCCCCTTTGTATTGCTTGGATTAATAGCATTACAAATTTTTACAATTTCATCTGGTTTTGATGTTGGACCACATTTAATACCTATTGGATTTTCAATGCCTTTACAAAATTCAACGTGTCCACCATCTAATTGTCTGGTTCTATCTCCAATCCAGACAAAATGTGCTGAAGTATCATGATATTCACCTGTAGTTGAGTCAACTCTTGTCATTGCTTCTTCAAAAGGTAAATGCAAAGCTTCATGGGAAGTCCAGAAATTTACTGTCTTCAACCTTCTATTAAAATCTGAATTTATTCCACATGCATCCATGAAGGCAAGTGCATCAGAAATTCTATCTTCTAATTCTTTAAATTTTTTAGCTTGTGTACTTTTTTTAATAAAACCTAAATTCCATAAATGCACATTTTTTAAGTCTGCAAAACCTCCATGAGAAAAAGCTCTTATTAAATTTAATGTAGATGCTGCTTGAGAATAAGCTTTAAATAATCTTTTTGGATCTGGTTTTCTTGCTTTTTCGTTAAATTCTATTCCATTAATATTATCTCCTAAATAGCTTGGTAATTCCTTGTCTCCTTGAATTTCGGTAGGAGCACTTCTTGGCTTAGAAAATTGCCCTGCAATTCTTCCAACTTTAACTACTGGTAAAGATGCAGAATAAGTTAAAACTAAAGACATCTGTAAGATAACTTTAAATGTGTCCCTTATGTTATCAGGATTAAATTCAGCAAAACTTTCAGCGCAGTCTCCTCCTTGTAGAAGAAATGCTTTTCCATCAACTACATTTGCTAATTGTTCTTTAAGATGTCTTGTTTCACCTGCAAAAACGAGCGGGGGAAATGTTTTAATTTTACTTAAAACATTATTTAGATCCTGTTCATTCTCATATTTTGGAACATGTTTTACAGGATAATTTCTCCAACTATTTACTTTCCACTTTTTCATTTCAACTAAGAATTGTTTATCAGACTTTAATGATTATTCAACTGTTACAGATTTAGCTAGATTTCTTGGTTTATCTATATCGTAACCTTTATGAAGAGCCGAGTAATATGCAAGTTTTTGCAAAGGTATGGTAATTAAGAAAGGCAACAAATCATCACCTGCATTTTCAACTTCAATCGTATCCCAAATATTTTCAGAATAAATTTCATCCTTACTTTTGTTTGTTATTAAAAGAACTTTTGCTCCACGAGATATAACTTCCTGCATGTTAGAAATAGTTTTTTTATAATGTTCATCACGTGGTGCAAGCACAACAACTGGCATTCCTTCCTCTATTAAGGCTAATGGTCCATGCTTCATCTCTCCAGCAGGATAACCCTCTGCATGAACATATGCTAATTCTTTTAATTTTAACGCCCCCTCTAGAGCTATAGGATAAGAATATCCTCTCCCTAAAAACATAGATCCCTTTGCTTCAATAAAATCTTTGCTTGCAATTTGAATTTTACTGTCTGTTAACATAGTTTTTTCAGTTAATTTTGAAAGTAAAAGTAAATCTTTTATTTTTTTAGAATATTGCTTTTTGTTTAAGATTTTTTGTTCATAAGATATTTTTAAACATAACAAATATGATACAAGCATTTGCCCTAAAAATGCTTTTGTTGAAGCAACTCCTATTTCTGGTCCACAATAAATGGGCAATACTAGGTCGCTGTCCCTTGCAATAGAACTTTCAACAACATTTACTATTGAGCAAGTTTTCATTCTATTCTTTTTGCAAATATCTAAGGCCGCATAAGTGTCTGCTGTTTCACCTGACTGAGAAATAAATATATATAAACAGTCTTTTTTAAATTTAATTTTTCTATATCTAAATTCTGAGGCAATATCGACGTTTACATCTAAAGATGTGTGCTGTTCAAACCAATATTTTGCAATTAAACAACTATGAAAAGCTGTCCCACAACCAATTAATAAAACTGATGAAATTTCGGATAAATTCCATGGAAAATTAAAAATATTTATCTGATTATTTAGTTTGTCCACATATTCATTTACACAATTCTTGATTGTTGTTGGCTGTTCTTCTATTTCTTTTTGCATAAAATGTTTGTAATCACCTTTTTCATAATTAATTTCATTTTTTGATAAATTTAAAATTTCTTTATTAACTTTATTTCCACTTGAATCGAAAAATTCTGTTTGATCTTTTCGTAAAATACAAAATTCACCATCATCTAAATAAGAAATTTTATTAGTCATTGCTTTTAAAGCATAAGAGTCTGATCCTAAATAATTTTCTCCTGGACCATATCCAACAGCTAAAGGAGATCCTCTTCTTGCACCTACAATTAGATCAGGCTCGTCTTCAAATATCATTCCAAGCGCATAACTTCCGTGTAATTTTTTTAGAACTTTTATAATTGTATTTTTTAAATTATTTCTTTTTAAATAATCGGTAACTAAATGAGCTATTACTTCAGTATCTGTTTGAGATTTAAATTTATAACCTTTATTTTCTAAAACTTTTTTTAATATTGTAGAATTTTCAATAATACCATTATGGACTATTGATACCTTTTCTGAAGTGTGGGGATGGGCATTTTCTGGGCTTGGTTTTCCATGTGTGGCCCATCTTACATGGCCGATACCAATATTCCCTGAAACATTAGTTTGTAAAATATTTTTCTCTAGTTCTTCAACTCTTCCCATGCATTTCACTTCATTAATTTTGCCATTAGTTAATGTTGCTAATCCTGCAGAGTCGTAACCTCTATACTCAAGTTTTTTTAAAGAATTTATAATTCTATTCGTTACTTCTTTGCTGCTAGTTATTCCAATAATTCCACACATTATTTTCTTTTATAATTTTTTATTTCCACTTGTTTTGATCTACTTATAGATAGGCTCTTTTTTGAAACATTTTTAGTAATCACGGATCCTGCTCCAACCATACTATTTTTATTTATTGTAATAGGAGCAACAAGAGAGGTATTCGATCCTATGAATACATCATCTTTTATTTTGGTTTTATTTTTTTTAATGCCATCATAATTACATGTTATGGTTCCTGCTCCAATATTTACATTTTTTCCTAATGATGTATCTCCAATGTATGACAAGTGGCTTACTTTTGAATTGTTGCCTATGATACTTTTTTTAACTTCAACAAAGTTTCCAATTTTAGAACCTTTTTTAATTTCAACATCTGGTCTAATTCTTGAATAGGGGCCGATACAAACTTTATCTTCGATACGAACACCTTCTAAATGACTAAAAGATTTTATTACTACATTATTTCCTATTCTAACTTTTTTTAAAATCACAACATAAGGTTCTATAGTTACGTTTTTTCCAATAACGGTATCTTTTGAAAAAAAAACTGTTTCTGGAGCAATCATTTGAACGCCTTTTTTTAAAAATTTGTAACGTAATTTTTCTTGATGTTTTTGAATATTTTCTAGAGTCATTTGTTTATTGTATATATTTCGCTATTAGTTTAATTAATTCACAATTTATTTCTTAATAAAACTTTTTTAAAATGACTCAAAATCTAACTATTTTATTTGATTTAGATGGAACGTTAATTGACACAGCGCCCGATCTAATGAATGCACATAATCATGTAATGAGAAAATTTGGCTATGAAACTAAATCTACAGATGACATTAGAAACTTGGTTGGAAAAGGCGCAGCTTCCTTAATTGGACGTTCTGTTTGGGGACAAGCTAAAAAAGAATTTGGCCAAATAACAAACGATAAAATCAAATCAGAGATGGTAAAAGAGTTTATAAATTTTTATGGAAAAAATATTGCTGTCGAGAGTAAATTGGTTAATGGAGTTTTAGAATTTTTAAATTGGTCTAAAAAAAATAATATATCAATGGGAGTTTGTACAAATAAACAAGAACATCTTGCTGTTGATTTATTAAAACAAATCAAAATTTATGATTATTTTGAGTATGTTGCTGGAAGTAATACTTTTGACTATTGCAAACCAGATCCTAGACATTTGACAAATGTAATTGAAATTATGCAAGGTAAAATTAATAAAAGTTTAATGATAGGTGATAGTGAAACAGATTCAGAATCTGCAAATGCAGCTGGGATACCCTTTATACTTTTAGAAGACGGATATACTGAAAAAAAAGTATCAGAAATACATCATAACCATTTAATAAAAGACTTCGTAGGATTAGATAAAATCATCAATAATTACTTAAATCATTGATATTGATTAATAATTGATCAAGGAGTATTAAAATTCAAAAATATGATTAACCATATTGTAAAAGTTTATCCATCCAAAGCTAAACTGAATAAAAAAAATCAATTAGCTTGGAAAATAGCTGAGATTGCAAGTGATAACGCAAAACTAAATAAAGACTCAATAGAAATGGTTATCAATAGAATTATCGATAACGCTTCTGTTGCAATAGCATCACTAAATAGAATGCCGGTTATTTCTGCAAGGGAAATGGCAAAAAAACATGATAGAAAAAATGGTGCAACTGTTTTTGGAATTAACTCTTCCAAAAAATTTGATTGCGAATGGGCTGCTTGGGCTAATGGAACAGCAGTAAGAGAATTAGATTTTCATGATACTTTTTTGGCAGCTGATTATAGCCATCCAGGAGACAACATACCCCCTCTACTTGCTGTAGCCCAACAATTGAATAAAAACGGTTTAGATTTAATTCGAGGAATTATTACTGCTTATGAGGTTCAGGTAAATTTAGTTAAAGGAATTTGTCTTCATAAACATAAAGTGGACCACATTGCACACTTAGGACCGAGTGTTGCTGCAGGAATTGGTTCAATGTTAAAACTTAACACTGAAACAATTTATCAAGCAGTTCAACAAGCGTTACATGTTACTGTTTCAACTCGTCAATCTCGTAAAGGTGAAATTTCAAGTTGGAAAGCATATGCTCCCGCCCATGCAGGAAAGCTTGGCATAGAGGCAGTTGATAGAGTAATGAGAGGTGAAGGTGCCCCAAGTCCTATTTATGAAGGCGAAGATAGTGTTATTGCTAGAATTCTAGACGGAAAAAAAGCAAAATATATTGTTCCACTCCCTAAAAAAAATGAACCAAAGAAAGCAATTTTGGAGACATACACAAAAGAATATTCTGCAGAATATCAAGCTCAAGCATTAATAGATATAGCAAAAAAACTTAATAAAAGAATTTCTAATTTAGGCCAAATTAAAAAGATCGATATTTTTACTAGTCATCACACACATCATGTAATTGGAACTGGTGCGAACGACCCTCAAAAAATGGATCCTAATGCTAGCAGAGAAACACTAGACCATTCTATAATGTATATATTTGCTGTTGCTTTAGAGGATGGCAATTGGCATCATGTTAAATCATATACAAAAGCAAGAGCTAATAAAAAAAGCACACTTAAAATATGGAGATCTATTACTACACACGAGGATAAAAAATGGACTAAAAAATATCACGACCCAAATCCAAGGAAAAAATCTTTTGGTGCAAAAGTAATTGTAACAATGAATAATGGAAAAAAATTTGAAGAAATCCTTGAGAGAGCAGATGCCCATCCTTACGGAGCAAGACCCTTTAAGAGGGAGAATTACATTAAAAAATTTAATATATTGACTGACAAAATTCTATCAAAAAAAGAAAGTTTTAGATTTTTAAAAGATGTGCAGAATTTAAAAAATCTAAAAAATGGTCAATTAAATAAATTAAATCTAATAGTAAGAAAAAATTATCTCAAAAATAATTACAAAAAAGGAATTTTTTAATGCATTTTGTAAAAAAAACTGCAGAAGAAAAAAGAATTGAACTTGATCAAAAATTAAAGTCAAAAAAAATATTAAGAGTTCCTGGAGCGTATAATCCCCTTACGGCTAAATTGATTGAAGAAATTGGCTATGATGCAGTTTATGTATCAGGAGGTGTTATGTCGAATGATTTAGGATACCCTGATATTGGATTAACTACTTTAAAAGATGTAAGCTACAGATCAAATCAAATAGCTCGAGTAACAAATCTTCCAACAATTGTAGATATTGATACAGGATTTAAATCTTGTAAAGAAAGTATAGAAATTTTTGAAAATGTAGGTGTTTCAGCAGTACATTTAGAGGATCAGATTGAACAAAAAAGATGTGGACATCTTGATAACAAAGAACTCATCTCAAAAGATCAAATGATAAATAAAATCAAAGAATGCATTAAAGCAAAAAAAGATAAAAACTTTAAAATAATAGCTAGATCCGATGCTAAGAGCGTTGAAGGATTAGATAAAATGATTGATAGATGTAAAGCTTATATAGATGCTGGTGCTGAAATTATTTTTCCAGAAGCCTTATCTGATGAAAAGGATTTTGAAAAAGTAAGAAGTTCATTAGATTGTTATTTACTTGCTAACATGACTGAGTTTGGAAAATCTAAGCTCCTAAATTATAAAGAATTAGAAAACCTTGGATATAATATAGTTATTTACCCTGTAACTACACAAAGATTGGCCATGAAAAGTGTTGAAGATGGACTACGCGTTATTTTTGTAGATGGACATCAGAATAACATTATTGATAAAATGCAAACTCGTAAAAGATTATATGATTTAGTAGAGTATGAAAAATATAACTCTTTAGACGAAAAAATTTATAACTTCAGCACAGAAGGACATGAATAATGAGCGATGATGTAAAAAAAGGTTTATTAGGAATAGTTGTTGACGAAACAGAAATTTCTAAGGTAATGCCTGAAATAAACTCTCTAACTTATAGAGGGTATGCTGTTCAAGATTTATGTGAATACTGTAGATTTGAAGAAGCAGCTTATTTGATCTTAAAAGGTAATTTACCAAACACAATTCAGCTACGTCAGTTTGAAAGAGAAGAAAGAAATAATAGAGGTTTAACTAAAAATCTTTATGAAATTATAAAACACATGCCAAAAAGATCTCATCCTATGGATGTGGCAAGAACAGCAGTAAGTGTTATGGGATTGGAAGATAAAGAAACTGTCGACAGTTCGCCTGAAGCTAATATGAGAAAAGCAATGAGAATATTTGCAAAAACTCCAACTGCAATTGCTGCTTTTTATAGAATTAGAAAAGGAAGTAAGCTCATTAAACCTAGGAAAGATTTAACTTTTGCAGAAAACTTTTTTTATATGTGTTTTGGTAAAGTACCAGAAAAAGAGATAGTTAAAGCTTTTGATGTATCATTAATATTATATGCTGAACATAGTTTTAATGTTTCAACTTTTACTGCAAGAACAATAACAAGTAGTTTATCAGATATTCATGGAGCAATTACAGGAGCAATTGCAAGTTTGAAAGGTCCTTTACATGGAGGAGCCAATGAAGAGGTAATGCATATGATGGATAAAATCAAAAGACCTCAAAATGCATTAAAATGGATCAAAAATGCTCTTAAAAAAAAAGAGGTGGTAATGGGATTTGGTCATCGTGTTTATAAAAGTGGCGACTCAAGAGTGCCAACCATGGAAGAATATTTTAAAAAGGTTTGTAAAATTAAAAGAGATAAAAAGTTTCAAAAAATTTATGAAATAGTTAAAAAAGAAATGATAGATAAAAAAAATATTCATCCAAATGTAGATTATCCAACTGGTCCAACTTATCATTTAATGGGTTTTGATACAGATTTTTTTACACCTATATTTGTGATATCAAGAATTACAGGATGGTCGGCTCATGTTATGGAGCAGCACGCATCAAATAAATTAATTCGACCTCTTGCAAAATACAAAGGTAATAAGCATCGACAAGTGATGCTATTAAATCAAAGATAGTTTAAGAAAAAGCTTCTGTCCAAGTTCCTCTGGTTGAAGCTTTAGAATATTCTGTTGCTCTTCCTTCAAAAAAATTCATGTGCTCAACAGCATTCAACATTGTATCTAACCAAGTTAATGGATTTTTATTGACTTCATAGATTGGTTCCAAACCTAATTGGATTAATCTTCTATTTCCAATCCAACGAATATATTGTTTAATTTCCTCAGGACTTAATCCTTGAATAGGACCCATCTTAAATGCAAGATCAATAAATGCATCCTCATGAGAGACTATGGTTCTGCATGCCTCATAAATTTCTTTTTTTAATTGTGGAGTCCAAATTTCAGGTTTTTCTTGAATAAATTCTCTAAACAACCTTATCATTGAATTGCAGTGGAGGGTTTCATCTCTTACTGACCAAGTAACGATCTGACCCATTCCTTTCATTTTATTTTGTCTTGGAAAATTTAAAAGAATAGCAAAACTTGCAAATAACTGTAGACCTTCAGTAAAGGCGCTAAAGACTGCAATTGTTTTCGCTATGTCATGATCAGATTTTACATCAAAGCCTTGCATGTAATCATATTTATCTTTCATTTCTTTATATTTTAAGAATGCAGAATATTCCGTTTCTGGCATTCCGATTGTATCTAGTAAATGAGAATAAGCTGCAATGTGAACTGTTTCCATAGAAGCAAAAGCTGACATCATCATTAATACTTCGGTGGGTTTGAAAACATTCATATAGTGTCTGATGTAGCAGTTACTTACTTCAACATCTGCTTGAGTAAAAAATCTAAATATTTGAGTTAATAAATTTTTTTCTTCAGGTCTTAGATTTTTTTGCCAATCTCTTACATCATCGCCAAGTGGAACTTCTTCTGGTAGCCAATGTATTCTTTGTTGAGTTAACCAAGCGTCATAGCACCAGGGGTATCTAAATGGTTTATAAACAGGATTACCAACTAATAAGCCCATTTTTTTATCTTCTTCTTTAATCTCTGTTTTTTTTAAACTTTCTACTGACATGATAAACATTCCTCATAATTAGCTTCATTTGCTTGATTTTTATTTTCGTAAACATTTTTAGTTACATCGATATTTGAGTTAGAATTTATATTTTCAGCTCTTTGGATTGATTTTGATCTACAATAATAAAGACTTTTAAGCCCTTTCTTCCAAGCTTGAAAATGTATTTGGTGAAGATCTCTCTTATGAATGTCTGCTGGAATAAAGATATTAATTGATTGAGCCTGAGAAATATAAGGCGTTCTATCTGCTCCTAAATCTACTATCCATCTTTGATCTAATTCAAAAGCAGTTTTAAAGACATCTTTTTCTTCCTGTGTTAAAAAATCTAAATGAGAAACAGAACCTTGATTAGTTGTAATGCTCGACCACGTCTCATCGTCATTCTTTCCATACTTTTCTAAAACTTTTTTAAGATATTTGTTTCTAACATTAAATGACCCTGAAAGTGTTTTGTGTGTATAGCTATTTGCTGCAATAGGTTCGATGCCTGGAGATGTTCCACCACAAATTATAGAAATTGAAGCAGTAGGTGCAATTGCAGTTTTGTTTGAAAATCTTTCTTTGATTCCATATTCAGCTGCATCTGGGCATGGTCCTCTCTCCTCTGCTAGATCTTTAGATGCTTGGTCAACTTGTTTTTGAATATTTTCAAATATTTTTTTGTTCCAAACTTTACTCATTACAGACTCAAATGGAATCATCTTTTGTTGAAAATAAGAATGAAGACCCATCACACCTAAACCAACACTTCTTTCTCTCAAAGCTGAGTAAGTCGCATCACTAAAAGACTCTGGTGCTTTTTCTATAAAATCAGTTAATACATTGTCTAAAAATCTCATAACATCTGAAACAAAGTTTTTATCATCTTTCCATTCATCATATTTTTCTAAATTTAAAGACGATAAACAGCATACGGCTGTTCTATCTTTACCTTCTTTGTCAATTCCAGTTGGCAGTGTGATTTCGCTACATAAGTTAGAAGTCTTAACCGTTAATCCGGCTAGCTTATGATGTTGAGGTATCATTCTATTAACTGTATCGATAAAAATTATATAAGGCTCACCTGTTTCAATTCTTGCTGTAAGAAGTCTAATCCATAAATTTCTAGCAGACACTGTTGCTTGTACCGTATTGTCTTTAGGACTTTTTAATGCCCATTGTTCATCTAGTTCAACTGCTCTCATAAAAGCATCTGAAACAAGAACACCATGATGAAGGTTTAAAGATCTTCTATTGGGATCTCCTCCAGTTGGTCTTCTCATTTCAATGAACTCTTCAATCTCCGGATGATCAATTGGTAAATAACAAGCGGCAGAACCTCTTCTTAAAGAACCTTGGCTTATAGCCATAGTTAAAGAATCCATTACTTTTATAAAAGGAATGATTCCAGAAGTTTTTCCTACTCTCCCAATTTTTTCTCCAATCGATCTAAGATTGCCCCAATAGCTACCAATGCCTCCACCCTTTGCAGCTAACCATACATTCTCGCTCCAAAGATCAAGAATGCCCCCTAAACTGTCTGATGCCTCATTTAAGAAACAAGAAATAGGTAGACCTCTTTTTGTTCCACCGTTTGAAAGCACAGGTGTTGCAGGCATAAACCAAAGATCG
>Ga0066377_10000169_pt1 | contig 14701 bp, 15 predicted proteins | sample Knorr_S23_td_Sur_FD_70946 | JGI IMG/M metagenome (GOLD analysis project Ga0066377, IMG submission 70946) | Marine microbial communities from Southern Atlantic Ocean transect - Knorr_S23_td_SurfaceB_ad_5m_LV_B | ecosystem: Environmental > Aquatic > Marine > Oceanic | place: Southern Atlantic...
ATAAATCCTTTAATTGATGCACTGAAAAAAAAAAATAAAATATTAATTGAAAATTATTAAATTGTAAACCTAGTCCGACTCGAACGGATATGAAGCGAAGTTCAGCAGATTTTGAATCAATTGCGTTTGGTCAAAAGCGTTAATTAAGTTGAATTTTATTGTTTGTATCAATATAAAATACTTTGATTAATTTTAAAATTTTAACCTCTTAAAAATTTCTGATGCAATAATTTCATTTCCTTTTTGATTATGGTGTCTTGCATTACTGTAAACATTATTTGAAGAAGGAGGTGCAGTATCTGAAATATCAAAGCAAAAAGAAAAATTTTCACAATATTTTTTCAACTTTTTATATGTTTCTCTTAAATTTTTAATATAATCCTCATTTTTAAGAGTATTCTGAATTATCTCACCATCTTTTCCCATAATATTAATAAACTCTGATTGCACACCTTCAAGACCAATGGTCGGTTGCAGAAATACTTTATACTCTGCATTCAAAATATTTGATATTTCATTCATGACCTTAACATTAAATTTCCAAATATCTGTATGATCATTAAATCTCAAATTTTGTTCGGCAAAATTATAATCAATAATTTTTTTTTTTGGCAAATTCAATTCAAGATCAAAAAACATACTAAAAATATTTGGAAATAAATAAAAAGGTTTTTTATTTTTAATAATCCATTTTTGATTTTTTAACATATAGGTCTGATTACTATCAAGATAGGGTGCTTTTATAGATTCTAATAAATTTGGATTAGAGTAATTTCTTATATCATTAATTCCATTTAATGAAATTATATGACTGATATTAAAATTTAATGGGGCGATTTCAGTTAAAAGTTTTAAAAGTTCTTTTGAGGTTCCATACCCACCTGTACCTGCATTAACAACTCTACATTTATCCTCTTTTTGACAAAGTTTATTAAGGTAATATGGATATGTTTTTCCAGCACTAAAGTTTTTATAAAAACCGTCTGATGTTGATCCACCAAGTGTAATTATAACCTTAGTGTTGGGATTTTTATGTTTATAAACGACCAAATTATCCACAATTGTTGCACCTGTAATCTTACAATTTTTTTTATGATCGTGAATATGTCCTAAAATTGGATGACTTTTCATTCTTTCACAATCATCATCTATTTTTTTAAATAAATCACCAGTTTTTATATATCCGAGATCTGTTTTTTCATTAATTTTTCTGTAAAAAAAGATCATAGTTTCAAGAAGGATAAGAATTATAAAAAATATAACCAAATTTATAAGTAGAATTTTTTTATAAGACATATAATAGTTTATCATATTTTTTTTAGATTGGTTTACCGAAGGTTTTTTTTATTAATAGTGTAATTTTTAGTAGATAATTTTCAAAAATTAATTTGATGAAGATCATTACACAATAGTGGGAGCAAAGTATCTCGGAAAAAAAATTTTAAAAAAAAAGGAGTTCTACTTTTAAGTAGACGCTAATCTAATGTGTATTTTTCTTTATAGCTTTTTTTTAAATACTCATGTTGATCTTCTTTAAATAACACGTATTTTCCTATGGCTAATAGATCAAGATTTGTACCCATAAAACATTTAAAAGCATCTTTAGGTGAACAAATAATTGGTTCTCCACGTATGTTGAAGGAAGTGTTAATGATTAAAGGACAACCTGTTTTTTCTTTGAACCTTGAGATTAAATTATGAAAAAGTGGATTTAGATTCTTATGAACAGTTTGAATACGTGCAGAATAATCTACGTGAGTAATAGCCGGGACACTAGAACGTTTTATATTAAGTTTTTCTATCCCAAACAATTTTTCTTCTTTCTCTGTCATTTTGCGAAGTCTTTTTTTTTTAACGTCAGCCACTACAAGCATATAGGGACTTTTTTTGTCAAGGTCAAACCACTCGCATAAATCTTCGCTAAGAATACTTGGCGCAAATGGTCGAAAACTTTCTCGATACTTGACCTTTAAATTAAGTTGTTTTTGCATTTCAGAATGTCTTGGATCTGCAATAATACTTCTAGCACCTAAAGCTCTGGGACCAAATTCCATACGACCCTGCATCCATCCGATCGCTTTTTTTTTAACAAGAGCAGATACAACATTATCAATCAATTCATTTTTTTTTAATTTTTTAAAAACTGCTCCACACGACTTAAGTTGAGTTTTTATTTCATTATCGGAGAACTTTGGTCCAAGATATGAACCTTTCATTGCATCTGGTTTTTTATTTAATTTTCTTTCACCATTTAGACTCAAGTGCCAGCCAATTAATGCAGCACCTAATGCCCCGCCTGCATCACCTGCTGCTGGTTGTATCCAAATATTTTTAAATATTTTTTCTCTAAGTAGAATTCCATTTGCAACACAGTTTAAAGCCACCCCGCCAGCCAAACATAAATTACTTTCTCCAGTTTCTTTGGCTATATTTTTTGCAATCATTAGGATAATATCTTCAGTAACTTTCTGGATAGAGGCAGCTATATCCATATCTCGTTGCGTTAATTCAGTCTCTGGTAATCTTGGTGGTCCCCCAAATAACTTATTGAATTTCTTATTTGTCATAGTTAGGCCAGTTGCAAAGTTAAAATAACTCATATCCATTTTAAAGCTTCCATCACTGGCAATAGAAATTAGTTTTTCTTTAATTAATTTTACATATTTCGGTTTGCCATAGGGTGCTAAACCCATAACCTTGTATTCTCCTGAATTTACTTTGAAACCAGTATAGTAAGTAAAAGCTGAATATAGAAGACCTAGAGAATGAGGAAAATGGATTTCCTTTATTATATTTATATCTTTATCATTTCCTGTTGCAATAGAAGTTGTAGTCCATTCACCAACACCGTCGAGTGTTAAAATAGCTGCTCTTTTAAAAGGAGATGGATAAAAAGCACTAGCCGCATGAGATAAATGATGTTCAGAAAAAAGTAAGCGTTCATTCCAATTTACAATTGGAGATAAATTTGTTTGAAGTTCCTTAATAATCAATGATTTTTGAAAAAGTTTGTATTTGACCCATAATGGCATAGCTTTAATGAAACTTAAAAAACCCTTAGGGGCAAATGCTAAATATGTTTCAAGCAATCTTTCAAATTTTAGAAAAGGTTTTTCATAAAAAACTATATTATCAATTTTACTGGCATCTAATTGTGCTTCTTTTAAACAGTAAGTAATAGCTTGAGTAGGAAAACACGAATCATGTTTTTTTCTGGTAAACCTCTCCTCTTGTGCTGCTGCTATTATTTCCCCATTTTTAAGTAAGCAAGCTGCACTGTCATGATAAAAGGCTGATATCCCTAAAATATTCATTCGTCTATTATCTTAAAATAATGTGTAAATAAATGGAGCAATAACTGAGCCTTGAGCCATAATAAGCAATCCACCCAAAATTATCATTACAAGAACAACAGGTGCTAACCAAAGCTTTTTTCGTTCTTTGAGAAAAATTAATAATTCTTTTAATAATTCGACCATATTCTTTTAATCAAAATTGACGTTTAAAAGAAGTGGTTTTTATATGAGATTTACGTTCAATCCAATAACTATCTTTGGGTTTTAGGCGCAAACGTAATTCATCTCGACCAATTAGACGCATGATAACAGCAATAGGTGTAAACATAAAGAAAAATATGGCACCTATAATTATTGGACTTATCAACTTGCCAAGCAAAACACCGAGTTTCATCCAAACATAATTTAAAGGAAAAAGTAAATTTGGTTTCAGAAGTGAAACAATGAAGAATAAAATGGAAATAAGCCCAAAAATTAATGCAAAAAATTTTGCATTAATAAATAAAAAATAAGAAGATAAAAGAAAAAAGATCACACAAAAAAATAACCCAAATTTTTTATTGCTTGGTAGTTCTGATTTCGATTTTTTTTTTATTATTGCCATTTTTTATAATTATTTTGCTTAACTTTTTTACTAAGTTATATAGTGTTCCCAATCCAACTGTAAGGACGTAAACTGAAGTTTAACAGATTTTGAATTAGCTGTATTGGAATGTGAATTATTGATTTAAAAACAAATAAATTTTTCTATCACACTCTCATTTCATACTTTCTTCAAAAACTGTAAAAATACCCTTATCAATGTTAAATCAATTAAAATAAAACGTTTACCATTGATACAAAATTTTTTTATTATTTACAAAACTTTTTTGTTGTATTTTTAAGCGAAATAAAAATTATCCAAAAGTGAAATTAAAAATTATATCTTTTATCACAAAAAAACTTAATAATTTTAAAATTTTAAATTCCTAAATTTTTCAGAGGCAATAATTTTTTTCTTTTTTAGTTATGAAGAATATCGGTTAGTCTTTTTTCAAGGTTTTTACTTATTATTTCAATACCTTCTTGGTTAGGATGTTTTCCATCACTTAAATTTAATTCAGGGTTTAAAGCAACTCCATCTAATAAAAATGGTAAAAAAGAAATCTGAAATTTTTTTGCAAGTTCAGGATAAATGCTGTTAAAGTTATTTTTATATTCGTTTCCCAATGCTTCTTGAGATAGCATGCCAGCTAGAAGAATAGTTATGTTTCTTTCTTGTAAAATTTCTAGGATTTTATTTAAATTTTGTTTTATTAAAGAAGGTTTAATACCTCTTAACATATCATTTGCTCCTAGGCACAATACAATAATATCTATATTTTTTTTTTCAAGTAACCACGTTAATCTGTTTAGTCCACCAGATGTAGTGTCTCCAGATACGCTGGCATTAATGACATTTACATCAAATCCTTTTTCTTTAAGATTTTTTTCTAAAATAGTTGATAGATGAAACTTTTTATCAAGTCCATAACCTGACATTAAGCTATCACCAAACAATGCAATTTTTTGATTACAATAAACTTTTGTTGGTATAAAGTTTAGACCAATAATCAATAAAACAAGAAACCTTAAAATGAAAAAATTATATAAACTAGATAACATTAATCTTAATTACAATGTAAATGGAAATGATATCAGAGTTTTGAAAAATATAAATTTTGAATTAAAAAAAAATGAAAGAGTAGCTTTGATAGGTGAAAGCGGTTCAGGAAAAACAAGTCTTTTGATGCTTATGTCTGGTTTAGAAAAACCTTCAACAGGGTCAATTTTTTTTGAAAATAAAGATTTTTCTGTAATAAGCGAGGAACAAAAAACCGCGATACGAAAAAAAAAAATTGGCTTAGTGTTTCAGCAATTTTACCTAATACCAAATTATACAGCTCTTGAAAATGTCATGTTTCCTATGCAAATAAATAAAATTAACAATGAAAAAGAAAAGGCTAATTTGATTCTCTCTGACGTTGGTCTAGAGAAACGAAAAAATAATTTACCTTCTGAGTTATCAGGTGGGGAGCAACAAAGAGTAGCAATTGCTAGGGCAATTTCATTTAATCCAGAAGTTATTCTAGCAGATGAACCTACTGGTAATTTAGACAGAAAAAATACAGAACTAGTTTCTAATTTACTAATCAATTACTCAAAAAAAAAAAAAATCAGTTTATTTCTAGTAACTCATAATATTAATTTAGCAAAAAAGTGCGATAGAGTTATAAATTTATTAGATGGTGAAATAAGAAATTAATCATGTATTTTCCTAAAAATTTTCAATTTCTTATAAAAGAATTGTATAAGAATAAAGCAAAGATCTCAAAAGTGTTTTTTACAATATTTATCAGTTTACTGATTTTTTCTTCAGTAACAATTTTAAAAAATAGTATTGAAAATCAAATTAAAGATAATGCAAGAGTTTTTCTTGGAGGTGATATAGAACTGTCTACAAAAAACACAGGTTTGAATGATGAATTTATAGATGAACTAAAAGATAAATTCTTAATGACGGAGGTTATTGAGTTCACCTCTATTCTAAGCACTATGAATGAGGAAAGCAAAACAACAAGAATAAAAGTAATTGATAATTTTTATCCACTTCTTGGAAATGTAAAAGTTGAACCAGCAAATTCACTGAGTTTACTCCAAACAACATCCAATTCTATTTTGATTGATAAAACAACAAAAAATAATCTTGATTTAAAAATTGGTGAGAAAATAAGAATACAAAATGTTTCATTTGAGGTTATAGGTGTAATTGAAAGTTTACCGGATATTTCTGGTTTTTTTCTTTTTGGAGATCAAGCTTTAATTAACAAGTCAGGCTTTAAGAATTTAACAATCAATAATCTTGGAAGTTTTATAAATTTTAAATATAAAATGATAAAAAAGGAAAATAATTCAAAATTATCAAAAAAAATTTATGAAAATCAAAAAATTAAAATCAAGAATCCAGAAGACGTTAGTCAGAATCTAAAAAGAACTATTGAGAATTTTATTTATTTTCTCACCATTATTGCGGCGTCAGCTATCCTAATTTCAGGAATTGGCTTAAAAAACTCACTTTATTCATTTCTTACTAATAATCAGTTTAATATTGCTATTTATAAATCTTTGGGATTAAGTTCCAATAATATTAAAATCTTATACTACACACAAACTCTTGTAATTTTAATTTTTTGCTCACTAATAGCTTATACTTTAGGTTTATTAATAATTTTTTTTCTAGATTATAGTTTTTTAAACTTTCTAAATATTGATTTGAAGGTAAAATTTAAAATTACTGAATACATAATTATTCAATTTTTTGGTATATTAGTTTTTTTTATATTTGCCAAACCTGTGGTAGATAGTATTGATCAAATTAAAGTTGCAAATTTATTCAGAAACAGCAGTACTCACTTAAATTTAAATTATACCAGAAAATCATTTATAGAAATTAGTGCCTTGCTCATAATTTTTGTTTTCTTTTTTTGTATTTCAAATGTAAAACCCCAACAAACAGTAGTATTTTTTTTCTTTTTTATACTTATTAGTTTTTTCTATTATTTTTTATCTAAAGTCTACGTTTTGATTTTGGGTAAATTAAAAAACATAAAAAATTTACTTCTTAACATGGGGATTAAAAATCTGAAAGCTTATCGTAGTCTCAATTCTACTATGATGGTAACTATGGGATTGGGAATGACCACATTATTTTTTCTTGGAATGTTGTCTTCTAATATCAATAAAGAACTTAATACTTCGATACCAAAAAATGCTCCACATTATTTTTTTTTAGGAATACAGGAAGATCAATTGAAATTATTTAGGGAGCAAATTTATGAAATTGATTCAAAAGCAAAACAAATAGTTGTACCTATGATATCTGCAAGAATAGAAACTATAAATAATAGAAATCCCAAAGAATTAATAGATGAAAACAATAAAAGTTTTTGGTTTATTAACGGTGAGAGGAGAATATCTTGGTCAAAAAATCCTCCATTCAATAATCCAGTTATTAAAGGTAAATGGTGGGATAAAGATGAAATAAATAGATTACAAATTTCCTTAGATTACAAAGTCGCTGATGATCTGAAATTAAAAATTGGTGATTCAATGACATTTAATATTTTTGGTAATTCAGTTACAGGAATCATAACAAATTTTAGAAAAGTAGATTATAGGGACTTAAATATTAATTTTGCAATTTTATTTAATCCTAAATATGCATCACAAATTCCTCATGAATTTATGTCTACTATAAAATTTGAAAATGAAGAATTGGTAAACCTGAGTAATATATTAAGAAAATTACCAACTATAACTTACATAAAGTTATCTGAGTATATAAATAAAACAAAAAAGTTTTTAAATGGCATATTTATTGTGAGTATTTTGATATCAGTAGTGGTAATTCTAATTGGACTCATTGTGATATCAAATGCTATAAGTGTAATTGGAAGTCTTAAAGTTTATCAAAATCTTGTTTTAAGAATTCTGGGTTTTGAGAAATTAAATATTTATAAACTGATAATATTTGAAACTCTAATATTATTTGTGCCTATAATTATTTCTTCGCTAATATTTTCAATTATATTTTCCTACTTTTTTATAACCAATTTTTTTAGTATTGATTGGTATTTTTCCATTTCAGTTATTTCGATTATTTCAATTTTATTTATGTTGGTATTTGTAACGACTTTATTAATTTCAAACAGAAAGTATTTAAATTTTAATACATACTATTTATTGAGAAATGGTTAAATAAAGAATTTTATGGTACCCCTAGTCCGACTCGAACGGACATGAACCGAAGTTCAACGGATTTTGAATCAGTTGCGTTGGGTCTAAAACCCTTGACTACATTGACTTTCTAAAATGGTGTCAATGTTTTTTTTTCAAAATCTCTAAAAATATCCCTATGAATGTTAAAACAATAATCTTAAAAATGGTATGAGAGTTGCAACGCTATAGCATGTATACAAATCCTAGATCTTCATCTTGTGCAGATTTCATTATAATGGAATCTAATATTGATCAAATTTTTATTGACGCCCTAAATAAAAAAATAGATGAGTTACGATTGAGTAAAAATAAAACCTCTGCATCTCACACATTAGTTGGACAAATAAAAAAGGGTGAGCAACTCTTCTTAAGTAGAGAAATAAAAATTTTTGATCAAGTTCACAAACTTGGAGAGATTATGGCAGAAAAATATACTTCTGAGTATTTTACTAATGCTGGCTATAAAAATATATATATAGGAGCAAAATGTATTAGCTTGTGGTCAGTTCACCAATTTTCTGGTGATTATAATCCAATTCACAATCACGCTGCCGGAGAGACTGGACTTTCATTTATTTTTTGGACAAAAGTTCCTGATAAAATGAGAAATGCAAGTGCAGGTAATTTGTATTCAGTATCAGGAAAAGAGAATGGATGCACTACATTTGTTGGAAACACTACTGGAAGCATCTTTGATTTCAAACCTCATAATCAAAAAGTTTATCCACCAAAAGTTGGACATTTTTTGATTTTTCCAAATTGGCTAAACCATATGGTCTATCCTTTTTTATGTGATGGTGAGAGAAGAACAGTGGCAGGCAATATCATGCTTTATAAATCAAAAATTGAAAAAAATGATGAGAAATATGATCATAGAGTTTGTTATTTCAATCAAGGTAACCCTTTAAAATGGAAGATTTGTCAAGATATATAAACTTATATTTTTTTAGCTAGTTGGTACCCCTAGTCCGACTCGAACGGACATGAACCGAAGTTCAACGGATTTTGAATCCGTCGCGTCTACCAATTCCGCCATAGGGGCTTTTAGATATATATATTTAGTTTAATAATGATATAACGTAAAGGTGAAAAAAATTTATGAAAAAATTATTAAATGGTGCATTAATTTTTGTTCAAAAAAAAACTCAAAAATTTATCTTAATACAATATCATTTATAGAATCTATTTTTTTTCCATTGCCAACAGATATTTTTCTTTTTCCATATGTTTTAGCTAATAAAAAAGAATATTTAAAAATTACAATTTATGTTACCTTGTTTTCTGTTCTTGGAGGGATAGTTGCATATTATATTGGTTATTTTATATGGAATGAGATTTCGCCTATATTAATGGAAGTCTACCCGAAATACATTTCAAAAATAAACGATTTTAATAATCAATTTACTGAAATTGGAATAATCTTAATTATTATAGGAGGTTTCTCTCCCTTTCCCTATAAGATCACTTGTATCGGCTCAGGAATTATCGGCATTAATATTTTTTTATTCATAATTTTTTCAATATTATCTAGATTCTTAAGATTTTTTTTAGTCTCTTATTTCGTTTACAAATATGGTGAAACTACCAAAAACATTATTGGTAAATATATAAATATTATAAGTATTATTATTGTGGTTATTTTGATTATTTACATTTTCTCAATGTTATAGGGGATCAAAATTTTTAAGTTTAAAAAAAGATGTTTGATAATACTGTGAAATCAACTCATAATTTTTCTTTGATAAATACTTATAAACCTTAGATTTAAAAACCTCATCCGTTCTTTTTGCATGTATTTCTACTAGAATGATCTTTGGCTTATAAATTTTAAAATCTAGTCCTTTAATTACCTCAATCTCATGACCCTCAACATCAATATTGAGCAGGTCAAAATCTTCAGGACACTTATATTTTTTCAATAGAGTTGTAAGTTTTTCTTTTTTAATCTTTATTATTTCATAATCTTTATAAATGATTTTTTTCCATTTATCGGCCCATTTTTTCTCTAAAGTATTAAGACCTGAACCGCTATCAAAAATATAGGAATTTACAAATCCAGATTTTGAGGAAACTGCCATATTCAAAGAAATATCTCTTGGACGAAAAATTTCAAATAACTTTATGTTATCAATCATCAGATCAAAATTAATTCCTTTCCAACCTTTTTTATAAAGATTATAAGTGTTTGATCCGTTAATTGGATGAAGTGCTCCAACATCTACATAAAAACCAATTCGATTTTTAAAAATTTTTTTTAATAATGCATCTTCGCCTACTGCACCATAAGAAGGAAAAAAATTAATTTTATATTTTAAATATCTGTAAAGTTTATAAATTAAAGTATTTTTAATGAATTTTTCTTTGAAATGTTTAATCATTAATTTTAAATAACATATTATGTAAAAAAAAAAATCACTTTACTTTAATATTAAATTTTTTTTTAAAATTATGCTTTTAAATATAAAAAAATATTACTTTCTGATTGTATTTATAATTTCTTCAATAATTATCGTTAGTGCCTACATATTGGAGTACATATACAATTTTCCACCTTGTAAATTATGTATTTATCAAAGAATTCCGTATTTTTTAATACTGTTTGTATGTGTAACTTCTTTTTTAATGGAATATAGAAATTTTCATTTTTATGCCATTTTTTTTCTTTTTTTTTCTAGCTTTTTAATAGCTTCATTTCATAGTTTAGTTGAAAGAGGATTGATAGAATATAATTCTGGTTGTTCGTCTTCAATTAACGATTTTGAAAGTATAGAAAACTTGAGAAATCATCTTGAAAGTGTTGCGCTAGCAAAATGTGATGAAATAATTTTTAGTATTATGGGTTTATCATTAGCCAATATTAATTCACTAATTTCTTTTTCGTTGGTATTATTCAATATATATTTTATTTTAAGGCTTTATGGATCAAAAAACTGAGAAAAAGTTAGAAGAAATTATAAGAGTTAATCATGCTGGTGAACTTGGTGCTCAAGATATTTACAAAAATCAAATAAAATTCTGTAAAGATGGTAAACTTAAGAAAGAATTAGAAAAAATTTCTCAAGAGGAGAAAATACATTATGACTATTTTGAAAATCTTATTTTAAAGAAAAGAATTAGACCAACACTGATGTCACCGGCATGGAAAGTCGGAAGTTTTTTTCTTGGTGCCATTACATCACGGCTAGGATCTAATTATGTTTATGCATGTACCGAGGCTGTTGAGGAAGTAATTGTAAAACATTACCAGGAACAGATTGAATATCTAGAAAAAAACAAGCTTGAAGAGAAATTAAAAAAAAAAATTAAAAAGTTTTGTAAGGAAGAGGATCAACACAGAACCTTCGCTGATCAATCAATTATAAAAGATGATTTAGCGTTAAAAGTTTTTAAAGGTTTTACGAAAAGTGTAACAAAATTAGCTATAGAAATTTCAAAAAAAATTTAGCTTATGGTTCGAGTTCAGAATCCCAATATAGAAAATCGTTCCAACTTTGATGTAAGAAATTAGGGGGAAACATTCTTCCTATTTCTTTAAGTTCATAATTGCTTGGTATATGCGGTATTTTTTTTAACTTTAATCCTAATTTTTGTAGTGTTTTATTTCCTTTTTGGGTATTGCATATACGACAACAAGTAACAACATTTTCCCACATTGTAGTCCCTCCTTTTGAACGCGGTGTAACATGATCAAAGGTTAACTCTTCAACCTTAAAAGATTTTGTGCAATATTGACAAATAAACTTATCTCTTAAAAACACATTGAATCTTGTAAAGGCAGCTTTTTCAGGAAGTGGTATATAATCTTTTAATGAAACAACACTTGGAAGCTTGAACTCAACAGATGGAGATCTAACAGTTTGGTTATACTCAGAAACCACGTTAACTCTATCTAGAAATACAGCCTTTAAAGCATCTTTCCAAGACCAAGTTGATAAAGGAAAATAACTTAGGGGCTGATAGTCTGCATTTAAAACTAAGGCAGGGCAACTGTTTGGCGCTAAAGACATAATAACTTTCTATGGTATACATATTGTTCTTTTATGACAATTTTAAACATTAAATGTTTTTTTTATAAAATCTAGGCCTATTTGTATCCCTTTATCATCAATACCATGACCAAGTTCATCGCTAAGACAATAATCAATATCAAAACCAAATTTTTTTAATTTTTCTGAAGCTTCAATTGAGTTTTGGTGATTAATAAGTTCATCTTTTTTTCCATGATAAAGTTTAATTGGAAACTTTGATTTAATTTCTGACTTAAAATTTTCGTTTTCAAAAAGCAATCCTGAGTACCCTAACAAACCTGCACATCTGTTTTCTCTTTTACAAAGATGATAAAGAGCCATCATTGTTCCTTGAGAAAACCCAACAAAAAAAATATTTTTTTCTTTAACTTTGTAAGTATTTGAAACATGGTTAATGTAATCATTTAAGTAAGGCCCAGCTTTTTTTAGACCATCACCTATACTATCAGGAGATATTGAGGTTAGCTCAAACCATTGGTATGCGTTGGGAGAAAAGTCACATTCAAAAGGAGCATTGGGAGATAGAAAAATTGTATTTGGTAAGCTTTCTATCCAAAGATTTGCAATACCGATTAAATCGTTACTATTTGCACCGTATCCATGAAGAAAAATAACTGCATTTTTGAAAGTATCTCCGGACTTAATTATAGAATCGGTTAATAAGTTTGTCATTTTATTCTAAGTAATTTTTTAAGTTCTAGGATACCTTTAATGGGAAAAAAATCACGCATATTTCTTAAAAAAAAATCTGCAATTGGAATAATACAATTTGGTTTAAGTAACTTTTTTTCTAAAATTTTATCTAGTTCAGTTACACAAATTATTTCAAAGCCTTGGACTTCACCATCATGATTTTTAAGGATGTGATTTTTTTCAATTTTATAATCATAAATAAATATTGTTCCAGAGTGAATTTGATCAGAATAATTATGAATATAACTAATAGTATTCCCACGTGTTAAATTTTTTTTTAAAATTTTTATACCTGCTTCTTCAAAAGCTTCTTTTTCAAGATTTTTTCGTATTGATAAATCTGAGGGTTGCCCTCCAGCAAAAATATTGTCGTATAAATTTGGAAAATATTTTATTTTTTTTGATCTTAAAGCAAAGTGAAAAAAATATTCAGATTTTTCTTTGTGCCAACCGTTGGCGTGAATTCCATATTGAGGAAGTCCTAATGGGGAGAGAAGATCTCTTTCAATGTCAAATAACTGATTTAGACCAAAAATTTTTTCATGATGAAATTTTTTTTTAGGAGAAACTGAGGAATTTTTAAATACTGGACAGAACTCAAATTTTTTTTTTGCTTTTTTAGCATAGAAATTTTTGTCCATAGAAATGTCACTGACTTGTTTTGCATCTATAAAGTCATTTTCTTTTTTTAAAAATTTTAAAATCTCTCTATTATTTTTATGAATCCAACCAATATTAATTTTTTTATGTTTAATTGGTATATAAGACGAAGTGTCAAATTTATATAACTCTTTAGTAAGGTCGATAACTAAATCCAGAGTTTTTTTTTAGACATGTGATTCTCTTATAATGGCTACTAAGCTTTTCATAATATCTTCAATTTTGAAATCTTTAGGTGTGAAAACCGCTTTAACACCAATAGAAATTAATTTTTTCTCGTCAACTGGAGGAATAATACCTCCAACAATGACCGGTATTTTTGATAAATTATTTTTTTTCAATAATTCAACAATCGTTTTAACAAGATGTACATGCGATCCGGATAAAATTGATAGTCCAATGATATGGACACCCTCTTCTATTGCCGCAACAACTAACTGTTCAGGGGTTGATCTTATACCGTCATAAACAACTTCTAAACCTATGTCTCTTGCTCTTACGGCAATTTGTTCAGCACCATTAGAATGACCATCTAAACCTGGTTTTCCAACTAACATTTTCGGTCTTCTTTTTATTTTTTTTTCCAACATATTTACCTCTTTTTGAAGAAGCTTAATTTCTGACCTGAGAATGTTTTGTTTAGACATATGTGAAGATACAATGCCTGTTGGTGCTCTGTACTCTCCATAAACTTCTCGCATTACATTCGACCATTCACCAGTTGTAATACCAGCATGTGCACATTTAATTGAAATTTCCATTATGTTTCTTCCCTCTTTGGCAGTATTTTTTAATTGATTAAGTAGAGAGTTTATTTTTTTTTCATTTCTTTTAGACTTAAATTTTTTTAAATCTTCAATTTGTTTTTTTTCAGCTTTTTCATCAACTTTCATAAATCCACCATCATTTACATTTGTTAATGGTGATTCTTCTCCTTCAGTATAACAATTTACACCAACAACTTGTTGCTCACCAGTTTCTATTGATTTTTGTCTAATAGTTTGGGATTCAACTAATTTACTTTTCATAAATCCGTTTTCAATAGCTTCAACTAAACCACCCAGCTTGTCAATTTCTTTGATCTGGTTATAAAAAGATTTTTTTAATTTATTAACTTTATTCTTTAAAACTTTCGACCCTTCAAAAACATCATCAAATTCCAATAGATCTGTTTCATATGCCATTATTTGCTGAAGTCGAAGGCTCCATTGTTGATCCCATGGTCTA
>Ga0066377_10000171_pt1 | contig 14640 bp, 13 predicted proteins | sample Knorr_S23_td_Sur_FD_70946 | JGI IMG/M metagenome (GOLD analysis project Ga0066377, IMG submission 70946) | Marine microbial communities from Southern Atlantic Ocean transect - Knorr_S23_td_SurfaceB_ad_5m_LV_B | ecosystem: Environmental > Aquatic > Marine > Oceanic | place: Southern Atlantic...
TATCAAACCTGCTTCAAAAAATAAGTAAAAAACAACTAAATCCAAAGAACAAAAAACACCTATCATCATAGTTTCCATCAACAATATTGCTATTAGAAAATCTTTTAATCTTTTAGATATTGTTGAGTTAACTGATATGACGCATAAAGGAGTTATGAAAGTTGTTAATATAATAAAAAGTATCGATATACCATCAACGCCAACTTTATAATTTATGAATCCAGATAACCATTCTCTATTTTCAACAAATTGAAATTCAGAAACATTTTTATCAAAAATGTACCATAGATATAAAGATAGAAAAAAGTTTGCAAAAGAAATAAATAAAGAAATGTATTTTCCACTTTGATAGTTATCTTTTGAGGATTTAGAAAATAAAATAAAGAGCGCTCCAATAGTTGGTAAAAGAATTAATGATGATAAAATTGGAAAATTCATTATTTGATAATTATAAAAGTTAATATTATTGAGAACCCAATTAACATTACAAATGCATAGTGGTATATATAGCCACTTTGGAATTTAACCGCTTTTAAAGAAAATAATTTTATAAGATTTGAAATACCATCCGGGCCGAATCTGTCAATTATAGAACCATCAATTTTTTTCCAAAGAAATCTTCCAATATTTTTTGAAGGTATCACAAATAAAACATCATAAAGTTCATCGAAGTACCATTTGTTTTTTAAAAATAGGTATAAAGGTTTATTTATTCTTACTATTTCATCAACAATTTTTGTATTTTTAACAAACAAATAATAAGAAATTGGAATTGAAATAATTACAAGTGTTGGTGTTAAAAGCAAAAACCATAATGGTGGATGATCGGTACTTAAAGGATTCAAAAATTTAATAGAAGATCCCCAAAAATCATAAGAGGATTGATGACCAAAAAATAAATCTTTAAATAAAACACCTGCAAAGATGGCGCCAATTGAAAGTATTACCAAAGGTATAATCATTACCATTGGTGATTCATGCATAGTTTCAATTTTTTGATTAGGATTATTATAAGATCCATGAAAAGTTTTAAAAATAAGTCTCCAAGAGTAAATTGAAGTAAGTAATGCTGTAAATATACCTATTGTTGCTGCATAAATTCCAACCGTGTTACCTTTTAAATAAGCAAACTCAATAATTGCATCTTTAGAATAAAAACCAGATAGAAAAGGAAATCCAGTGAGCGCTAACGTTCCAATAATCATCAGTGCATATGTGTAAGGTAATTTTTTCCACACACCTCCCATTAAATTTATATCCTGTTCATCTTTAAATGAATGGATTACAGAGCCAGAACCTAAAAACAACAAGGCTTTAAAAAAAGCATGTGTAAAAAGATGGAACATAGCTACATTGTAAGCACCTACTCCAGCGGCAAAGAACATATATCCCAACTGACTACACGTTGAGTATGCTATTATTTTTTTTATATCTGTTTGAACTATTGCAACACTAGCAGCAAATAGAGCTGTTATCATTCCAACTATAGTAATAATAGATAAAGCTAATTCAGAATATTCATAAATTGGTGAACATCTAACTACTAAAAATACTCCTGCAGTGACCATTGTTGCGGCATGAATTAATGCAGAAACAGGAGTTGGCCCTTCCATGGCATCAGGAAGCCAAGTATGTAGTAAAAATTGAGCTGATTTCCCCATTGCTCCAACAAATAATAATAAGCAAATTAAATCGACAGTATTTACATTAAATCCAAGAAAAAATAATTTTTTATCTAATATTGATGGTATCTGAGTGAAAACTTCATCATAATTTACTGTCCCGAATATATAAAATATTAAAAAAATACCTAATGCAAAACCAAAATCTCCAACTCTGTTAACAACAAATGCTTTGATTGCAGCAGCATTTGCACTTTCTTTTTTGTACCAAAAACCAATTAAAAAATACGAACATAGACCAACTCCTTCCCAGCCAAAAAATAATTGAATAAAGTTATCTGAAGTAACCAAAGTTAACATCGCAAAAGTGAACAAAGATAAATATGCCATAAACCTAGGCTTATGAGGATCGTGAGACATATATCCAATTGAGTAAATATGAACTAACGATGAAACTAATGTTACAACAACCAACATGACTGAGGATAAAGCGTCTATTTTAATTGACCAATTTACGTTTAAGGTTCCAGAATTTATCCAAGTAGCAACGACTAAATTATTAGAATAATCATGCGAAATAACTTTAAATAAAACAAAAAATGAAAGTATTGCTGAAATTGATACAAATAGACTTGTAATAATTTGAGATAACTTATCCCCAATAGTTTTTCCAAAAAAACCTGAAATTACAGAAGCTAACAATGGTAAAAATAATATATAATATTCCATTTTAACCTTTTAGTTTTTCAATCTCTTCCACTCTGATGGTTCCAGAATTTCTGTAATATACTACAATAATAGCAAGTCCTATTGCCGCTTCTGCTGCAGCAACAGTTAAAATAAAAAGAGTAAATATTTGACCACTCATATCATTTATAAAAACAGAAAAAGAAACAAGATTAATATTTACTGCTAGAAGAATTAACTCAATGCTCATAAGTATAACTATAATGTTTTTTCTATTTAGAAATATTCCAACTACACCAATAGTAAATATGATTGCCGCAAGAGTCAGATAATGTCCCAATCCAACACTAAACATCTATTTTTACTCCCTCGTTTGACTCTACAGTTTTTAATTCAACACCATCTTGCCTTTCTCTTGAAATTTGCTTTATATAACTTTGTCTTTTAACACCCGATCTTTGCCTAAAAGTTAAAACAATTGCTCCAATCATAGCAACTAACAAAATCATTCCTGAGAGCTGAAATAAGTGAATATAATCAGTGTATATTAAATTACCTAATGACTGAGTGTTTGTTATTTTTGGATCTATTTGTAAAGAAATTGTATTTAAAATGTCTGGCTTATACTTCCAGCCACCAATAACAATAATAAGCTCAAAAAAAACTATCAAACTTACTAATAAACCTATTGGTATATGAGAACTACTTTCTCTAGCAGCAAACCATTCATTCTTTTGCTGCGCTACGTTTAACATCATAACAACAAACAAAAATAAAACTGCTACAGCACCAACATACACAATTAACATTATCATGCCTAAAAATTCAGCCCCAATTATAATAAATAGACAAGAAATACTTATAAAATCCAAAATTAAAAAAAAAACAGAATGCACTGTATTCCTTGAAACAGTTACCATTATTGCTGAAACAATTGCTATTAAGGAAAAAAGGTAAAATATTATGGCGTGAGCTATCATAAATTATCTATGAGAACTGTCTGCATTAATATTTGCAGCCAATATACTTTCCCACCTGTCTCCGTTTTCTAGTAATTTTTCTTTATTATAATAAAGCTCTTCTCTAGTTTCTGTTGCAAACTCAAAATTAGGAGATTGAACAATTGCATCAACTGGACAAGCTTGTTCGCAAAGACCACAATAAATACATTTTAACATATCAATATCATATCTAGTAGTTTTTCTGCTTCCATCTTCTCGTTCAGCAGACTCTATTGTAATTGCTTGAGCTGGACATACGGCTTCACAAAGTTTGCAAGCTATACATCTTTCTTCGCCGTTGGGATATCTTCTTAAAGCATGCTCACCTCTAGCTCTTGGACTAACTGCTCCTTTTTCAAATGGATAATTTATTGTTTTTTTTGATTTAAAAATCTCTTTAATAGCTATGATCAAACCTGTCAAAAAATCAATCATAAATATGGTTTTTAAAAATCTAATAAATTTCATTTCAGTTTACCGGTAATAAATCAAAATAGAGAAGATAACCTGCTGTTAAAACTACCCAAATTAGAGAGAGTGGAAGAAAAACCTTCCATCCTAATCTCATAAGTTGGTCGTATCTGTATCTTGGAACTATAGCCTTAACTAATGCAAACAATATAAATAATAGCAATATTTTAAAAATTAACCACAGAGGACCTGGAATAATGTTAAATGGAAATAAATCTACAGGAGGAAGCCAGCCGCCCAAAAATAAAATTGAACCCATAGCACACATCAATAAAATATTTGCATATTCTCCCAACCAAAACATAGCATACATCATTCCAGAATATTCAGTTTGATAACCAGCTACTAATTCAGCCTCAGCTTCTGGTAAGTCAAATGGCGGTCTATTTGTTTCTGCTAAAGCAGAAATAAAAAATATTACAAACATAGGAAATAAAGGTATTACATACCAAAGTTCTTTTTGAGCTAAAACTATATCTGATAAATTTAATGAGCCTACGCATAAAAGAACGTTAATAATAATTACTCCTATTGAAACTTCATAAGAGACCATTTGAGCAGCAGATCTAATTGATCCTAAAAAAGGGTATTTAGAATTTGATGCCCAGCCACCCATAATTATTCCATAAACGCCTAGAGATGAAACTGCAAATAAGTAAAGAATACCAACATTTATGTCAGCCAGAACAAATGTTTCACTAAAAGGTATTACCGCCCAAGAAATTAATGCAAGCGTCATTGTTACTACAGGTGCTAATATAAATATTATTTTATTTGAACTAGCGGGAATAATTATTTCTTTAAATATATATTTTAAAGCATCTGCTAAAGATTGAAATAAACCAAATGGTCCAACAACATTAGGGCCTCGTCTTTTTTGTACAAATGCCCAAACTCTTCGATCTAACCAAACAATCATTGCAACAGAAACTAAAACGGGAATTAATAAAAATAAAATTTTATAAATTTCACTAAATAAGATTAATAAGTATTCAACTATCATCCCTCAGTACCTGTTTTTTTAAAATTTTCTCTTAAATTTCTACATTCCGTCATTGTATTAGATGCTCTTGCAATGACGTTCGTGTAGTAATAATCAACTTTATCAACCTCAATATTTTCATTAAAAAACTCATAGTTTGGTATTTTATAATTTTTATTATTTTGATTTAATTTTAAGAAATTAAACATGTTATTGATTAAATCATCTTGATCTGTAAATAATTTTTTTCTCTTAATTGATGCAGCGAGTTCATTAACTATTATCCAATCCTCTTTTGCTTCCCCTGGGGGGTAAGATGCTTTGTAAGATTTTTGCAACTTTCCTTCTAAATTTGTAAAATAGCCATCTTGCTCTGTATAAGTTGCACCTGGTAATATTATATCAGCAATATTGGCTCCAGCGTCTCCATGACTTCCAATATAAATTATAAATTCATTTTTTTTATTAAATTTAAGATTATCTTGTCCAAATAAGAAAATCACTTCTAATTCATTTTTTTTAATTTTATCTATAGTTTTGTTAGAACCATCATTTGAGCTTATTATTTTAAGATCATACGAACCAACTGTTGATGCATGATTAGATAAAATATTTAAAGCGTTCCATTCTTCATTAATTTTATTTTTTGCAATTAAGAATTTTTTAATTTCTTCAAAAATGTAAGTTGAAGATTTAATCTTTAATGCAGATTGGCCAATAATGAATAATGGTTTTTTGGATTTATTAACTATTTCAGAAATTTTGTGGGTACTATTACATATATCTTTTATTGTTTTGGTAGATTTATCTAGAACCTTATACGGGTATGTTAAATCACCAACATCACCTAATGAATATATTTCAGTTTTATTGCTTAAATAAGCTTTTCTAATTCTGCTATTTAAAATTGTTGCTTCAAATCTTGGATTAGTACCTATTAGCATTATTAAATCACTTTCCTCAATTCTATCAATTTGTGAATTAAATAAGTAATTTGATCTTTCTTGTGTATTTACATAATAATTTTCATGTCTTGAGTCTAAATTTTCAGATCTAATAATTCTGTCAAAAAATTCTTTAATCGCATACATGGTTTCCATATTGGTTAAATCACCAGTTAAACCGCCAATTTTTTCTGATGGTGTATTTGATATTTTTTCAAATATTTCTTGATATGCAACTTTCCAAGAAATTTTCTCAAATTTATTTTTTATTTTTTTAAAAGGTGTGTCCAGTCTTTGATTTTTTAAACCATCACATGCATATCTAGTTTTGTCTGAAATCCATTCTTCGTTAATTTCTTCATTAATTCTTGGCAAAACTCTTTTTACTTCCCAGCCATATGTGTCAACTCTTATATTTGATCCTACCGCATCCATTACATCTATTGTTTCTGTCTTTTTTAATTCCCATGGTCTTGCCTCAAATACATAAGGTTTTGAAGTTAGAGCTCCTACTGGACATAAATCAATTACGTTTGCGGATAATTCTGAAGTCATTGCTTTTTCAAGATAAGTTGTTATTTGCATGTTTTCTCCACGACCTATTGCTCCCAGTTCTGGGACACCTGCTACTTCTGTGGCAAATCTTATACATCTTGTACAATGAATACATCTTGTCATTTGTGTTTTTATTAGAGGCCCCATATATTTTTCAGGAACATCTCTTTTGTTCTCTTTGAATCTTGATTTATCTATTCCATAAAACATTGATTGATCTTGAAGATCACACTCTCCACCTTGGTCACAAACTGGGCAGTCTAATGGATGATTGGCTAATAAAAATTCCATTACACCTTTTCTTGATTTTTCTACTTTTTCAGTGTTGGTTCGGATAACCATTCCTTCTGCAGCAGGCATTGCGCATGAAGCAATCGGTTTTGGTGATTTTTCCATTTCAACTAAACACATTCTACAGTTTCCTGCGATTGAAAGTTTTTCATGATAACAAAATCTTGGTATTTCAAAACCTGCCTGTTCACATGCTTGAAGTACTGTCAAACCTTCTTCGACTTCTACATCAATATCGTTAACTTTTAACTTAAGCATTTTCTTTTTCTAATAAATGTTGATCAACCAAATATGGAATATTTTGTTTTTTCTGAACAACAGGTTCAAATTTATTTCTTTCTATTATTTCGTCTCTAAAATTTCTTAACAATCCTTGTACAGGCCAAGCCGATCCTTCTCCAAATGCACAAATTGTATGACCTTCAATTTGTTTTGTAACATCCATTAGCATATCTACTTCATCTCTTGTTGCTTCGCCTTTTGCCATTCTTTCTAACATTCTCCACATCCATCCTGAACCCTCTCTGCATGGAGTGCATTGTCCACAGCTTTCATGTTTATAAAATCTTGCAATTCTAGCCATGCATTTAATTATGTCTTGATCTTTATTTATTACAACAATACCGGCAGTACCAAGACCAGTTTTATTTTCAACACATGCATCAAAATCCATTTTAATGGTATCGCAAACTTGTTTTGGAAGTAATGGCATCGAAGATCCACCGGGTATTACAGCTTTTAAATTGTCCCAACCACCCATAACTCCTCCTGCATGCTTTTCTATTAAATCTTTTAAAGGTATTCCCATTTCTTCTTCTACATTGCATGGATTGTTTACATTGCCAGAAATACAAAAAATTTTTGTACCTGTGTTTTTAGATCTACCTAAAGATGCAAACCATTTTCCACCCCTTCTTAAAATAGTTGGAACAACAGCTATAGTTTCAACATTATTAATAATAGTTGGGCAACCATATAAACCAATTAATGCAGGAAAAGGTGGTTTTAGTCTAGGCTGACCTTTTTTTCCTTCTAAACTTTCTAATAAAGCTGTTTCTTCACCACAAATATATGCACCGGCACCAAAATGGATATAAATATCAAAATCCCAACCTGTATTAGAAGCATTTTTACCAATTAATCCTTTTTTGTAAGCTTCATCAATTGCCTTTTGAAGTTTTTGACCTTCGTTGAAATATTCGCCTCTAATATAAACATAACAAACATGCGCATTAACTGCGTAGGATGCTATAAAACATCCTTCAATAAGTTTTTGAGGCTCAAATCTTAAAATATCTCTATCTTTACAAGTCCCAGGCTCAGACTCGTCGGCATTAATAACTAAATAATGTGGTCGAGATCCAATTTCTTTTGGAGCAAATGACCATTTTAACCCTGTAGGAAAACCTGCCCCCCCTCTTCCTCTTAATTCAGAACTTTTTATTTCATTGATTATCCAATCTCTACCTTTATCAATAATTTCTTTAGTATTATTCCAGTCTCCTCTTTTTATTGCTGAATTTAAATCATATCCAAAATCATTGTATAAGTTTAAAAAAATTCTATCTTTATCTTCAAGCATTTTTATTTCCCAATAAAGTTTTTCTATTATTTTCAGGTTCTGAACTTAATCGGCCTCTATACGATCCAGGCTTTGGATTTTGATCATTTTTGATTTGATCAATAATTTTTTCTAATTTTATTGGATTTAAATCCTCATAATAATCGTCATTAATTTGTATCATAGGAGCATTGACGCATGCACCTAAGCACTCAACTTCCATCCATGATAATTTTCCATCTTTTGAGATTTTTGATTCACTTTCAGAGATTTTTTTTTTACAAGTCTCTACCAAATCGTAAGCTCCTCTGATCATACAAGGAGTGGTAGTACAGACTTGTAAAAAAAATTTTCCAACCGGTGATAAATTGTACATGGTATAAAAAGTGGCTACCTCATAAACTTTTATATAAGGCATCTTTAAATATTTTGCTATGTACTTCATGGCAACAAGTGGGATCCAATTATCATTTTGTCTCTGAGCAATATAAAGTAAAGCCATAACAGCGCTTTGTTGTTTGCCTTTTGGATAATTAGAAATTATTTTATCTGCAACTTTAATATTTTCTTCTGTAAAAACAAAAGTCTCAGGTTGTTCTTTTGAAATTTTTTTTATACTCATCGATCAACCTCGCCAAAAACGATATCCATAGAACCTAATACTGCTGGGACGTCAGCAAGCATGTGGCCTTTAATCAAATAATCCATTGCTTGCAAATGGGAAAAGCCTGGAGCTCTTATTTTGCATTTATAAGGTTTGCTTGTACCATCAGAAATCAAATAAACACCAAATTCTCCTTTAGGCGCTTCAACAGCTGTATAAATTTCATCTTTGCTTACACGATAACCTTCTGTAAAAAGTTTAAAGTGATGTATTAATGCTTCCATTGATTGTTTAATTTCTTTTTTTGAAGGTGGGCTAATTTTTCCATCTGTGGCTTTAACTGGTCCTTTTGGCAGATTAGCTAAACACTGATTAATTATGCCGACACTTTCTCTCATTTCCTCAATTCGACAGAGATATCTATCATAACAATCTCCATTTTTACCTACTGGAATTTTAAATTCTAATTGATCGTAACAATCATATGGTTGTGATTTTCTAAGGTCCCAAGGAACTCCTGATCCCCGAAGCATAACTCCAGAGAAAGAATAATCTAAAGCATCTTGTTTTGATACAACCCCGATATCAACATTTCTTTGTTTAAAAATTCTATTATCAGTCAATAATGTTTCAAGATCATCTATAATTTGTGGGAAAGATTGACAAAAATTTGAAATTTCTTCATCAAGTCCTTTAGGTAAATCTTGATGAACTCCTCCTGCTCTGAAATAATTTGCATGCAATCTAGAACCAGATACTTTTTCATAAAACCCCATTAAAGTTTCTCGTTCTTCAAAACCCCACAATGTTGGTGTTAAAGCACCAACATCCATAGCTTGAGTTGTTACATTTAAAATATGACTAAGAATTCTTCCTATTTCACAAAATATTACTCTTATGTATTGAGCTCTTGCTGGAACTTGTATTTTTAAAATCTTTTCAATTGCAAGAGCAAATGCATGCTCTTGATTCATTGGCGCAACATAATCTAAACGATCAAAATAAGGTACAGCTTGCGTATAAGTTTTATTTTCAATTAATTTTTCCGTTCCTCTGTGAAGAAGTCCTATATGTGGATCTGCTTTTTCTACAACTTCACCATCAAGTTCCAAAATTAACCGCAAAACTCCATGAGCAGCAGGATGTTGAGGTCCAAAATTTAAATTTAATTTTTTTGTTTCTTTGGGCATTATTCTTTTGTTTGATTTTTTATATATTTTGTACCTTCCCAAGGGCTTTCAAAATCAAAGTTTCTATAATTTTGCTCCAATTTTACCGGTTCATAGATTACTTTTTTATCTTCTTCGCTATATCTGACCTCAGTATGACCAGTTAATGGAAAATCTTTCCTCAAAGGATGTCCTTCAAATCCATAATCTGTTAGAATTCTTCTTAGATCTGGGTGATCTTTAAATCGGATACCATACATATCAAATACTTCTCTCTCCATCCAATTTGCAGAAGGAAAAATTGATGTTATTGAACTTATAATTTCATTCTCATTAACATTGTAATAAACAACAACTCTAGAATTAGTTTCATGACTCAATAGTAAATAAACTAATTTAAATCTTTGTTCATTTTCAGGATAATCAACTGCAGTAATATCTATTAATTGTCTAAATTTTGTTTTGTTATTTGTCTTTAAAAATAGCAAAACCTCTAATAGATCTTTTTCTTCTATATTTATAATTATTTGATTATGATTAATTTTTGAACTTTTTACTTTTGTTGTTAGCTCTGAATTAATAACTTTTTCTAAATTCTCTAAATTTTTCATTTTATCTTTCTAGAGATCCTTTGTTTCTTATTTTTTTTTGGAGTTGCATTATTCCATAAAGAAGAGCTTCAGCAGATGGTGGACACCCTGGAACATAAATATCAACAGGTACAATTCTATCACAACCTCTAACTACTGAATAAGAATAGTGATAATAGCCACCACCATTAGCACAACTGCCCATCGATATTACATATCTTGGTTCCGGCATTTGGTCATATACTTTTCTTAAAGCTGGAGCCATTTTATTTGTCAATGTTCCAGCGACAATCATCACGTCTGATTGTCTTGGAGAGGCTCGTGGTGCTGCACCAAACCTTTCAAGATCATATCTAGGCATTGAGGTTTGCATCATTTCAACCGCACAACAAGCAAGACCAAAAGTCATCCAATGCAAAGAACCGGTTCTAGACCAATTGATTAAATTATCTAAAGAAGTCGTTATAAAACCTTTTTCACTGAATTCTTGAGCTAATTTTTTAAATTCATCAGGTATTTGTTTTTTTCTATCTTCTAAATTCATTCTATTCCCAGTCTAAGGCACCTTTTTTCCACTCATAGATAAAACCAACTGTTAAGATAAATAAAAAAATCATCATCGAAATAAATCCATATACCCCAATTTTTCCTAAAGAAATGGCCCAAGGAAATAGAAAAGCTATCTCTAAATCAAAAATAATAAACAAAATTGCAACTAGATAAAATCTTACATCGAATTCCATTCTAGAGTCGTTGAAAGGCTCAAATCCACATTCATAAGCTGAAAGTTTTTCAGGATCTGGTTTTTTTGGAGAGGCTAAGTAATTTATTGCAATAAATGCTAAGCTTAATCCTAAAGCGATAATTAAAAATAAAATAATGGGTAGATAATCTTTTAAAAATTCTGAAAGCATTGAAAGTCTATATAGCACCTTTTGCATTAACTAAAAGTGCAGATAGGTCACATTTTTAAACGGTTTTAGTTGAATATTTTATTAAAAATTTTGTGGCGGGAGTGAAGGGACTCGAACCCTCGGCCCCGTGCGTGACAGGCACGTGCTCTAACCAACTGAGCTACACCCCCTAATTTTGGTGGGCAGTAAAGGACTCGAACCTTTGACCCCCTCGGTGTAAACGAGATGCTCTACCAACTGAGCTAACCGCCCAAAATCACGGTACTATTACATCAACAATATTGTAATGTAAATTGTTTATTACTGAATACTAGCCTGAGATTTTTCTTCTTTTTTAGTGTCGGACAACTTTTCAACTTCAGTCCATTCAACAGCTTTTAATTCTTTTGTAAGAGCAATTTTTAAAACCTCATCAGCAGATTCAACGGGCACTATTTTTATATCATCTTTTACTTTTTGAGGAACATCTACTAAATCTTTCTCATTTTCTTTAGGTATTAATACTTTTTTAACACCAGCTCTATGTGCTGCTAAAAGTTTTTCTTTCAAACCGCCTATAGCTAAAACTTGACCTGTTACTGTTACCTCACCTGTCATTGCTATTTCTCTATTAACAGGAATATTTGTAATTGATGAAACTATAGATGTTACCATTGCAATACCAGCAGAAGGCCCATCTTTTGGCGTAGCTCCTTCAGGGACATGAATATGAAAATCTTTTTTCTCAAAAATTGGAGGTATAATTCCATACTCTAAACTTTTTGATCTAACAAAAGATTTTGCTGCTTTAACTGACTCTTGCATAACATCACCTAACTTACCAGTGATTTGCATTCTGCCTTTACCTGGCATATTTACTGTTTCAATTTTTAATATTTCTCCACCAAATTCAGTCCACGCTAAACCTATTACAATACCTACTCTGTCTTGAGGCTCTAGTTCACCAAACTTAAATTTTTTAACTCCAAGGAAATCTGATAAATTTTTTTCATTTACCTCAACTTTTGTATCTTCTGCATTCACTACCTTTTTAACAACTTTTCTAGTAACTTTTGAAATTTCTCTTTCTAAATTTCTTACCCCTGACTCTCTTGTATAATTTCTAATAATTTCTTTAATGGTGCCTTCAGCGATGTTCATTTCTCCTTCTTTAACACCATTATCTTTTATTTGTTTTGGTAATAAATATTTATTAGCTATGTTAATTTTCTCATCTTCTGTGTAACCGGGAATTCTAATTACTTCCATTCTATCTAAAAGTGGAGGCAGAATATTTAAAGTATTTGCTGTAGTTACAAACATAACGTCTGATAAATCGTAATCAACCTCCAAGTAGTGATCATTAAATGTAGTATTTTGCTCAGGATCTAATGCTTCTAATAATGCTGAAGATGGATCGCCTCTGTAATCGTTTCCAATTTTATCAACTTCATCAAGTAAGAAAAGTGGGTTCTTAGTTCCAGCCTTTTTCATCATTTGAATAATTTTTCCTGGTAGAGATCCAATATATGTTCTTCTATGTCCTCTTATCTCCGCTTCGTCTCGTACTCCACCTAAAGACATTCTAACAAACTGTCTATTTGTTGCTTTTGCAATTGATTTACCAAGAGAAGTTTTTCCAACACCTGGTGGTCCCACTAAACATAATATTGGTCCCTTTATTTTTTCCATTCTTTTTTGCACGGCTAAAAATTCTATAATTCTCTCTTTTACTTTCTCTAATCCAAAATGATCTTCATCAAGAGTTTTCAAAGCTTTATTTAAATCAATATCTACTTTGTCTTTTTTAAACCAAGGGATATCTGTCATCCAGTCTAAGTAATTTCTAACTACAGTTGCTTCCGCAGACATTGGGCTCATGTTTTTTAATTTCTTCAATTCAGCCATGCATTTCTTTTCAACATCTTTTGGCATTCTGGCTTTTTGAATTAATTTTTTAAGGTTGGTAGTTTCATCTTTGCCATCTTCTATTTCACCTAATTCTTTTTGAATTGCCTTAAGCTGCTCGTTTAAATAATATTCTCTTTGAGTTTTTTCCATTTGAGTTTTAACTCTACCTCTAATTCTTTTTTCAACCCCAATGATGCTTGTTTCATTTTCCATTATTTTAATAACGCCATTTAGTCTTTTCTTGACATCTAAAGTTTCGAAAATTTGTTGTTTTTCTGAAATGGTTGCATTTAAATGAGAAGCTATATTGTCTGCAATTTTTGAAGGTTCTTTTAGCTGTTTAATATTGTTTATTGTTTCAGTTGATATTTTTTTATTTATAGAAGTTAATTTTTCTAATCTTCTAATTGCTGTTAATGCTAACGGCATAAGATCTTCTTCAAGAGAAGCTAAATCTTTTTGGTATTCAAATGTACAAGATATATATTTTTCGTCATCTTTGAAATCAATGATCTTAACTCTCTTCATTCCCTCTACTAAAACTTTTACAGTTCCATCTGGTAATTTTAGCAACTGAAGAATATTACTTTCACATCCATATGAAAAAACATCAGTTTTTTTTGGATCATCTACCTCTGAATTCTTTTGGGTAACAAGAACTATTTTCTTATCACCTTTCATAACTTCGTTTAATGCAGTTATAGATTTGTCTCTACCAACAAACAATGGAATTACCATGCTAGGAAAAACCACTATATCTCTTAATGGTAATAACGGTTGTGTAACTTTAACTTCCATAACCTAAATATGGATATAATATTTTATATTGCAATAGAAAATAGTTATTTGTTAACTTATTTTAGGCCGCTGAGGTCTTATCTGCTTTAGTTTTGTTCTTAGAATGAACAATAATTGGCTCGGAATCACCTTTGGCCGCACCTGAATCGATAATTACTTCTTCAATATTTTCTTGACCAGGAAGATCAAACATAGTTTTAAGTAAAATATTTTCTAATATAGATCTTAAACCTCTAGCTCCAGTTTTTTTATTAATTGCTTTATTTGCGATATCTTTAATTGCTTGATCTTTAAAAGTTAATTTTACACCCTCTAATTTAAATAGTTCTTGATACTGTTTTATTAATGAATTTTTTGGTTCAAGCAAAATTTTGACCAAAGAAGGTTCATCTAAATCTTCTAAAGTAGCCGTTATAGGAAGCCTTCCAATAAATTCTGGAATTAAACCATACTTTAATAAATCCTCAGGTTCTAGACTTTTCATCCATTCCCCAGTTTTTTTATCTTCTAAACTTTTAACTTCAGCTCCAAATCCAATAGAAGATCCTTTGTCTCTTTGAG
>Ga0066377_10000172_pt1 | contig 14589 bp, 10 predicted proteins | sample Knorr_S23_td_Sur_FD_70946 | JGI IMG/M metagenome (GOLD analysis project Ga0066377, IMG submission 70946) | Marine microbial communities from Southern Atlantic Ocean transect - Knorr_S23_td_SurfaceB_ad_5m_LV_B | ecosystem: Environmental > Aquatic > Marine > Oceanic | place: Southern Atlantic...
TCAGCAGTTCCATCTGATCCGGGAACAAAAGAGCCCCCCGGATGTGCCGGAACGGAAATTCGTGCTCTATTCCTATTGTTGTGAATAGGTGGGTGCCCCTATTCCTGCTTTTGTCTTCCGGTTTACGGCCTGACAGCCACAGGACTTCAGAACTCCCGTTGATAAAATATCAGGGAAGAGCGCAGTGAAAATCGCTCGTACACCCCAGAGGGCTCAGAATGTAATAAAATGGATTAGTCCGGCTTGGCAGGTCAAACACCAATTTTCACTCGAAAATGGCAGCCCTGCAGGCCACTTATCGAGATGACCGCCCGTTAAAGGCCGGCGTGGGAACCGTCGCACATGGCCCCGTTCTTGGAGTGCTTGCACATGCAGAAAGCCACCTTTTTCGATTCTGTTATTTCGACTTTCCTTGGTGCGAAGCCTGATCCCTTGTGACTGCCGTCACAAAATGGCTGGGTGGAGCTTTTTCCGCATGAACACCAGAAGTACACTCCGGGTTCGACGTCTTTTATTGAGGGCCGCTTGTCGGCAATGTGTGGATTTTCCATAGAAGTCAGCCTTAACACAAGGTTGGGCCATTGGCAATCCCCGGGGCAGGGCGAGGGATTGTCCGTGATTCCGAATGGACACAATGGATGATCTAGGGCATGAGTACCTGAATTCGTTTTACAGGCAATGATAGCAGCGAGCGTAGCAGGGCAATTTAATGTGGAGGGCCAACTGGCCAGTATCCGTCCAACCGGCAGTGGCAACGTCAACGACACGTACCTGGCGGTTTTCCGGACACATTTTTCCGAGGAACGCATTATTATCCAGCGGATCAACGGGCATGTTTTCACCCGCCCGGAATGGATCATGGAGAACATGCGCATCCTGACCAACCATTGCCATGAACAGCTTCTGGAGGAAAGTCGGTCGGCAGACCGGATCTGGCAATTGCCGAAGGTGATTCCCTGCCAGGATGGGAAGGATTACTACTTGGATGAGGAGGGCTGCTTTTGGCGTGCGCTGACCTTGATTGCCTCCGCCACCTCATTTGATAAACCACAGGGAACGGAGCATGCATACGAGGTGGGGACGGTTCTCAGCCAGTTTCATCGACTGACCCTGAACTTGGATCCCTCATTGCTTCATGACACGTTGCCGGGGTTCCATGTGACCCCGGAGTACCTTGCCACCTATGATGAGGTGATCCAGCAAGAGCGGGCACAGGCACTGGTTGACAGCTCCATTGAGGTCCGCAACCTGCAACGCTTTGTGGAGGAACATCGTGCGTTTTGCAGCGTCTTGGTGGACGCTGCCGACTCAGGCAAGTTGAGCACGCGGGTGATTCACGGGGATCCGAAAATCGGCAATGTCATGATCGACAACGACTCGGGCAAGGGGACTGCGATCATTGATCTGGATACTGCCAAGCCAGGACTGATTCATTACGATTTCGGGGATGCCTTGCGTTCCATCTGTAACCGTGAGGGGGAGGAGACCGATGACTTGGGCAAGATCGTATTTGATTTGGAACTCTGCGAAGCATTCGTCCGGGGATACATGGTGCACGCGCAGACGATGCTGACAGACGACGACAAGCGCTTCCTGTATGATTCCATTCGCTTGATCTCATTCGAACTGGGGTTGCGCTTTTTTCAGGACTACCTTGCCGGCAATTTGTATTTCAAGGTCAGTTCCCCTGAACAAAACCTGCGCCGGGCCATGGTCCAGTTCCGCCTGTGCGAGAGCATTGAACTGCGTGAGACGCAAATCCGGAAGGTGCTGGACGCCGCGGCCAAGTGAACTTGGCACCGTGTTACGATTAGGCATCCACTTGGATGGAGTGAGAACCGGTAAGCGGACGAAGCAAAATACGCCCTTAATTGTGTTGCACTGGGGCGGAAGCCTGTAAACCTCCCCGGCTCTTATGATTACGATTCGGGATCTTTTACTGCGTCACGGCGAACGGGCACTCTTTGACAACATCTCCACCATGATCGGTCCACACGACCGCATGGGGTTGGTGGGCGTGAACGGTTCCGGCAAGTCAACTTTCCTGAAGGTGCTCACCGGTGAGGTGGAGTTTGATTCAGGGGAAATTGAAAAGGCGGACTATGTCTCTGTCGGCTACTTGCCTCAGGATGGTATCTCGAGCCATGGTCGCACGCTGTATGCGGAGGTGGAGTCGGCCTTTGAGGACGTGCTCTCCCTGCAGGCCAAGATCGATGAAGCCAGCGAGAAGATGTACGAGATGGATCCGGAGGATGAGGAGTACTACGAGATCATTGACATGATCGGTGAGTGGGAACTTAAGCTGGAAGAGCACCAACCGGAGAAAATGAAGTCCCGGATCCAGCGCATCCTCATGGGGCTTGGGTTTGAAGCCAGCGATTTGGAACGTGATACGGGCGAGTTTTCCGGTGGCTGGCAAATGCGGATCGCCTTGGCCAAGTTGTTGCTCAAGACGCCGCTCCTGCTGCTTCTGGACGAGCCAACCAATCATTTGGATATCGTGTCGCAAAATTGGCTGGAAGGCTATTTGACGGGCTACCATGGCTCCCTGATGATCATTTCCCACGACCGAGCATTCCTTGATGCCGTGACGAACAAAACCCTGGAATTGAAGATGGGCGGGCTCAATGTCTACCAAGGCAACTACAGCCATTATGAAAAAGCCAGTGCCGAGCGTATCGCCGTGCAACGCAAGGCCGCCGCTACACAAAAGAAGGACATCGCCCGGCAAAAGGAATTTATCAATCGCTTTCGTTCGAACCAGAAGAAGGCGAGCATGGTCCAGAGCCGTTTGAAGCAATTGAACAAGATAGAGGTGGTTGAGCCGGAGCGTGAGGAGAAAAAGATGTTCTTCCGCTTCCCGGAACCCCCGCCCGCCAGCCACAAGGTTCTTGACCTGAAAGGCATTCATAAGGCTTACGGTGACATTAAGGTGTTTCGTGGGCTTGACCTGCACCTGGACCGGGGAGACCGGATCGCCGTAGTGGGTGTGAATGGTGCCGGCAAATCGACGCTGGCGAGGATCATTGCCGGGGTGGAAAAGCCTGATGCCGGGGAGATCGATATGGGAGTGAACACGGTCATGGGATACTTTGCCCAGCATCAGGCCGAGGAGCTGGATCCAAGGAAGACCGTCCTCGAAGAAGTCGATTCAGCTTGTCAGGGAAGGGAAGGGGCCAATCCGCGGGCTGCCCTTGGCGCACTGCTGTTCAGTGGTCAGGATCAGGAGAAATCCGTCTCCGTCCTCTCCGGAGGGGAGCGTAACCGTGTCGCCTTGGCCAAGATGCTAATGCGCCCCGCCAACTGTATCATTCTGGACGAGCCGACCAATCACTTGGATATTCGCAGTAAGCAGGTCCTGCAGGAAGCCATCTCGCTGTTCAAGGGCACCATGATTCTGGTCAGCCATGATCGGCACTTCCTCGACCCAGTGGTCAACAAGGTACTTGAAGTACGCCCGGATGGCGTTCGCATGCTCACTTGCAACGTGAGCGAATACATTGAGCGCATGGAAAAGGAAGCGCGCGGGTAGGTGTGTGGAGTCACTCGACTGCCGGGACGACGGCCTGATTCTCTCTTGATGACCGTTCGGGCCGTAAAAACAGCTCGCGATGAGAGTCACGCCGCCTCGGCGGGCCATTATAAACGGACTCGGGAAAAGTGGTTGCTGTGGGCATCCTGTCAGGGCAGTGTCTCGCTGATTCCCGGATCTTCGACATGAAAAAGCTTCAACAATTGAGTGTACGGATATGTTCGGCCATGGGCCGTCTGGTCAGCCGCCTGAAGGTATGGATTATCCGCCACCCGCGGGTGGCCAAATGGGTCTATGCACCGGTGAGAAAGAGTGACGAGGATGAATATGCGGCGGAAAACCGGCATGTCTTCTCCCTGTATCAGGAACAGGAACGAATGTTGGCGGACAAGCCGCGCATGGCATTTTACCATGAGATGATTAAGCGGAAGATTCATCCGGGTGACCGGGTCATTGATTTGGGTACTGGCACCGGGATTCTGGCCGCTTTTGCCTCATGGCAGGGAGCGGAAAAAGTCTACGCGCTGGATCATTCCACCATTATCGAGGATGCCCGGGCTCTGGCGGTGGCAAACGGGATCGAGAATGTTGAGTTTGTTCCCATACATAGCCGCAAGTTCAATTTGGATGAGCCGGTGGACGTGATCCTGCATGAACAAATGGGCGACTTGCTCTTCAACGAGGACATGGTCACCAATATTCTCGACTTGCGTAAGCGGCTCCTCAAGCAAGGAGGGAGAATCCTTCCGGCCTGTTTCGAGTTTTATTGTGAGCCGGTCCAGTTGAGCGATCACGGGACCGTGCCGTTCATATGGGAGCTCAACGTGAAGGGATTCGAGTTTGGGTCCCTTCATAAGAAACGCCCGAAAGATCCGGATTATTACCACTATTCGTCTTCCGATGCCGCCATTGTCGATCGCTTCCTTTGTGATCCGATCCCGCTCATGTCGATTGATTTCAACACGCTTCAGCGAACCGAGCTGGCCATGGAGTGGAGCATGCCCCTGACCGTGGCCAAGTCCGGCCGGATGGATGGCTACGCGGTCTACTTCAAGGCGCTGGTTGATGATGACCTTGTGCTTTCCACCAGCCCGCTCGATGAGGGCAGGGCCCCGCACTGGGCCTTCACGATTCTCCGGACAGACCAAATGGAGGTCCGGGAGGGTGATGTCATCGACATGACGATCTCGGCGGAGGAGGGTTGGCCGAATATCGATTCCTGGTGCTGGCAGCAGACCGTCTACACGGCCGAGCAGTATCGTGACTGCATGTACGAGGGCGATGACGCCTTCGATGATGACGAGGAATGATTTCGTTGCATTTAAAGATCGTGATGTGAGCAATTCTCGTTCTCTGTGCCCGTATGCAGAAGAAATTATTCGGTGAACTCGGACTCTCTCCTGAGATTCTCCAGGCAGTGACCAAAATGGGCTTTGAAGAGGCCTCCCCAATCCAATCGGAGGCGATTCCTCCGTTGATGGAGGGCGGGGATGTCGTTGGGCAGTCCCAGACGGGTTCCGGTAAAACGGCGGCTTTTGCCATTCCGGCAATTGAAAAGGTGGATCCGAAGCTGGCGCAGACGCAGGTCCTGATCTTGTGTCCGACTCGTGAGCTGGCGGTTCAAGTCGCCGAAGAGACGGCCAAGCTGGCCAGCTTCAGCAAAGGTGTACGTGAGCTTCCCATTTATGGGGGCCAGTCCTACGACCGGCAATTTCGTGGGCTGAAACAAGGGGCGCACATTGTCATTGGGACACCCGGGCGGATCCTCGATCACATTGAGAAGGGGACCCTCAAACTCGACCAGATCAAGACCATCATTATGGACGAGGCCGACCGGATGCTGGATATGGGATTTCTTGATGACATCAAGATGATCCTTTCGAAGACTCCGGATTCCCGGCAGACGGTGCTTTTCTCCGCCACCGTTCCACGTCCGATCGCCGGGTTAATCAAGACCTTTACCAAGGACCCGACATGGGTCAAAATCGAGGCACAGTCGCTGACCGTGCCGGCCATCGACCAGGTTTGGTATGAAGTTCATGGCCGGACCAAGATCGAAGTGCTCTGCCGGTTGATCGACTTGGAAGATGTCCGCTTTGCCATCATTTTCTGCGCAACCAAGATCATGGTGGATGACCTGGTTGAGCACCTTATTGCCCGTGGTTACCTCGCAGACAAGTTGCATGGGGACATGTCCCAGATGATGCGGGAGCGGGTAATGGACCGTTTTCGCCGTCGCTCGGTGGAGTTTCTGGTAGCGACTGATGTGGCCGCCCGTGGGCTGGATGTGAAGGATATTGAGGTGGTCTTCAATTATGATTTGCCCAATGACGGGGAGGATTACGTGCACCGGATCGGGCGAACCGGCCGGGCTGGAAGCCAGGGCAAGGCCATCACGTTCGTCAGTGGGCGGGAAGTCTACAAACTTCAAAACATCATCCGTTTCACAAAGGGAAAAATCCGCCGTGAACGGGTTCCCACACTGGAGCAAGTCGAGGAGCGCCGGGCGAATATCTTTTTCGATACCTTGCGCACGACCCTCGAGGGAGCTGACTTCCGTCGCTACGATGACCACATTGACCGGCTGCTTGATCAAGGCTACACACCAACCGATATCATATCCGCCTTGATGCACCTGCGTGAGGAAGAGAATCCGAAAGCTTCAGGGGAGGAAATTCCGATTATCGAAAAATCCCGATTTGATCCGAATGAAAGGGGTCCGGGAAAATCCTCTTCAAAATGGAAGAAGGGCAACCGTTCCTACGGTCGCCAGCAGGGGCGTGGCGGCAAATCCAAGAAGCCCCGCTATCCCGGTGACTTCCCCAAGCGGAAGAAGAAGTAAGCCGGGCGGACTGCCTGATTTTAATCCTCCAGAAACACCCAGTCGTTTATGGGATCCAGCAGGTAGGCATACGGATAAATGAGTTCGGAGGTCCATCCCCATGTCTCGAGTTGGGGATCGTAATAATAGAACCCGGAGAACCCGTCTCCATAGATGTACCACCATTCGTTGAAGGCGTGGTAGATCCAGTCGTTGTCATGTTCCTGGAACCAGCCAAACCAATCCAGTGAAAGCCAGTTGTCGTTGTGCTGGGTGGCCATGTACCAGAGTCCCGGTTGGAAGGGGACTGTTGGGTAAATGGAGTAGGTGGCGCCCCATCCGGTGGCGTAAACCGAATAGTGAATGACTTCGACGGAGGTGTAGGTGAACCCGCCACTGTCAACCGGAGGAGGATCCCCGAGATAGTACAGGTCAGTCAGGTTCTGGCAGAAGTGAAAGGCGGATCGCTGCACGGTTGTGATCGTTGAGGGCAAAAGGAGGTCTGTCAGGGCCTGGCAGCCCCAGAAGGCGCTGTTTTCAATCACTTCCACGCCTTCTTCTATGACCACAGTGGAAAGGCTCGAACACTGCATGAAGGCCATGTAGGTGATGGTTTTCAGATTCGGTGGGATGTTGATGGTTTCCAGCCTGCTGCAATTGCGGAATGATTCCTGCCCTATGGAGGTCAGTGAGTTCGGCAGGGTGGCGATAAACAGGTTGGTGCAATCCATGAAGGCCATGTCACCTATGGACTCAAGGCCCTCGCGAAAGTAAACGGCGGCCAGCAAAGTGGAGCCCTTGAAGGCACCCGTTCCGATCGAGATGACCGATGAGGGAATGGAGACATCCGAGATGTAGTTACATTCGGAAAAGGCGAGTTCCTCAATGCTGGTCAACTTGCTGTTGAGGCTTAAATCCGGGAGGATTGCCCCTTTGAATGCTTCAGGTCCGATCGTCAGGACCGTGTGCGGGACACTGTAGGACCCCCCCTTGCCCGCGGGGAACTTGATCAGGTAAGTGACATCCTTGTTGAACAAGACTCCGTCCGCGCTTGCAAAAACCGGATTGGTGGCATCCACGTTGATGGATTTCAGGTAGGCATTGTCCTGAAAGAGGTTTTCCCCAAGAAATGTCGTACTGGCGGGTAAGGAGATGTTGATAAGGTTACACTGGGCAAATGCCCGCTCGCCAATGGACGTGACGCCTTCCGGGATGTTGATTGAGGAGAGCGTTGAGTAATAGAACGCCAAATCTTCAATCTCCTGCAGGGTACCCGGGAGCAAGACGGATCCCAGATCGGTTGCCTGGAATGCGGACAGGCCGATTTCCGTCACGCCTTCGGGAATGACCAGATTGGAAATGGACCCACACCTGAAGAAAGCCTTGGGGGTAATCACGCTCAGCCCGGGTTCAATAATCAGTGAGCTTAGCCCGCAGGATTCAAAGGCGCTTTCCCCTATGAACGTCACGGTGGAGGGGATTGTGATCGTGTTCAGCTTGCAGTACGCGAAGGCGGATTTGCCAATGGTGGTCAGCCCTTCGGGCAGAGTGAAGGACGGGACTTTCAAGCATCTGTAGAAGGCGAAATCCCCGATGGATTGAACGGTTGAGGGGATGCTGATGGACGGAACCGCGCTGCACCCGCCGAAGGCATAATCGCCGATGGCGGTGATGTCGCCTTCGATGGTGATCGAAGTCAAGTACCGGCATCCGACGAAGAGCCCGTCCGGAATAGCCGTTATCCCGGCAGGCAGGGTGACGCTGGGCATGTAGTTGGATTCAAAGGCGTATTCCCCGACACTGCTGAGTGTGGATGGGATCGTCAGGTTGGGAATGAAACATAATGAAAACGCCCGTGCACCAATCGAGAACAGCCCTTCCGGCAGAATGACATCGGAAGTGATTGAACACTGATAAAAGGCTTCCTCCCCAATGTGGGTCAGCCCAGCCGGGAATGTCACTTGGAGGGGATTGGCGTATTTGTAGAATGCACCATCTGTGATGGTCGTGACCGTTTCCGGGATGGTGACCGGTGCGGCTTTTTTGGGAGGAACTTGTAGGAGAATGGACTGGTCCTTGGTCAAGAGAATGCCGTCCTGACTGCTGTAATGAGAATTGGCTACATTGACATTGATCGATTGGAGATTTGCATTCCAAAATGCCTTGAAACCGATCGAAGAGACGCCCGCCGGAATGGAGTAGGTGGTAATCAGCTCACAATCGAGAAAGGCTTCATCGCCAATTTCTTCGATCGTGCTGGGGAGAGTCATGCTGGGCAGGTCCTCACATTTGTAGAACGCCTGCCTTCCGATGCTCCGCAAGCCGGCCGGAAGGTTGATGGTTGTCAGCCTTCGGCAACTGGAGAATGCCCGTTCCCCAATGGATTCCAATGCGGTCGAGTTGACCACCTGCAAGAGGGATTCGCAGGCTGAAAACGCCGCATTGCCAATCGTCACGGTTGTGTTGGGGAAAATGACCTTGGACAGTCCACTACAGAATTGAAATGCCCCGTCCCGGATGGTGACGACGCCGTCCGGGATCGTATAGGTCCCCACATAGGGGCGACCCTCCGGAAAGCGTACGAGTTCCGTATGCGCCTCGTTGTACAGCACCCCGTCAATGGCGTCGAAATACGGATTGGATTCCGAGACGATGAAATCTCTTAACCCCTCGCATTCATTGAATGCATACTCGCCGATTGATTGCAGCCCCGCTCCGATAGTGAACTCGGTCACGTTTGAGCATTCGGAAAACGCCCGCTGTCCGACACTGGTCACATTATCCGGAATGGTGACGAAGTATGGCTTGGAGCACCCCTTGTAGGCAAGGTCACCGATCTCCGTCACACCGGTGCCAATGGGCAGATTGTGTAGCGCGTAGCAACCCCTGAATGCTTCATGGCCAATGCGGGTCACAGTCCCGGGCATGGTCACGGCCTGCAGGGTCGACTGACTCATGAAGGCCCCATCGCCGATCGCGGTCACCGGCTTCCCTTCAAATTCAGCAGGAATGTCCACGATGATGATTGTCCCGGTATAGCCTGTGATCGTCACTTCATCATTCAGGATCGTGTACGTGAAATCTTCTGGAGTTACCTGTGCGTTAAGTGCGCACGCCAATACGAACAGCGAGGCAATGCCCGCCATGCCTGTGAGCCGGATGAACTGTCTCATTTTTGAGGTTGGGTTGAGGGTATAATGTCGTACAGGGCCAGGATTTCCAGATGCCCTCAGGGGGCTGATACTCTTATAGTAAATTTCCTGGAATTGTAAAGGCGAATACCGGTGGCTGCACTTGTCACTGGACATTTTCGCCAAGAGGCAGACAATTAATGTCCTATGCCGGATCAAAGCCCCAAATCGAGGACCCCGTTGTGGCGGATGCTACGCATTCATCAGCAACTGATTGACAAGAAGTATCCCAATTGCAGCAAGCTTGGGACGGCTCTTGAGGTTTCCACCAAGACCATCCAGAGGGATCTGGATTACATGCGGGATCAACTCAACCTGCCAGTCGAGTATGACCAGGGTAAGCACGGGTACTACTACACGGAACCGGTAACGCATTTTCCGACCATCCCGACGACGGAGGGTGAATTGCTGGCCCTGTTTGTGGCGCAGAAAGCCTTGCAACAGTACCGGGGAACTTCCTTTGAAAAGCCGCTGGCCAATGCGTTTGAGAAGCTGGCCCAAGTGATGGAGGACGAAGTCACCGTCAGCCTGCAGGAGTTGACGAACTCGTTGTCCTTTCACCATACGGGGGCAGCTGTCATGGACATGGAGGTTTTTCAGCGGGTGCACACGGCACTGCGGGAAAGCCGCGTCTTGACCTTTGATTACAAGAAATTGAATGGCAAACGAAAGGAAACCCGCCGGGTTGAACCTTATCATCTGGGATCCATTGACGGCCAATGGTACCTGTTTGCCAATGACCTTGACCGGGATGATATGCGGACATTCGTCCTTGGCCGGATCCAGGAGAATCCGCGGATCGGGCGGAAATTCAAAAGGGACAAGGAATTCAACCTGCGGGAGCGCCTGATGGGTTCATTCGGCGTATTCTCCGGTGAGGGGCGCTACCGGGTGCAGATTGAGTTTGATGACTTTGCCTCCCAGTTGGTGCGCGAACGGAATTGGCACCCGACCCAGGAAATCGAGGACCTGCCGGGATCCGAGCTCCGCTTGACCCTGCAACTGGATTCCCTGGAAGAAATTGAGCGCTGGATCCTCGGGTGGGGCGGACATGCCCGGGTCGTGCGTCCGCAGGCTCTCCAGAGACGTGTGCGCGCCGCCTTGAAAGAGATGCAGGACAATTACTATGGGTCCTCCCCGTGGTTGGCCGACTTCACCGAGCAAGCCCAAGCCAGCCAGCCTGACCGGATTCTGCAGCTGGCCTTGGAGAGTGATCTCCGGTTGGACGCCCCGGGGCAAATGCGCCTGCGCATGGACCAGCCCGTCAATTGATAAGTTGTAGTACCACAAAAATCACAAAAGAAACAAAATTGGGCGGATCACTCCTTGGGATTATGGGACCACACAAATCACATAATTCACAAAAATACTCCAACCTGCACCATCGGATGCAATTTAGTTAACTAAACGAGGGTTTTGTGCCTTTTGTGATTTTTGTGGTAGGAAAATGAGACCTTCCACCAGTCGGACCACCTGTGTCCGACCCCCTGTGCTATGGTTGGGGCATGTGGCTCGCAACTCAACACGGATTCTACAGTATTGTTCAAAAAGCGCCTGAGACGTTTCACGTCCGGGCACGCCTCAAGTCTGACTTGGAAAACCTGCTCACGGTAGCGGGCTTGTCACACGAGATCGAGACATGGGACGGGGCTGACTATCGCTATCGGATCATCATAGGGAAATCGGATTTTGCCGACCTGATGGCCAAGCTGGCGCTGGCCTTGGACTACCCGAATTTCAAGAGCCAAATTGCCAGTTTGCCGGATCAACGACCCAAGCTGAATGCCTTTCACGAGATCTGGTCCATCATGGCTGGATTACAGAGATAACCATCCAACAAGGAGGAAAACATGACACCCCATCCAATAGAAAAAGTCACCGTCACATCCCCGGTCAGTGTGCAAAATCTGACGATCTTTCCCTTGATTCAATCGAAGGTCAGCGGGCCGGAATACATCGCCTCGTCTGTTGCGATTGAGAAACACGGCATGCAAGTCACAGAGATTAGTGACGGCGGTAGTGTTCCCAATCTGCTCGTCAAGAACCCCTCGGAACATTCCATTCTCCTGTTGGATGGGGAGGAACTGTGGGGAGCCAAGCAAAACCGGATTATCAATACGACAATCCTCCTGGCTCCCCGCAGCAAGACGATGATTGACGTCAGCTGTACGGAGAGCGGCCGCTGGAGCTCCATTTCCCCGACCTTCTCGCACAGTGGGTCGGTCATGAACACCAAGGCCCGCCGGCGCAAGATGCGGTCGGTTTCCAGTTCGTTGCAAGCCTATGCGCAATTCAATTCCGACCAGGGAGAGGTTTGGGATGAGGTCTCGGATCTGCATATGAAAGTCGGTAGCCAATCCCCGACCAGTGCCATGGCGGATGCTTATCACAAGGTGCGGGAGGATTTGGACTCCGCGGTGGAAAAAATGCCGGTGCAGGAAAACCAGTGCGGCATGATTGTCATGATCGACGGAAAACCGGCCGGGATGGATCTGCTGTCCCGAAACGATGTCTATGAGGAACTGCATGCGCAGTTGCTCAAGAGCTACGCCATGGAAGCCATCGCCAACAAGCGCCAGCAAATGCTTTCGCCGAGGAGAAAAAAGCTTGAGCAAGCTCAGCAGCAGCCTGCCCCCGATGAGTTGGCCGCCAAGGCCTTCTTCGAGCGCTGTGCCGCCATCAAGGGCAAGTCATACCGCTCGGTGGGCGTCGGAATGGACTGGCGCTTTGTCGATGAATCCCTTGTTGGCTCCGGCCTGGAGGTTGATGACACATGGATTCATATGGCCTACTTTGTTGATGAAGCCGATGCCGATTCAAGCAATCCCCGCCGTGCCCGCATGTCTCGCATGTCCGAGCGCAGGCGCTACCACCGCCGTGACGATGATGACCGGGTCTACTAGGGACCAGGCGCAAAAGAAAGCCACCCGGTTGGCATCGCCGGGTGGCTGGTGAAAGGGGTGTCCGCGCTTTTACTTGATCGGTTTCCGGCCTCCTTTGACATTTGCATCGGGGGCGGTGGCTTCGGCTGCCGCCTCCGGTTTGTTGAGCCGGAAGAATTGCTTCGGATCAAATGGCGGATCAATGGTCAGATACCAAAACCCGTTGACCCGTTCGGTGTAGCTTGGGGGCGTCATGGCCGACCAGGAACCGGGATCCAGCCCGGGATTGGTTTCTGGCGCATAGAGTGGACTCGGGGTTGGCCAAGTCAGCTGAAGGCTGCCCGATGACAAGAGCGTGATTTTCATGATCGACGGATCCAGGATGCTGTCCGGGTCGGCCTCATCATAAAGATCGTCCCCGTCGTTATCGAGGGCGGTTGAATCCGGATCGTTGGCGGAATCCTCGTTGCTGCTTGGATCAACCGGGTTCCCGCCCAGGCTGACATCCGCACGCAGGTAGTAATGGACGGTATTGCCAAGTCCGGGATCAATCACGTTCTCCGGGTAAGGCGTCGGATCGCCTGAGTGGCATCCGGCACAGAGGGTGATGCCATTGATGGCGTGGTGGAGCCGCAAACCGACGCCGCTGTTCTTGGGTAGTCCGCTGGTGGGAAATCCCCGGTAATCCGAGGCAATGGTGCCACCATAATCGCGTCCATGGCAACCCACGCAACCGAGGCCGTCATCGGCATCGCCGGTACTCCACATGGTCAGGGGGTTGTCGCGCCCCGAACCGGTGTGACAAAGATTGCAATTTGTGGTGACGGGATCGCTTCCGCCCGTGTGAAGGGCGTGGAGAGTGTCGCTTCGCCCACCACCAAACCCGGGGTGGCACATTGAGCAGTATCCCTGATCGTTTAGGGCTGGGTCGTGATAGCTTTCGTAGGCTACCAGGGGCAGCATGGGAACGGAGAGAGCCCCCATGGATAGTACGTAACGAGCTTTGGTAAGCCCGTACTTGAATAAGTTAGGCTTCATGAATGAATTAGACGACTTTGAGGGGAAAAGTCAATTTTGATCGGTTTGGCAGAGGGTGTCGCAGTGAATAATTGTGGTGGATATTGCGTTTTGTCTCAGCGGGCATATGTTGGCTCATGGTCAGGTTTCTATTTATCACACTTTTCCTAACTATTATTCCGATGGCGCAAGGTTATGAACAGGCATTCCCGAGAACTGAGCCGGGGGAAATCGAGGTGAAAATCCTTCCGCAAGGGCGTTTGCTGGAGTGTGCAGGGGAGGGCAATTACTTTGACCGGGCGAACAGTTTGTTTGGGCCGCTGTTCGGTTATATCAGGGAACACGACATCTCGATGACCACGCCCGTGGAGGCACGGATCGATAATGCCGCCATGTATTTCTGGGTAAGTGATTCCCAGGTGGACAAGGCCCGTGAGAGCAGCGGTGCTGTCAAGGTCATTGATGTGCCTGAGCGTACAGTAGCTGCCATCGGCATACGCGGGTCCTATTCGGAGGAGAATTACGAGTCAGCCAAAGCAGCTCTTTTGGAGTGGATCCGGAAGGACAAGACTCTTGAAATGATCGGGGAGCCGTACGCGATTTACTGGAACGGGCCCATGACTCCGTGGTTTATGAAAAAGGCGGAGGTCCAGGTGGAAGTGCGGATCAAAGTATAGGGATTAATTCCCGTGGAAATCAAAAACCCGGTTGTATGGTGACTTTACGGAAAGTCACGTCATCGTTGATGGGCAACAGCACCTCCACGGCCGATCCGGTGCCTGGGAAATCAGGAGTTGCCGAAGGTTGCCAGGTGATCATGTCGGTTGATTGCTCGATCCGGTAGACAAAGCTGCTGTCCGTGGGGATAGACCAGATGGCTGCGTTGCTTCCCGGCACGACCTTGATTGTCCCGGGCAGGGCGGTGACCGCCGGGTGAACCTCCAGCAGGTCCATGTGGGTGAAGAGAAACTCCGCGCAGTGGCGTTCGGTTGTTTTTCCCTCCCGGAGACCATTCCAGAAATAATTCCAGACACCGTGGCCGCCGCCCTCAAGGAGGAACCAACCGTATGGGATATCCACTTCAATGAGGCGGTCCCGCAGGTTGTATGCCTCGGATATGGGTACCGTCGGGTCGGCTGTTCCGTG
>Ga0066377_10000173_pt1 | contig 14545 bp, 14 predicted proteins | sample Knorr_S23_td_Sur_FD_70946 | JGI IMG/M metagenome (GOLD analysis project Ga0066377, IMG submission 70946) | Marine microbial communities from Southern Atlantic Ocean transect - Knorr_S23_td_SurfaceB_ad_5m_LV_B | ecosystem: Environmental > Aquatic > Marine > Oceanic | place: Southern Atlantic...
TTTAGAATAGACATCTGTAAAATTTCTTGTTTTTTCTTTTCGCCTCCAGAGTAATTAACGTTCAGATCACGTTTTAACATTTCAGAGCCAATACCCAAGTTTTCAGCATGGGATTTTATTAATTTAGCAAAATCAAGAGCATCAATTTCAGGCATCCCAAGAAATTTTCTTTTGGAGTTGATAGCAGTTTTTAAAAAAAAAGATGTTTGAACTCCCGGTATCTCCATCGGATATTGAAAAGCTAAAAATAAGCCTGCATTAGCTCTTTCATCGACATCCAAGTCTAATAAATTTTTTCCATTATATTCAATTGTACCTTCGTCGATCTCATACCCCTCTTTACCAGAGAGGACATATGATAAGGTACTTTTTCCTGACCCGTTTGGTCCCATTAAAGCATGAACTTCGCCTTTGTTAATTGAAAGGCTTAGACCTTTAATGATTTGTTTCCCATCAATGGAAACGTGAAGATTATTAATTTTTAACATTATCCGACACTTCCTTCTAAACTTATGGCTACTAATTTTTGCGCTTCAACCGCAAACTCCATTGGTAGGTGTTGTAAAACTTCTTTACAAAAACCATTTACTATCAATCCGACTGCATCTTCACTATTTAGACCTCTTTGCATACAATAAAAAAGCTGATCTTCATTGATTTTTGAGGTAGTAGCTTCATGCTCAATTGTAGAGTCAGCATTGCTGGACTCAATATATGGCACTGTATGTGCTCCACATTTATTACCAATAAGAAGAGAGTCACATTGAGTAAAATTTCTTGAATTCGACGCACGTTTATTCATGCTCACTAAACCTCTATAAGTATTTTGAGCCTTACCTGCCGAAATACCTTTTGAAATAATTTTAGAAGAAGTATTTTTTCCAATATGAATCATTTTAGTACCTGTATCTGCTTGTTGCTTGTTATTAGTGATAGCAACAGAGTAAAACTCGCCTTTAGAGTTATCTCCTTGTAAAATACAACTAGGGTACTTCCATGTAATGGCTGAACCTGTTTCTACCTGAGTCCAGGATATTTTTGAACTATGTCCTCTACAGGCGCCTCGTTTGGTTACAAAGTTATAAATACCACCTTTACCTTCACTATCACCCGGATACCAATTTTGAACTGTTGAGTATTTTATTTCGGCATTATCAAGCGCAACTAGCTCAACATTGGCAGCATGAAGTTGGTTTTCGTCTCTCATAGGAGCTGTACATCCTTCAAGGTAACTTACATAACTATTTTTGTCAGCAATGATTAGAGTTCTTTCAAATTGGCCGGTATTAATAGCATTTATTCTGAAATAAGTAGAAAGCTCTACCGGACATCGAACTCCTTCAGGAATATAAACAAAAGAACCATCTGTAAAAACAGCAGAATTAAGAGCGGCAAACGAATGATCGCTAACTGGTATAACGCTACCAATATATTTCTTCACTAGTTCAGGGTGTTCTTGAATAGCCTCTGATATAGAGCAAAAAATTATACCAAGGTCATTAAGCTGCTTCTTATAAGTCGTGGCAACGGATACGGAGTCAAAAACAGCATCAACCGCAACACCGGAGAGTATTTCTTGTTCTTTTAGTGGGATGCCAAGCTTTTCATATGTTTTTAGTATCTCAGGATCTATCTCATCAAGTGACTTAGGTTTGTCTTTAAGACTTTTTGGAGAAGAGTAATAGTAATAATCTTGGTAATCAATTTCTGGGATATTTAACTTTGCCCAATTTGGCTTTGGGAGTTTGTTGAATACTTTAAAAGCATTTAATCTCCACTCTAACATCCAATCTGGCTCATTTTTTTGGGCAGAGATAAAGCGAACCACTTCCTCGCTCAAACCCTTGGGTGCCTTTATTTCATCAAGCTCCGTAGAAAAGCCATATTTATATTCACTATTTCCAAGTGAATTAACTTGTTTAATTGTTTGTTCCGTAGCTGCCATAGATCACCGATATATAATTAAATTAAGGAAATTTACAAGAAAATACGAAGAAATAAGGGTTTTAGTTCAATTTTTGACTAATAATCCCGCCACCAAGCACCCTATCTTGATCATAAAGGACGCAGGCTTGACCTTTTGTAATCGCTTCTGCTGGTTCATCAAATTCAAAAGAGTATGTTTGAGATTTTTTAATGAGCTTTCCTTTCATTGGTTCAGACAAAGATCTGATCTTAGCGCTACAAGATATTTGTAATTCAGATTTACTAAAATCAAACTCTGGCATAATAAAATTCATATTATCAAGCAGCAAAGAGGTGCCCAAGAGATCTTTTTTATCACCTACTACGATTTGGTTTGTTTCTTTTACAATATCAATAACATAAAGAGGCTCGTTACTTGAAACCCCTATGCCTCTTCTTTGACCAACAGTGAAATTTTGAATACCTTCGTGATGAGATAAAACTTTCCCATGAAGATCAATAATTTCACCTCTTTTTTTTTGAGATTTTAAAAATTTTTTATAATCCCCATCTGGAATAAAACAAATATCCTGACTGTCTTTTTTATTATAAACAACTAATCCAATTTCCTCAGCAATTTTTCGAGTCTGCTCTTTAGGAATATCGCCTAATGGAAATCGTAAATAATCAAGCTGTTCTTGGGTCATAGAGAATAGAAAATAACTTTGGTCTTTAGATTTATCTTCAGCTCTATACATGAGCGCATTTTCAGTTTTACCTTTTCTTTTAATATAATGACCAGTGGCCATACAATCGGCATCAAGTTTTTTAGCAAATCCTAATAAATCTCTAAATTTTACAGTTTCATTACATTTAACACATGGAATTGGCGTCTCTCCATTCTCATATGATTGGATAAAGTAATCGATCACATCTTCTTTAAATGTTTTCTCATAATTAAAAACATAATGAGGTATGTCTAATTTTTGAGCCACTCTTCTGGCGTCATAAATATCAATACCAGAACAACAAGATCCTTTCTTTGCTGAACTATTAGATGAATATAGTTGCAAAGTTATTCCTATGACGTTGTAACCTTCTTTTTTTAAAAGACCTGCAGTTACAGAACTATCGACACCTCCAGACATGGCGACGACGACCGTGGTTTCAGAGGGATCCTTGTTAAATCCTAATGAGTTCATTATTACCTTGCTTTTTTAACTAAAATTAATTTAAAATCTCGACTTTAATTATGCCAGAAGTATTTATACAAGGTGGTGAAGGTAAACTTCAAGCAAAATACTCACCTAGTGAGGAAGAAAAACCTAATATAGCCATCGTTCTACATCCAAACCCTAAGCATGGCGGAACCATGGACTCCAAAGTAAACTATGCAGCTTTCAAAGTTATGAAAGAGGCCGGTTTTTCAACTCTTAGAATAAACTTTAGAGGAGTAGGCAAAAGTGATGGAGCCTTTACCGAGGGTGAAGGAGAGTTAAATGATGCCAGTGTATCTCTTGATTGGCTCCAAAAGAAAAATGAAGATTTTAGATCTTGTTGGATTGTTGGTTTTTCTTTTGGTGCATGGATAGGTTTTCAAACTTTGATGAGAAGACCAGAAGTTGATGGTTTAATTTTAATTGCTCCTCCTGTGAACTTATATGATTTTAATTTTTTATCACCCTGCCCTATCAAAACAATGATTATAAGAGCAGAGCAAGATGAAATTGTAAAAAAAGATAGTTTAAAAGAGTTTTTTGAAACCTTTAAAAAACAAAAAAATGCTGAGGTTTCTTTGGAAACAATCCCTAAAGCAAATCATTTATTTGAAGGCAAGTTAGATCCATTAATGGGCACCATGTCTAAATATATTAATAAGCATAAACTTTAACACCTCTCACCTAAATACACTTCTCTTTTAATACCTGTAGTTGTAGTAAAAGTAGATTTTTTTTTCATTAGAAAACGAATTGAAAGTAAGGCCATTCCTTGAGATTCTATATAATCTCCATCTAGGCCATATTCATCAATTGAATGGACATCTTTAAAGTGTTGTCTAAATAATTTTTGTAATGTTAGGTTTTTTCTACCACCTCCACAAAGGATAATCGTAGGATTAGTATCAAAAATTAATTTCTTAATTGATAAAGGAACAATTTCTAACAGACTATTTATAATATTTTCAGTTTTATCCATAGTCTGTAATTGTTCTAAATATTTATGAAAATAATTTCTATCGAGTGTTTTGGGAAGAGGTCTTAAAAAAAATGGGTCACTTAAAATAAGATCAATAATTGATTCATTAACTAAACCTTGGCCAGAGATATAACCATCTTCATCCATCTCAAAATTAAATTTCTTTTTAATCAAATCATTTACCAATGCGTTGCCAAATGAAGTGTCACCAGCAAATATTCCTTCCTGATTTATAATTGTAATGTTTGTTACTCCTCCAATATTTACAAAAACAGAACTTTTTTTATTTAGTTTTTGATGAAGGAGTTGGTGATATATAGGTATAATAGGCGCTCCAAAACCCCCATTTAAAAGATCGTTTTTTCTAAAATTACAAATAACTGGAATTGATGAATTTAGATTTAAATTTTTATCAAACAATTGGATGGATATTTTTGTTTTTTCATCGTGGAAAAGCGTTTGTCCATGAATTCCAATTACATTGACTTCATATTTTTTATTTGAGTCTAAAAATTGTTGGATAGTTCTCGAGTATTCTATAGATAATTGTGAGGCGATTTTAGGGTCTGTTAAATAGCCCTTTTGGATAACTTGATGAAGTTTATTTTTTAAATCTTTTGAATATGGTTGAAAATAATTCATAATCTCTTCTGAGTAAGTCTCACCATCAGAGCGAATTAAACTAAGGTCTATTCCATCTAATGATGTTCCAGACATACAACCAAGAGCAATATAATCCATTTGATATCTAAAAAATTATGCTAAATATAATATGTGTTTGATTATATACAGTTATTTAAAGATAGACATCTTTTCAATCAATGCACAAATGAAAAAGAGTTAAACAATCTTTTAAATAAAAAAAAAATTACATTCTATATTGGCTTTGATGCAACTGCTGATGCTCTTCATGCAGGTAGCTTGGTCCAATTAAGAGCCATTAAAACACTTATCAAACACGGCCATAAAGCAATTGTATTGCTTGGAGGTGGGACCACTAAAATTGGTGACCCTTCGGGCAAAGATAGTGCTAGAAAAATTCTAACCTATGATGAAATTCAAAATAATATAGATAATTTTAAAAGAATATTTGAACACTATTTTAGAGATCATAAAGAAAGTATAACCTTTATTAATAATGATGATTGGTTAAGTAATTTAAATTACATTGAATTACTCAGAGATGTAGGCAGTCATCTATCAATCAATAGAATGTTAACCTTTGAGAGCGTTAAAGAGAGATTAAAAAGAGAGCAGTCCCTCTCCTTTTTAGAATTTAATTATATGGTTCTTCAAAGCTATGACTTCCTTCACTTGAACTTACATCATCAATGTGACTTGCAAATTGGCGGTTCTGATCAATGGGGAAATATTGTTTTAGGTATGGAAATTATATCTAAGATTAATAAGAAAGATGCACACGGATTAACAACCCCTCTTTTGACAACCTCATCTGGAAAAAAAATGGGAAAAACAGAACAGGGAGCAGTCTGGATTGATCAACAAAAATATAGTTCTTATGATTTTTATCAGTATTGGAGAAACGTAGATGATAGCGATGTTGAGAAACTATTATTGATTTTCAGTGATCTAGAACGATCCGAAATTAAAGATTTAATATCAAAAGATATTAATAATGCAAAAAAACGTCTTGCATACTTAGTAACAGCGGACTGTCATTCAGAAAACTCAGCTCAAGAAGCAGAAAATAAAGCAGTTTCTATATTTGAAAAAAAATCTCATGAGGACTTAGAGGAAATTGTCTTTAAAAATAACGAAGATATCAAAATTCTAGATGCTCTTATTACCCACAAGTTAGTTCCATCAAAGTCTGAAGCAAAAAGACTAATTGAGGGTGGAGGAATTAAAGTCAATGATAATCAAATAAAAGATTTTAATTTTATCCTAAATCAATCTAATCATGATGATGTTTTAAAAATTGGTAAAAAGAAATTATTTAAAATCAAATTTAATTAGTCAGTAAATCAGTAATCGCTTTATTAATAAAATCTAAATCAGATTTTGTTTTACCCGCACCAGCATAGTGACCAAAATCTGAGGGTATTGTTCTGAGTTCTCCATTTTTGATATCTCTTAATTCAATTTCATTATCCTCAGGTGGAAAATATAAATCGTTGATACCAGGCATTAATATTGATTTGGCAGTAATAGAATTAAGAGCCAATGAGATATTTTTTTTAAATTTATTATTGTTACTGATGTCATGTTCTTGCCATGTTCTCATCATTGCAATTAAGTCATTCGCATCTCTATGAAAATAAATTTTATTCCATAATTTATCTAAGACTTCTGAAGGATTGTTATAACCATCACGAGTATAGTTTTTATTACGATACCAATTTTGTCCATGGGCCCACCCTGCCCATACTCTCGCCATAGTTGTTTTACCTTTTTCAGGCTGTTTTTCATAATTACCATTATTCCACAGAGGGTCAGAGGTTAAGGCTGCATAAACACCCTCCAGAAAAACAAAAGTATGATCTGTTGTTTTTGCATGTCCACACATAGAAATCATATTTTTAACCATATCTGGAAAATAAGAAGCCCACTGAAAGGCTTGCTGCCCACCCATGGACCACCCGATGACCAACTTTATTTCGTTGATATCAAATTCCTCATTTAGTAGTTTTTTTTGAGCGCAAACATTATCGAAAATTGTAATTAGTGGGAAGTTTGGACCAGAAAACTTACCCTCAGTATTACTTGGAGATGATGAAACACCATTGCAAAACATATTCGGTATAATGATAAAGTAATCATTAGGGTTAATTGGAAAATCTGAATTGATCAAGTAACCTTGTTCAAGATGAGTTCCAGCATACCTTGTAGGAAAAAGAATTACGTTAGATTTTTCAGCATTTAAATTTCCAAAAGCCAAATACTTTAAATCTAAATCTATATTAGATCCTGATTTTAATTGAAAATTTTCTAGGTGAAAATTTTTTAATTGTTCTTTCTCAACCAATTAAAATAACTTTAAATATTCTTTTATTTCCCAATCAGTTGTTGTTGTATGATAACGTGACCATTCATCATATTTATATCCAACAAAGTTATTAATCATTGCCTTGGAAAAAACTTCAGGGACTAATTTATCAGCTACAAAAGCATCAACAGCTTCAAGTAAGTTTCTTGGAAGACTAGTCACTTCTTTTTTTTCTTTCTCTGTTAAGTCATATAAACTTTTATTGGTTGCCTTAGGTGGCTTCATATTCTTATCAATGCCCTCGGTAGCTGCTGCTGCTAATAAAGAAAAAGTAAGATAAGGATTTTGTGTTAAATCTGAAGCTCTATTTTCAATACAATATCTGTTTTGCGGCAATCTAATCATCGCAGATCTATTATTACTTCCATAAGTCATATGCGTAGGCGCCCAAGTGTGACGTCCTCCATCTAAGCCTTCGACTGTTGGTACAAATCCATTATAAGAATTAACCGTTGGGCAAGCTAAAGCGGTAATAGCAGCTCCATGTTTTAAGATACCCGCAACAGCATTATATGCCTTTGATGAAAAATTATTTCCATCTTTATAAATATTATTATTTTTCTTTTTTATAGAAGCTACACTGTGATTTATATGCGCTCCTGAACGCCAATCACTGATAGTAGTTTTGGGCATAAAGGATACAAAATAGCCATATTTTTTAGCGATCTCTTTTAAAAGTACTCTCAAAAAAACAAATCTGTCAGCCATATCTAATATGTCCGTATAACCAAAATCTAACTCATATTGACCATAAGCTCCCTCTGCAACCACATCATGTAAGTCCCATTTTAAGTCGTTATTTAATATATCTATGATTTCTTTTAAAAAATGCATTCCATCTATGGAGTATTCTGCATCATATCCAAATGCCTGTCTTCTTAGTGGTATTGGATCTCTGTCAATAGCCTTAACTGGCTTATCTCCATCCCATTGCATTAAAAAAAATTCAGGTTCTATTCCTACATAAAATTTTAAATCGGATTTTGCACTTTTTTTAATTTGTTTTTTTAAGGTTAATCTTGGGCAGACATCATAGGGTTTTCCATTCCAATAAAGATCAGCAAAAACCCAAGCGCAAGTTTTATCCCATGGGCAAATGACTAAACTATCGAGATCTGGAATAGGTATTTGATCATTATCTGCTGGGGTTAACTCAGGAACAAAAGATACAGAATGAACTGCAAACTGAGGGCCCTTTCCTGCACAAAGATCCTCAAAATCAGAAATGGGCATAGGCTTAGTCTTAGGACTTCCTAAAAAATCAATCCAATTGGAATAAATATATTTAACGCCTTTGGAAATAAGTTCTTTTTTAACCTTCTTTACCCTCTTTGGGTCGGGTAAAGCATCTTTCATATTCTCATAGTAATTGCCCAAAACTTCCTCCTTACAAAGATATAATTTTATAGTATATATTTTTTATATAAATAAAAATGAATATAAGCTTATTTAAAAGATCTTGGATTAGATACTACAAAAGAGGTTTCGGTACTGGACTGTTTATAATGTGTTTTATTTTAGTAATAGATCAATTTTTAGATAAGCCATTATTCTTTAGTAAAATTACAAATCTAGATATTTTTTTATTTATTGTCTCTACAATTTTCTTTGCTTCGGTGTTTTGTGGTTTAGTTTCTCTTTTTTTCTTAATAATTTTGACAATTGCCACTAAAGAAAATAAATAAAACTACAAACTATTTATCCAATTTATTAATTCTAATTTTCTTAAAAAAGTATCTTTATTTTCTAAATCATTAAGTTGCTTGATTAAATTGTCGAACTTTTTTTTAGTCATTAAATTAAGATAATTATTTTTCCAATAAAACATTAATTTTCCAATAAAATCATAAGGTAATTCTGGGTGGTACTGGGTACATACAATGTTTGAGTCAATGCTTGAAATTGCTTGAATTGAAAAATTATTTTCAGCTAAAACATTAAAGCCAATTGGCATTTTCTCAATTACATCGTAGTGATGACCGGGAGCTGTAAAACAATCTAATTTATTTTCAAAAATATAATGTTTATTTAATATTTTTATATTTGATGAAAATCCAAACTCAGGTTTATTTGATTTTATAATTTTACCTCCAAAAACTGTTACAAGAACTTGAAGGCCCCAACAACTTCCCCAAATAGGTTTATTTAAATTTAATAAATTTTCAGCTAATTTTAACTGTGATGAATTAAATTCATTTTTTTCATATATATTTCCTAAACCACCAGTCCAAAAAAAAGCATCATACTCACTCAAATTCGAATTTGAAAATTCCTTTAAATAGGTTGAATAGATATCAACCGAAGAATTAGGTTTTTGGCTTAAAATTATACTTTTAAAAAAAGATGATTGAGTTGGGCATTTAGCTTTTATGTGTTCCTGGTCAGCAAGTTGGTCCATTCCACTGATAACAAGGAATTTCAATTTATTTATTTCTGGTGAATTTTTTTAAAATATAATCGTTATCTTTTTTGGCTAATTTCTTAAGTAAAAAGAACATTACTACTAACCAAATAAGTCCAAAAAATACTCTATTTTCAAAAACTATGCTGACTATATTTTGGAAGAAATAATTTACGGTGTTGTAATCCATTTTTTTATTTAGGGCGGGGCAAATGCCCCGCCGCCTTATTTACTAATTATTTTTTAGTATTTTTAGATGTATCTGACTCGTGTCGTGCACCTGACCATGTAACAAAAATTAAAATGGCAATAACGACAAGTGTCCAGAATATTAAAGTACCCTCAGAGTCAGCTGACGTAAAATAAGCATCTACGCCTTCCCAACTATTTTCAGGTCCTGGCCATGAATTCATAATATAAATTCTCCTTCCTTAACCGTTATGTATGAGCACGAAGCCCGAGTTCAGCACTATCAATACCTGCTTCTTGAACATGATCTGGAACTCTTAACCAATCCATCATTTTCATGATGAATGAAAGACCATAACCAGGAACAAATCCAACTAGGAACATGACAATACATCCAACTAACTGACCGCTAAAGCTTGATGCTGGAATGTCTCCTGCTGCTGGGAATCCAGAAGCGAATATACCCATAGCTAAAACACCCCAAATACCTGCCACACCGTGAACCGATATAGCGCCAACTGGGTCATCTATCTTAAAGACTCTATGTAAGAAGTCGTTTGCAGGAATGATTATTACGCCACCTACAAAACCTAATACAAAGGCAAGACCTGGATACCAAACATCTAATCCTGAAGCACAAGAGAAGATACCGGCAAGACCGCCTGACATCATCCAGAATGGATTTCCTTTACTCATCCAGAATGCGCCGATCATACCACCTGCGAGTCCCATTAAAGTGTTGAATACAAATGATGATAATGTTGCTGGAGCACCATAAATGTTTACCCAACCACCAAAATCAGCACCTGCCCAAATTAAACAGCCACCTAAGAAGCCAAAAAATCCAACGATGATCATAAGCAAACCAACAAATGAGAATCTTAAATCATGACCCTCTAGTTCGTTCATGGATCCATCAGAATTGTATTTTCCAACTCTTGGTCCTAAGTTTAAGACAACACCAAATGCAAACCAACCAGCAATCATGTGTACTACACCCGCAGCTGCAACATCGTGATATCCAAATTGAGTTACTAACCAACCATCTGGATGCCATCCCCATGCTGCGCCTAGGATCCAAGCAACTGAACCTAATACAGTAGCCAAAAACACAAATGCGCTAATTCTTATTCTCTCAATTACAGCCCCTGAGAAAACTGATGCAGTTGTACAAGCAAAGAGTGTAAATGCAGCCCAGAAAACACCAGTTGCCTGGTCACTTAACATTGGGCCCATAGATACATTCCATGGTGTACCATAACCCTCTAAATCAATAGGGGTAAATCCGCCTGGAAATGCTAAATATATGTACCAACCAAATAGCCAGAAGGTAGGTATCATAAAGGCGAATGCTAAAAGGTTCTTAACACCGGAGGAGACAGCATTTTTAAATCTTGATGCGCCCACTTCGTACATTAAGAAACCAACGTGAATTGTGATCATTAACGCAGTACACCACCAGTAGTATGCTTCCATACCAACGTTGGCCTGCGTCGTCACAAACACTTCTAGTTCTTCAAGTGTCATATTAATGACCTCCTTATTATTTTATTTTTATAAAAATAAAAAAGATTAAGAATCACATACTTAATCCTCTTAAGGTATTTTACTTTTTTATGTATTGAATATAAGGTTAAAAACACTTAAAATTCCTAAAAAAACCAATAAAATCAATATTTTTTTGATTATATTGGATGGTTATTTTTATTTAGAGGAGATTTATAAATGGCAACCAACCTTCATAATTTTGCTAAAAAGAACGGTGTAAAATATTTTTTTGTTAGCTTTGTCGACTTGTTTGGAGTCTTAAGATCAAAACTTGTTCCTGCTACTGCAATTGACGAAATTCAATCTGAAGGAGCCGGTTTTGCAGGCTTTGCTACTTGGCTCGATATGTCACCGGCAGACTCTGATATGTTTGGAATGCCAGATGGAGATAGCGTTATCCAACTTCCTTGGAATAAAGAAATTGCTTGGGTAGCATCTGATCTTTATATGGATGGTAATCCTGTTGAAGCATCACCCAGAATTGCTCTTAAACGTCAAATTGAAAAAGCATCAAAAAAAGGTCTTTATATGAAATCAGGGGTAGAATGTGAATTTTTCCTTGTCAATCAAGATGGGACAGCCCTATCCGATGATAAAGATATCCAATCCAAACCATGTTATGACTCTGCTGCTTTAATGAGAAGATATGATGTCATCACTGAAATTTGTGACTCTATGATTTCTCTAGGTTGGGCCCCGTATCAAAACGATCATGAAGATGCTAACGGTCAATTTGAAATGAATTGGGATTTCTCAGACTGCTTAGTTACAGCAGATAGACATGCCTTCTTTAAATTCATGGTTAAATCAATTGCTGAAAAACACTCATTACGTGCCACTTTTATGCCTAAACCCTTCACTCACTTAACAGGAAATGGTTGCCATTGCCACGTTTCAGTTTGGGATAAATCTGGAAAGAAAAATATGTTTTTAGATAAGAAGGATGAATTAGGTCTGTCTAAAACTGGTTATAACTTCCTTGGTGGGATAATGGAAAGTGCGGATAAAATGGCTGCAGTTTTTAATCCTACAATAAACTCTTATAAAAGAATTAATGGAAGTGTGACTACCTCAGGTGCAACTTGGTCTCCTAGTTCTATTACTTGGGCTGGCAATAACCGTACTCACATGGTTAGAGTTCCAGGTGCGGGTAGATTTGAGTTAAGATTAATGGATGGCGCCACTAATCCCTATCTTCTTCAAGCTGGAATTATGCTTTTAGGACTCGATGGATTGAAGAATAAAAGAGATCCAGGAAAAAGATTGGATATCAATATGTACACAGAAGGTCATAAAGCTGGAAAAGTGAAAAAGCTTCCTTTAAATCTTCTAGATGCAATCAGAGACTTTGATAAATCGAAAATCATCAGAGAGGGTTTTGGTGATGAGTTGGTAAATAGTTATGTAAAACTGAAGAACCAAGACTGGTCTACCTTCAATAAACACTTATCCTCTTGGGAAAGAGAGACCACTTTAGATTGCTAGTAGATTTATCACCGGAGGTATTGCAAGAAAAATTTCTTGATTGGCAATGTCAGTCAAGAATGAATGCATTTAGAACTCAAGGAGGAAGGCCCAACACCTCCATGACGCCTTATTTATTAGATGATAAAGGCAATGAGTACGCTCAAATTATTGTTGTACTTGTAGAAAATGACTGCGAGGAAACAACAAGACTATTTGAGTATAACTTTAAAAAAACATATGACCCCGCAGAGAGATACGACAAGATTAATAAGTTTTTATCTTCTGAGTTTTTCTTAGATAAACATAAGTTTAGTGACGCTTTATTCGCTACGTTTCCCAAAAAAAATAAATTTATTTCGAAAATAGTAAAAAAAGGAAAATGTATCTTAGACTTTATTCATCTTTCTACTAATTATCGAATTGAGTGCTCGCCTTTTCTCTTAGAGGAAGATGAAAAAGCTTGGGAAAATGTTTTTTGGCATAATTTGAATTTTAATCCAGGTCTTAATAAAGACATAGATGTCGTAAAATTTATTCCTAATTGGAAAAAGTCTAAACTTATTAGAATTTCTGAATAAAAAAAAGGCGACTAAAAATAGCCGCCTTTTAAAAAAAATATTTTTTCTAACTATTCGTTAAGCTTAAAGTTATCACCTTTAACGTAAGTTTTCTTTAGTGCAACCAAAGGATGACTTGAAGACATCTGGAACTTAATCAAAAGTTCTCTTGCTAACATATCTCTTTCTTGCTGGCCTTTAGGTAGCTTCATTTTTGCTGGAACAGTAATCCAACCGTTTGCATTTCTGTCAAAAACAGCTGGTTTGTCACCTTCATATCCCATATGAACGTCTTCTAACCAGTTAAGATCATCCCAACCCATAGTCTCAATATATTTCTTTAAGAATGGTGTTAGTTTTTTGTAATCAGGAATTAAGTTCACATCATATCGATAACCAATATGCTGTCCGATTGATTTTTCTCTTTCAGATTTAATATCCTTATCTTTTAATTTTGCACCACCAACGGCTTGGTACTTTCCACCCTTTACTCCTAAAGAGAAAGACGACTTGCTTGCTTTTTTAGTTTTCGTAGTTTTTTTTGCTTTTGCCATTTCTCCTCCTATATTGAATGGTAGTTATTAACACCAACAGTCATATCGGTTCCTGCTAAAGGAACTTTTGCCATAGCTGAAGCTTCCATCGTTAAAGCAGCTAAATCTTCTGGCTCAAGTGAGTGAAGGTTTGTTTTACCACAAGCTCTTGCCATTAACTGTGCTTCAAGTGTCATAGTGTTAAGCATGTTATATACTCTCTCCGCTGCTTCAGTAGGATCTAATCTACTTCTAAGAACTGGGTCTTGAGTTGCTACACCTACAGGACATCTACCTGTGTGACAGTGATAACAATATCCGGCTTCAACGCCCATTTCCTTTTCAAAATCAGCTTCTGGAATATCTTTGTTACAGTTAAGGGCAATAAGACCGGCTGTACCAATAGCAATAGCATCTGCACCTAGTGCAAGAGCTTTCGCCATGTCAACACCATCTCTAATACCACCAGCATATACAAGTGTAATATCTCCTGATTTTCCAACATCATCTAGAGCTCTTCTTGCTTCTCTAACTGCACCAATACCAGGAATACCTGTATTTGCCGCTGCAACGTGAGGGCCAGCACCAGTTGAACCTTCCATGGAGTCTAAGAAAATTGAGTCAGGGTCACACTTAGCGGCCATTCTGACGTCATCATAAACTCTTGAAGCGCCAAGTTTTAATTGGATTGGCACTTGGTTATCTGTTAGCTCTCTTAATTCAGCAACTTTCAGTGCTAGAT
>Ga0066377_10000174_pt1 | contig 14514 bp, 12 predicted proteins | sample Knorr_S23_td_Sur_FD_70946 | JGI IMG/M metagenome (GOLD analysis project Ga0066377, IMG submission 70946) | Marine microbial communities from Southern Atlantic Ocean transect - Knorr_S23_td_SurfaceB_ad_5m_LV_B | ecosystem: Environmental > Aquatic > Marine > Oceanic | place: Southern Atlantic...
TGGATATAGATATGATGGAAGATGGAAATCTGTAGTTAAAGATTTTATAAAATTTTATAAACTTAGAAAAGGTGACAAAGTTTTAGACATTGGTTGTGCAAAGGGTTTTTTTGTAAATGATCTAGTTGATAAAGGAATTGACGCTTATGGAATAGATATCTCTAGTTATGCAATAAAAAATTGTCATCCAAAAATAAAAAATAGATTAAAAGTTGGACATGCCACAAAAATACCATTTGCAGACAAAAGTTTTAAACTAGTTACATCTATTAATACACTTCATAACTTAACAAAAATAGAGTTAAAAAAAGCTATTGCAGAAATTTTACGTGTAAAGAAATTATATTCTTTTATTCAAGTAGATTCATACAAAAATATTAATGACAAAAGATTGTTTTTAAATTGGGTACTAACTGCAAAAACACATATGTATCCAGATGATTGGAAAAAATTTTTTTTAAAGAATAAATATGATGGAGATTTTTACTGGACTTTCCTATAAAAAATTTTATGTTAACACTATTCTTTGCTAACAAATAATAAAATAAAAGAATTTTAAAGTAAAATTAATTTAACCTATGAAAAATAAGTTAGAGTATGCAAGTTTAAAAAAAATTTTTAATAATTTGTTGTATCTTAGATTATTTGAAAAAATATTATCTGAAGAATATCATCCAGCAGATGAGATGAAATGTCCAGTACATTTTTGTATTGGTCAAGAAGGTGTACCGTCTATTTTAAAGTTTTTTTTAAAAAAAAATGATTATGTATTCTCTCATCATAGATCCCATGGATATTTTTTTGCTAAATCAATACCAATGCAAAAATTAGTTTCTGAATTATATGGCAAAAAATTTGGAGCAAATTATGGTTTTGCAGGTTCTCAAGATGTTTCATACCCCAAAAAAAAATTCTATGCAGGAGCTATACTTGGGGGTTCAATTGGAATTGCCGTAGGTAAGGCCTTAGATGAAAAATTAAAAAAATCTAGAAATATAGTAATAGCAGGTTTTGGAGAGTCAGCCTGTGACGTTGGAATGTTTTGGGAGTCTATTAATTATGCAAATCTAAAAAAACTACCAATAATATTTATCTGCGAAAACAATAATTATTCTGTTCTCTCTCCTCAAAAAGCAAGACAATCTGGAAAGAAATTATTTCAGAAGGTCAGTCAGTTTAGTAATCAAAATAATACAATCAGTGTAGATGGGAATGACGTAATAAAAATGAAAAAAGTTTTTAACAATGTTATTAATAAAGTCCGTAATAATCATGGTCCATTCTTTATAGAAGCCAAAACATATAGAATTTCTGGACATGTAGGCCCTGAAACGGATGATGCACAAGATTATAGATCTAAGGCTGAAGTTAATAAATGGAAAAAAAAGTGCCCGATAAAAAAACTAGAAAAATACTTATTAGACAATAAAATTATAAATAATACATATTCTAAAAACCTTGAGCATAAATTTAAGTTAGAAATAAGAAAAATGATCAAGTTTGCACAAAAAGATAAGTTTATTTCCAAGATAAACTTAGAGCGAGCTAATTATGATTTCACAAAATTTAGAAATAAAAAAATTAAGACACTCCGTCCCTATAATTATAAAATAAATATAAGTAATAAAACTATTGTTGGTTATTAAAATGTATCTTAAAGAAACAACATTTAGTCATGCAATTCAAGATGGATTAAGGCAATCGATGGAATTAGATAAAAATGTTTATGTTTTTGGTCAATTAGTAAATTATCAATCTGGAGTTTTTGGATCAACAACAAATTTAGTTAAGGAATTTGGAAAAGATAGAGTACAGGATTTCCCAGTTGCTGAGAGTTTAATGACCTCTATGTCAATTGGTTTATCCTTAGAGATGAAAAAAAAAATTGTTCTAGTTCATCATAGAATTGATTTTATGTTATATTCTATGGATGCAATTGTAAATTGGATGTCTTTGTGGAAATTCAAATCTGTTAGGGACACTTCACTTTCTATAACAATAAGAGCAATAGTTGGTAAGGGTTGGGGGCAAGGTCCTCAACACTCAAAGTCATTTCATTCTTGGTTTGCCAATTTACCTGGTATTAGGGTTGCAATACCTTCAAATCCTTATGATGCAAAGGGATTGTTAATAGAAAGTATCTTTTCAAAAATACCAACAATCATAATTGAACATAGGTCTCTTTACAATGACTCACAAAAAATTCCTTTAGAACCATATCGTCTTGATTTTGGTAAAGCAAACATAGTTAGAAAAGGTAAAAATATAACAATCATAGCAATTGGATATTTAAACAAATTAATTCCTGGTGTTTGTGATTATTTTAAAAAAAATTATAAAACTGAAATTGAACACATTGATATCAGATCCCTATATCCACTTGATAAAAAGACTTTAATTAGATCTGCAAAAAAAACAAAAAAAGTTTTAGTTCTTGACCCATCTTGGAAGTCATATGGTGCATCAGGTGAAATAGTAGCAATAATCAAAGAAACTCTTAAAGATGAAAAATTATTTATAGATAGACTTTGTTATCCTGATAGCCATACACCAATGTCTCAGGCTTTAGAAGAAAAATACTATTTAAATGAAAATGATATAATAACTAAAATAAAAGGGATGATAAAAAAATGAAAAAAATTAAAGTTTCTGACTATCTAATATATTGTTTAAAAAAATGTGGAATAGATACATACTTTGGAGTTCAAGGTGGAGCAATAGCTCATGTAATAGAGTCCTCTGCTAAAACATGTGATTATTTTCCAGTTTTAAATGAACAAGCGGGTGGTCTTTATGCCCATGGTTATTATTTTAGCCATAAAAAACCTGCATGTGTTTTAACTACAACTGGTCCTGGTTTTTTAAATAGTGTAACAGGAATGGGAGCTTGTTATTTTGACAATGTTCCAAGCGTATTTATCACAGGACAAGTATCAGCTGATTTAAACTTAGCAAAAAAATTCAATACTAAGATGTATGGTTTTCAAGAAGTACAACACATGGATATAGGTAAAAATTTAGCTGACAACAATTTTAAAATAAATTCAGAAAATACTCTAAAAAATTTTTTTAAATTTATAAGAAATAATGATTACAAAATTAAAAAATCGGTATTTATAGAAATTCAAGATGCTTTCAGCAGAAGTTTTGTTAATTTTTCAAAACTTAATAAAAAAAGTTTTAAATCAAAAAAAATACCGAGTGTTATTTTAAATAAGTTTATGAAAAAAATTAGTTTAGCTAAAAATCCATTAATTTTAGTGGGAAACAGCTTTAAAGACATAAGTAATGGTAAAAAATTAATAAATCAATTTTCAAAAAAATTAAATATACCTATAGCTTTTACCTGGGGAGGCTCTCCATTAATGAGCAAAAAGAACACTTTAAATCTTGGTTACTTTGGAATGCATAATCCAGGAATAGCAAACAGTGCTATTCAAAAATCTGATCTTTTAATATGTTTTGGAGTAAGTTTACTTCAACATCAGGCAGGAAAAAATAAGAAATTATTTTCACCAAAAGGAAAAATACTATATGTAAATAATGACTCAAATAATATTAAAAGAATAAATTTTGATTTTAAAAATAGGGTAACTAATTTTAATTTTGATTGTATAGATTTTTTAAAGGGTCTTCGAATTCTTAAAGTAAATAAGAATATTTCTTATAGACTAATAAAAAATTCTAAAATTGAAAACAAATTCATAAATAAATCGCTACCTGTCTCAATACTTTCAAATGTTCTTGAAGAATTTAATAAAAAAAACTCAAAAAAAGATAGAATTATTTTTTCTGATGCAGGTGCAACATTAAGCTGGACTTATCAAGCGGCAAATAAAATATTAGGATCAAACATAATCACTTCATTTAATATACATACAATGGGTTATTCAATTCCAGCAGGAATTGGTGCCGCTTTAAAAACGAATAGAGCAGTTTTGAGTATCATTGGAGATGGTGGTGTTTTAATGAATTCACAAGAATTAGTAAATTTTTGTAGAGTAAAGAATAATTTAAAGATTTTAATTATTGATAACAAAGGATATGGTATAATTAGACAGACTCAAGATGATTTTTTCAATTCAAATTATATTGGAACTAAAATTGGTTTGAAAAATAATATGGCCCCTTATAATGTGGTAAACATAGTAAAATCTTTTGGATTATCTGTTAAATTAGCAAATGAAAACTTATCTTTATCAGAAATTAAAAATTTTATTTCTTCTAAAATAAATTGTCTGGTTATAAATGTTAATAAAAAATATAAGGTTGATCATCTAACTGTAAAAAATAAAAATGATTATTTGCCGTTCTAAATGCAATTAAACTTTAAAAATAAAAATGTACTTATAACAGGAGCTGGTAGAGGTTTAGGCTACGATCTTGTAAAAAAGTATTTAGATTTAGGAGCAAAAGTAATTTCAGTAAGTAGGTCTGATTTTAAATTAGATCACAATAATCATATTCAAATTAAGTTAAATCTGCAAAAAACTAATTCAGTAAAAATTTTAGAAAAAAAATTAATTAAAAAAAAAATTTTTCCAAATATACTTATAAATAATTTAGGAGGAGATCTTAACTTAAAAGATCCTTTTATGGATTATAAAAATTTTGAAAAAATTTTAAGGTTAAATTTTGGTATAGGTGTAGAATTAACTAATTTATTCTCAAAACGCATGATAAAAAATAATTTTGGAAGAATATGTTTTATTTCCTCAATATCTGGAATTGAAAATCACGGTACACCTGCTTATTGTTCTGCCAAGGCAGCTATAAATGCTTATGTTAGATCAATTGGAAGGTTTTTAATAAAACAAAATGTAATAGTAACAAATGTTTTACCTGGAGCTTTTTTTACTAAAGGTGGTTATTGGGATTTTGTTAAAAAAAATCGCAAAAAACATTATAATAATTTTAAAAAGAGATTATCTGCCGAAAGATTAGGAGAAATAGGTGAAATTTCTAACATTGTTTTATTTATGACATCTGAAGCAACATCTTTTTGTGCAGGCTCAAGTTTTTTAGTTGACGGTGGTCAAGGCAGGGCATTTAATTCATTATGAGTTTAAAAATTTTTCCAGGACAAAAAAAAAATATCAATAATCACTCTTGGCCACATACTACACTTATTAAAGAACAAATCCAATTACATGGTTATGCGATTATAAAAAATGTAATTGAAAAAAAAAATTTAAATAAAGTAAGAGAAGAAATAGATAAAATGTATTCTTTAGAGATTAAGAAAATTGGTATAGAAAATTTAAAAAAGATTAATGATTTAGGAGTTTTGCGATCACCGTATTTGAATAGTGAAATAATTTCAAAAATAATTTTTTCTAAATTAGTTCTCGATATAAATAAGTCTTTTTTTGAAAAACAATTTATTTTACATGTAAATAGAGCTGTTATAAATTCAAAAAAATTCTCTCACCCTGCTGCTACTTGGCATAGAGAGCCTCCCTATCAAAATTTTACATCTAATGAACCCGTAGCACTTACTTTCATTCATTTGGTTGATAAGAATACAAGAAAAAATGGAGGGTTAAAAATTTTAAAATCAAGCCATAAGTGGCCACATTTTCCAAGTGAGGATTTTGTGATAAGAAATCAAGAAATACCTGAAATCGAAGAAGGATCATTGTTAATAATAGACTCAGCTTTGTTTCATTCTGCTTCTGAAAACAATTCTTTAACAAGAAGATCTTTAGTTACAATTTTTACATCTCCGCTGATTAAACAACAAATTAATCTTTCACAACTAATCAACTTTAAGGATAAACAAAAATTTTTAAAAAAAATTAAAAATATTAATTTTATTTTAGGGTTAACAACTAACCCTTTTAATTCTGATGATGAGTATAGAAAGAATAAAATACTTAATAAATCAAAAAAAAATAAGATTTATTGACAAAATAGACTTTTTATATAAATATTAATATTATTATTATATAAATATCAAAGTAATTAATTTTAACAAATATGAATATTCTTAAAACCAATATTGAAAATTGCTCAGCTTGCGGCTCTAGCAATCTTAAGCATGCAGTGAGAATGGATAATCTTCCACACGTAGGAGTTTTTTTAAGAGATAGAAAAGAGGAAAACAAATATCCATTTGTAGATAATAACTTAAATATATGTATGGATTGTGGCCATGCTCAACTTTCATATGCGCTTGATCCAGGTTTTCTATATAATACTAGCTTTCAACATTGTACTTCATGCAGTATGTCAGCTAAACAGGCCAACGACTGGTTATTTGATTTTATTACCTCAACAGTAGAAAAAGATTTTAAAGTTGTGGCTGAAATTGGAATTAATGATTCATATTTTTTGCAAAAATTTGCAGAAACTTCAGAAAAAGTTATTGGTGTTGATCCTATCTTAAAAAATGATGAACAGAGATTGTTAAGTAAAGTGCCTGAAAATTTAAAGGATAAATTTATTGTAATTGGAGATTTTATAGAAAATGTGAATTTTTTGGATTATTTAGAAAAAAAACCAGATTTATATATTTCTAACTTTGTATTTGAACACATCAAACATCCAAAAGATGTGATCGAAAACATATTAAACACATGTGCAGATGATGCTGTAATTGTAATAGGGGTACCTGGTTCAGAATTCCTCTATGAAAATAGTAGATTTGACCAACTCTCACATCAACATTATCAACAGTTTACAAAACATTCACTTAGGTTATGTGTAGAAAGAGCTGGAGGAGAAGTAATTAAAATTGATACTAACTTTCCAAACTGGGGACAAATAGCTGTTGCATTTAAAAAAAGAAGTAAAAATTTTTCAGAATATGCCACTTCAATAGAACTGACCCCAGCCTATATATTAGACTCATATAATAATTTTAGCACTCAATTAGACTCATTAAAAAATAGATTTAAAAGATTGGGAATGAAAGAAAAAATTGGTTTTGGTGCTGCCCAAAATTTTCCTGTTTTTGCCTCTTTTTACAAAGATAAATTACCATTTGATGTAATATTAGATGATAATCCACAGAGACAAGATCAGTTTTTCCCTAATCTGCCTTATAGAATAGAAGCTCCAAATTCAGACGGTTCGTATAGCGGCAAAGTTGGAGTTATGACTGGACCAGATTATGCAAGAGTTCTAATGGCAAGAATGTCCAAATTAGGATTTGATCATATAGTTGTTCCGTTTAATTCTTACTAAAATTAGAGCTAAATCAATTAATTTATGAGTCTAAAGATAGCTCAAAAGTTTAAGAAGAGAATTTTCTACTATTTTAGAAACTTAATTTCAAAATTAATTATAATCATAACTAAAAAAAAAATTAAAAAAGATGAAAAATTCATAAAAAAAATTGAGGACCTGCAGATTTCTAAGGAGTCTTACAAGGTTAGATTTAAAGACAGAGTAAAATTTATTAAAGTAAAAAAGGTATATTTGTGGCTGATGAAAGCAAAAGAAAGTATGAAAGATCATCTTGCGAAATTGAGAAATAGAGAAAATGAAGATGATAATGGAAAAAAAAAAATATATAATGAGAAATTTGAGCATTTAATTGATTACGAGAAAAAAATTAGTGAGCAATATAAAAAAGATTTAATTGCAATAGACAAAAAGGTTAATTCGCTTAGAAAACGAACAGGAGGAATTTATATACGAGATGAGCTTTCTAAATTGAGAGTTAAATTTTATGAAAAAATTGCAAAAAAATTCAATATTCTTTATTATCCATTTTGTATTAAAGACTCATTTTTTTCTAAAAAAGATAAAATAATCATATACACACCTCATGTAAATTTTGGACATCTTTTAAATGATTTAAAATATTTAAGAATTAAAAATGAAACACTTAAATTTAGATTGTATATTTTTCAAGATAAAAAAGAACTTCCATATTTATTTCGTTGTGAAGTAGAAAACTTTAAACAAAAAATTTTTGTTGTAAATAAATTTAATTTTATATTTTATTATTTAAAAATGGTTTATTATTTTAATAAAATAATTTATTCTAAAAAAAAATCTTTCAAAAATTCAAATAATCACAACAAATATCATAATAGATATATTTTTAGTAAAAAAATCAATTTTATTATTGATGATAAAGTAAATAGTTTATATGAAAATTTTTTACAAAAAATTAATTTAAAAGATAAAAAAATAATTACTTTTTTTATTAGAAATAACACTTTTTATGACAAGCATATACAGTTAGAAAGGTTTAAAAGACTAAAACAAAAAGAATCACGATTATGGTTTGGAAAAAGTTATACATTTGAACAGTTTTTAGAAAGAGAAAACAATGATAATAGAAAACTAAGAAATGATAATCCAAGAAATGTAACAAGCATAAATTTTAAAGAACTAATTCAAAATAATAAAGAATTTCAATTTATAAAAGTTGGGTATGCGGATACCGATAATTACCTTAATCAATTTAATTTCAACAATTTTTATGATTTATCAAATTCAAATGAATGGTCATCAGAATTAGAAACATCTTTAGTTAAAAATTCATATTTAACTATAGCTCCTGAAAGTGGTACAGTTTTTCTACCTTGTTTATTAAATGTACCATTAATTTGGATGAATTGTTCACATCCACTAATGTGCTTTCCATATCAGAAAAATCAAATAAGTCTTATGCAATCATGTTATGATTTAGCTAAAAATAGTAAAATGCACCTTGAAGATTTTTTTGATTATCAACATCCTGGTGTTTTTATATTAAGATCTAAAAAACATTTCTATTACAAGGAAAATACAGATTCAGAAATTAGATATGCCTTTGATTATATGAGAAAAAAAATAGAAAATAATTTTGAAAAAACTGAGGAGGAATTATATATAATGAATTATTTGAAAAAAAACATAGAGCCGATGTCAAATAATTATGCAACATTTAAAAAATGGTTTTCAAATCCAACGTATATAGGTGAAGGTACTATGATGAGAAATAATTTGATTAAATAATGAATTTTTATAGAGAATATTTTAAAAACATTGAAAATGTTATAAATAATTTAAATTTTAAAGAATTTAATAAAGCAGTTAATATTTTAAAAAACTTACAAAATAATAAATCGAGATTGTTTATATGTGGTGTAGGTGGTAGTGCAGGTAACGCATCACATGCAACAAATGATTTTAGAAAATTATGTAATATAAATACACTTTGTCCAACAGATAATGTTTCAGAGATTACTGCAAGGACAAATGATGAAGGATTTGAAACAATCTTTGAAGAATATATGAAAACATCAAATTTAAATAGCAAAGATGCAATTATGATTTTTTCTGTTGGAGGTGGAAATTTAAAAAAAAAAGTATCTATGGGATTAATTAATTCAATTAAATATGCAAAAAAGAAAAAAGCTAAAATAATCTCAATTATTGGAAGAAATGATGGTTACGCATTTAAAAATTCTAATTCAACGATACATATAAAAGTAAAAAACCAAAAATTATTAACACCAATTTCTGAAGCCTATCAAAGTATAATATGGCACTTGTTTGTTTCACATCCATTGCTTCAAAAAAATAAAACAAAGTGGTAAAGAGATATAAGGCAATATTTCTCGATAGAGATGGTACTTTAATAAAATCAATAAAAAAAACAAATACTAAAACTAAAACAAGACCTCCTTATAAAAAATCTGAATTACATATTTTTAATGATATAAAATTTCTAAAAAAATATGAAAAAAAATATTATTTTTTCATAGTAACAAATCAACCAGATATAAAAAGAGGTCTCCAAACTAACGAATTTGATAATTATATAAATGAACAATTAAAAAAAAAGATTAAGATTAGAGAAATATTTTCATGTAAGTGTTTAAAAATTGATAGAAATTGTAAATGTTACAAACCAAATATATTTATGCTTTTAAAGGCAAAAAGAAAATACAGAATAGATTTTGAAAAATCATTTATGATTGGAGATACATGGAGAGATATTAAAATGGGAAACGATTGTATGTGTAAAACAATTTTAATTGAACGAAACAAGTTAAAAACAAAAAAAATTATCTATAGATATAAACCTAATTTTAAAATAAAAACTTTTAAGGAGTTAACAAAAATACTTTAAACTATGACAGATAATATATGTTTTTTTATAAATAGAGATTTAGAAATTAGAGATCTAAAATTTATAATAAGAGAATTTTTATCTGAAGGAAAAAAAGTTTATTTAATTTCAAGCACTATATCAAAAAAAAAAAAAATTTTTTCAATAAAGACGTTTGGTATTGAAGAAATATATAACGATTTTAAAAAGAATAAAAATTTTATACATCAAGTATTTACAATAAAGGAAAATAATTTTTTAAATATGTTAAGATACATTTTCTCTTTTCATGCTTATGAAAAAAGAGGAAAAATTTTTCATGAATTAAAAAAAAGATTTTGTGAGTCAAACCCACGCTTTAATTTTTTTTATTCAAACTTTAAATTTTTGTTTAAAAGTAAAGTATTTATTTATTTAAATACAATATTACTAAAAATATTTGAAAATTTTTTTTATGATAAAAAATTAGAGGAATTTTTAAAAAATATTAATCCAAATTTCGTTTTTTTTACTCCACACGTTCTAGATGTCACACTAAAGCAAAATGAAATAATTAAGGTTTGTAATAAACTGAATATTAGATCTTCATTTATTGTTAGAAGTTGGGATAACTTAACAAACAAAGCATCAATGAATATTGAACCAAGCGATATTTGTGTTTGGAATAAATTTCAAAAAGAAGAGTTAGAAAAATTTCATAATATAAAAAATTCAAGAATACACATAACAGGGGCTCACTTGTATGAGTATCTTTTAGAGCCACCTATAGTTAATAAAGAAACGGAAACAATAAATAAAAGAAAAATAATTACTTATTTTGGCTCATCACCTCAAATTGTCGAAGATGAGTTTGATTATATTTTAGATCTCGTAAGTCTTATAAAAAAACAAACTAATTTATTTGATCAAAATATTATTTTTAAATTTAGACCCCATCCATTAAATATTCACAAAAAATATTTGGATGATATTAATTTATTTAAACAAAAAATTAAAAACTTAAAATATCAAAATATTGAAATTATACCTGATTTAAATCCTGAAAATATAGATGAATTTTATAAAAATATAATGAATAAAAAAATTTATGTAGATACTATGATCGAGTCTAATTTATTAATTGGAGTAAATACTTCTGCAATGGTAGAGGCAAACTTTTATGGAAAAAAAATTATTCAAATACCTAATGAGTTAACTTTAAATCACAAAGGATTATTTAACAACACATATCATTCAACATATTTGAATAATTCAAGTACTGCTGCTACCATTCAGTGTAATAATTTTGAAGATATGATTTTAAAAATAACAAACGTAATAAGTAATAATGAAATAAGTAAAGTATCTCAAGAATTTAAAAAAGAATTTTTAAATTTGTCAAATAAACCTAGTAAAAATTTAATAAATTTAGTTAATAGAAATTAAATTTTAATTAGATATATTATTTAATCTTTCATATAGTTTTCCAAGTTTTTTATATTTCATTGAAAATAATTTTTTATGTTTTTTTTGATAATTACAAAAGTTTTTATAAATAAGATCATCATTATAAATTTTTAGTATCTTATTTTTATAATTAGTTACATTAAATTTTTTTATTAAGTATCCATTTTTATTATTTTTTATTAATTCGTTTACTCCTGTTTGTAAATCAAATGACATAACAGGCTTTAAATTTATTATAGCTTCCAAAATAGTCATTCCAAACGATTCTGCTCTACTTGTTGAAGTAGATATTACTAATCTTGACTTATTTATTAAAATAGTCTTCTCCATTTCAGAAATATTTTTAAGAACTAAAAGATTTTTGTAATTTTTTTCAAATTTGTAATCTGTTACACATATAAAATTAACATCTTCTAGTTCACTTATTATTTTAGATAAAACTTCAAACCCTTTATAATAACTATTTCTAGCTATTAGAAGTACAAATTTTTTATTATGAAAATGTCGAATAAGATTTTTATTTTTATTTAATTGCAATTTATCTTTTTCAATTGAAAAAAATTCTATTAATGTTTTATTTTTAAATTTTTTTATCTCAGAATTCTTAAAATAAGTCTTGCTAGAAATGTGATATTTATTAACATAATCATCCATATTTATTTTAAAATTTTTAATAAAGAAATTAAGAAATTTAATCTTCATGATGTCAGAATGGTGAGTTACTATTACTTTTTTCCTAAAAGGTAATAATAGTAAATATAAGTAAGCTAACGGATGCGGATAGTGAATGTGTATTATATTATATTCTGACTTAAATTTTATTAGAAATTTGAGTAAATTAATTGAAAAAATATCACTAAAAATAGTAAATGTTCTTTTAAATATAAATGAATTTAAGTTTTTTTCCTTTTTAAAAAAAACACTTTTTTTACCACATGAAAGAACGATATGATTAAATCTTGAGAATTTAGATATTTGTTTAATTACTTCCTGAATTCCTCCATACTTATTTTTTTCAAATGATCTTGTGATATGAATGATATTATTACTATTAAGATTATTTATATATGTTTTATTTAAAACTTTTAATAAATTGTTAGAACTTAAATATTTTATTTCATCTATTAAAGATAAGTTGGAACTATAAGTTATTTTATTTTTTAGATTTATTTTATTCTCAAATTTATTAAGAATCAGCTTAAATTCACTTGCAACTTTTTTAGCTGAAAAGTTAATAAGGATTCTATCTCTAGATTTTTTTTGAATTTTACTAATTTTTACCTTAGATAATTTCAAAAATTTTTCTATTTTATTTGTTAAATTACCAACATTATTTTTATTACAAATAAAGTTTCCTGTTTTACCAATAACATAGTTATGTCCTGAGTTTTTATAACCAATAACAAATAACCCAGACATCATAGCTTCCATTACAGAAGTACCAGCTCCTTCTGAATATGACGGTGAAACTAAACAATCCATTTTAGGAAAAATTATTTTAAAATTATCAATATAACCTAAATATTTAACAATATTTTTATTTTCATTAATTAGATCAAGTGTATCTTTTGAAAATTTAGATTGTCCAATTATTTTTTGGTCGGATGGTCCTGCAATATAGAAATTAATATTAGGATATTTTTTTTTTAAAATTTTTGCAGTCTCAATGTATTCATGAATTCCTTTTTCAACAATAAGCCTTCCAAAAAATATAAAATTTTTTTTTTTATTTTTTTTTTCTCTCAAAGATATTTTTTCAACACCTTCTGTAGGTAATAAAAAAAATTTAGTTTTATTGTTCGAAAATTTTTTAAAATAATTTAGATCAAAGGGGTTAATACATATAATAATTTTACTTTGATTAACTATTATTTTAGCTATAGAATTATAAAAATATTTTTCAAAAATATTCCCTAAATTTAAAGATCCACGTCCTGCATTAACCGATATTATATTCAAATTAAGATTGAAAAATTTATTTAGATAGCAAATAATGAATTGGTATTTATTAGAATAAACAATTAAATCTTTAATCTTTGAATTCTTGAGAATTTTGTATAATGCTTTAAAATCTGAATAAATATTTTTTGCTCTAAATGTTTTCAGTTTTATGTTCTTATAATTTTTTTTCAATAAAGGCTTTTTGTTTGGAGTATAAATTACAAACTTATACTTATCGATTTTGGATAAATAATGTTCTCTAAATTTTTCAACAGAGAAAGCAGTATTAGTTACTACAAGTATTTCCTTCATGAACAAAAATTATTTTAAATTACCATTGTATTTGTTTTTTAAAAACATAAATTAAAATTCGATGAAAAAAAATAAAAAATCAGTTTTAGTAGTTGTTGCCCATCGTGATGATGAAGTATTGGGTTGTGGGGGTACAATCGCAAAACTTGTTCAAGAAAATTATAAAGTTTATGCAATATCAATGACTAATGGCATTTCTTCTAGAAACAATTCCTCAGAAAAAGAAATTAAAAATAGATTGAATGCGTCTTTGGAGGCATCAAGAATAATTGGTTTTAAATGGTTGGATAAATATTGCGGAGATTTTTCAGATAATGCTATGGACTCAGAACCAATATTAAGAATAGTAAAATTAATTGAACAGGCCAAAACAAAAGTAAAACCAGAACTTGTCATAACTCATTATCCAGAAGATTTAAATATTGATCACCAAATTGTATCATCCGCAACTCTTACTGCATTTAGACCAAAAACAAATCAATCATGTAAAAAAATTATTTCGTTCGAAGTTGCTTCAGCAACAGATTATGCAATCTATAAAAAAAAAATATTTAAACCAAATTACTTTGTAGATGTTAAAAAATTTTGGAATAAAAAAAAAAAAGCCTTAAATGCTTACAAAAATGAAATGATGAAATATCCAAATAGCAGATCTGTTAAAGGCTTGAAAAATTTAGCTCATTATAGAGGAAATCAAGTTGGTCTCAACATGGCTGAAGCTTTTGAAATATTGCGGATAATTAAAAAATGAAAAAAATAAT
>Ga0066377_10000175_pt1 | contig 14485 bp, 8 predicted proteins | sample Knorr_S23_td_Sur_FD_70946 | JGI IMG/M metagenome (GOLD analysis project Ga0066377, IMG submission 70946) | Marine microbial communities from Southern Atlantic Ocean transect - Knorr_S23_td_SurfaceB_ad_5m_LV_B | ecosystem: Environmental > Aquatic > Marine > Oceanic | place: Southern Atlantic...
ATAGACTTTGGCCAAGGCACCGAGTGCGTCGTCCGTAGTTTTATATACATCGACCTCCGTAAAAAGGTCGGGGTCTGTGGGGTTTTGTGTGAGATCGTCATGACACGAAAAAAACACAAGACCCGAAAGACAGATTGATATGAATGATATTTTCTTCATAATAAAATATGTTTAAAAGTTTAGATCCACCCCGATAGAGACGACTCTAGATCGAGGGTAAAAATTGTTATCTAGCCCCCCACTAATTTCAGGGTCTATACCTGTGTAATCTGTTACAACCAGTAGGTTGTCTGCAGACACAAACAAGCGAATCGGAGATTTCATCATTGCATTATCAATAGTGTAACCCAATGTGACATTGTCCAGCCTAAAGAATGATGCATTTTGAATAAAATAATCACTCAAAAAGTTTTTGTCTGAAATGGTATTAAACTCATGGTTCAAAAATCCTGCATGGAGGTTGTCCAAACGGTTGAGCTGAGTGGCAGACATAATCGATGCGGTAGAAGCATTGTTGTTGTAGACATAATTGCCAATACTTGCACGACCAGCCACACTAAGATCAAAAGCTTTGTAGCGTAGGTTTAGTGTCGCACCCATGTTGATGTCCGCATAGGGATCTTTGTAGAAATACTTGTCATCGTTGTTGATGACACCATCACTATTCAAATCTGCATAAGCACCTTCGATCGGCTTACCATCGGCATCATAAATTTGTTTATACACATAGTAAGTAAAGGGTGCCAAACCAGTCTGATGGTATTGAATTGTATTTCCTATTCCACCCGAAATACCACCTACATTTTGTTCATTTTCCAACCGTGTGATGGTATTGTCGTTAAACGAAACATTGTAACCCAAATTGAGTTGGAAATCATCGGATTCAAAAACAACGGCATTAAGATCCACCTCAATACCTTTGTTTTCCATGTCTCCAATATTGGCCGAAATCGTTGAACCAAAGTTTGTAAAAGGATCGGTAATGGCTGTAGCTATCAAGTCTTTGGTTTCTTTGATATAGGCGTTCACGCTACCACTCAATCGGCCAGAGAACATACTAAAATCTAAACCTGCATTGAGGGTTTGTGCGACCTCCCAGCGCAAATCTTTGTTGATAGGCGCAGGTCTGAATGTCTTGTAGAAAGATGACCCAAACCCATACTGGGCTTGTTCGGTAGAAATCACATAACGGGTGAGGAAGTTATAATCTCCCAATCCGTTGACGTTACCCATTTGACCATATCCAATTCTCAATTTCAACTGATCTATTTGCTTGACCTCAAAAGCCTCCTCATTGTGAATGTTCCAGGCCAAAGCCACAGATGGAAAATATCCCCAACGATCATCAGGGCTCAATTTAGAAGAAGCATCTGCTCTTAAAGTTGCGGTCAACAAATACAAATCGTTGAAGTTAAAATTCGCGCGACCGAAATAAGACAACAATACATTTTTGCTTGTATCCACAAAGGAGTTTGTGACCGAGTTGTCCTCATTTACAGAACCATCGGGGTTTAAGATTTCTTTGTAGTTAGAACTTGAGTTATCATATTCAAAAGACTGATACGAATATCCAGCCGTGAGACTCATATCGATTTCTGAAAAGGAATGGTTAAAGTTTAAGTAAGCATCAAACAACTTGTTTGTTGACTTGTTGTTGTATTCGCTTCCACTGCCGTTGAATCCATCTTCATCTGTTGGGATAAATTTGGATGTTTCCGTAAAACCTGTGCCTTCAGACTCATCCAAACCTACACTTACAGTAGCCGTTAGATTGTCCAAAAATGGCAGGTCATAATCAATTTTAGCATTGGCGATCAAACGATCAACTTCTGACTGATCTTCTATCAAATGAAGCAACGCCAAAGGATTGGTCGGAGACAAAGACAATTTTTTGCCATTAGACATCCATGAATAAAAACCGTCATAGGGCGAGTTGATATCATAAACAGGTTTGGTAGGGTCAAATTGTACAGCAGTGCCGATTGCACCACGATTGGCGAAGTCATTTTCGGTGTTTTGTAGTCTCGCACTCAGGTTGACTCTCAAAGCGTTGTCTAAAAAACTAGGAGAAAGACTGATACTTGAAGTAATCCGCTCGAACTGATCTCCGATAAGGATCCCTTCTTGATCTGTTTGACCTACTGACAAGCGTACGGGTACACCATAGATTGAAGACGATACAGAGAGATTATTGTCTACCCCTGAGGCTTCTTGATAAATATAGCTTTGCCAGTCCGTATTTGCGGTTCCTAATTTAGAAATAAAGGCATCATTTCCGGTTCCATTGATTACAGACCTAAATTCGTCAGCAGTGAGAACGTCCACAAAATCAACAGGCGTTGAAGTAGAACCTTTGGTAGTTAGAGAAACTTTAATTCCGTCTGATTTTGAGCCTTTCTTGGTAGTGATCAAAATCACCCCGTTGGCAGCTCTTGATCCGTAAATGGCTGAAGCAGAGGCATCTTTTAAAACACTAATAGCTTCAATATCAGCTGGATTGATGGCGTTGAGCGGGTTTCGAGAACCTCCAATACCTCCCCCATCTAGTGGAATGCCATCCACCACATAGAGTGGGTTTGAATTAAGATTCAAAGAACCAATTCCTCGTATGAGTACGTTGGCGCCTTCTCCAGGACCTCCATTGTTGGAGCTGATGGTAACCCCCGCTACTTTTCCTTGGAGCAACTGTTGGGTTGACACAACATTTCCATCAGAAAAGTCTTTAGCGGTTACCAGATCCACAGCACCTGTTAAGTCCTTTTTCTGGGTTGTTCCGTATCCGATTACCACCACCTCACTCAATTCTGAAGCAGAAGCAATCATCACAACGTCAAGGCTAGATCCAGAAACCAAAAGAGATTGTGTTTCGAATCCCAAATAGGAAAATTCTAAAGTTTGACCATCGTTGGCACGAATGCTGAAAAGACCATCAAAATCTGTAGAGACTCCTTGTGCAGTTCCTTGTATTACTACGTTGACCGACGGTAGTGGGTTGCCCGCACCGTCAGTCACTACACCACTCACGGATTGCTGTGCCATTAAGGCAGATGATGCAAACACGCAAACGGCAATTAAACAATAATGTAACTTATTCATTTAGTTGGTTTTAGGTGTTAATTTTAACATAAACACACACTTTCACATGAAACGAAACTATGTAAAGAAATTGTTAACCAAAAGTCTTAACTTGCACTAGATTCAACTACAACGTTGTAGTAGAGTTACGAAAACGTTTTCGTGTTAAAAACTTTTAAATCATCAACGAATAGATCTTTATTTTAGCAATATCAAATTAAAATAAGATGTTTATTGATAGATTTGTAAAGCTATGAAACAAAAAATCACCTTAAAGAAGATTGCACAGGAGTTTAATGTCTCCATTTCTACAGTTTCCAAAGCTTTAAAAGACAGCCATGAAATCGGTCAGGAAACCCGCGATCGGATTCAAGCTTTTGCCAAATTCTACAATTACCGCCCCAACAACATCGCCCTGAGTCTAAAACATAGAAAAACAAAAACCATTGGCGTCATTATTCCAGAAGTCGTTCACTATTTTTTTGCATTGATAATCGAGGGGGTCGAGCAAATCGCCAGCCAAAGGGGTTACAATGTGGTGGTTGCACTGTCCAACGAATCGCTAGAGAAAGAAATCATCAACATGGAAACCCTGGCAGATGGTTTGATCGATGGGTTTATACTATCCCTTTCGAAAGAGACTTTGCGCATGCAAGACTATCACCATATCAACGAAGCTATGGGTTTGGGCATGCCTGTGGTGTTGTTTGACAGAACTGTTCCCGAAATAGCCTGTGATAAGGTAGTTGTTGATGACACTCAGGGAGCTTACAACGCTGTGATGCATCTTTTTGAGAGGGATCGAAAAAATATTTTGTTGCTTACAACTGAAGACTATATCAGTGTTGGAAGGCTACGTACACAAGGCTATTTTCAAGCACTTCAAGAGAAGGGAATACCTCTTAACAATGACCTAATTATCAAAGTAGTTGATCATGAAAATTCAGACATCATTATGTCTCAACTAGAAGCCGATATTTTGAAAGCTTTTGAGCAACACCCCAATATTGACGCCATTTTTGCAGTAAATGAAATCTATGCAGCGGCGGCACTACGGGTAGTTAGAAAGTTAGAATTAAAAGTTCCTGAACAAGTTTCCATCATTTGTTTTACCGATGGATTGATTTCAAAATATTCTTCACCAACCCTTAGCACCGTCAGTCAGCATGGCGAAGAAATAGGAAAACAAGCCGCACACTTGCTCATAGACCGACTCGAAAGTGGAGATGAAAATCACCCCTTCTCTACTTCTGTTGTACCCTGTAGTATAGTGCAGCGGGAATCAACATAAATTTGTTTTTTTAAAAAATAATCTGTTACATTTGTCGAATCAAAGCTAAACACACACTTCACATTTTTTAGTTTTGATGAGCTTGTGCTTATCATAATTTAAAACTCAAATTATGAGAAAGCAGATTTTGGGTTTCTGGGAAATTTGGAACATGAGTTTTGGATTCCTTGGTATTCAATTCGGATTCGCCTTACAAGGCGGTTTTATGTCGCGTATTTTTCAAACATTGGGTGCGTCCAAAGACGACATTCCTTTGTTATGGATTGCAGCGCCCTTAACTGGATTGGTTGTGCAGCCTATTATCGGGTATTTTTCAGATCGTACCTGGCACAGCAGACTGGGTAGGCGTAGGCCCTATTTTTTGATCGGGGCTATTTTGAGCTCTATAGCTCTTTTTTGGGTTCCTCACTCTCCTACGCTTTGGATGGCAGTAGGATTTCTGTGGGTTCTGGATGCATCCATCAATATCAGCATGGAACCTTTTCGTGCTTTGGTTGCAGACAAACTTCCGGAAAGCCAACGCTCCTACGGATTTGTTACCCAAACTTTGATCATTGGAATCGGTACATGGGTGGCGAGCAACTTACCATGGTTTGTTTCTCAGTTGGGTATAAGCGATGCCGCTGAGCCCGGAGTTGTACCCATGTCTGTCAAAATAGCATTTGCCATCGGGGCATTTGTATTTTTGACAAGTATTCTTTACACCATTTTTACCACTTCTGAGTACCCCCCAGAAGACCTTGATACGTTTCGAAAATCCAAAAATGAATCTGAAAAAGGGCTGGTTAATGAAATTGTAAATCATGTGAGCAACATGCCCCAAGCCATGCGAAAACTCGGTGTAGTGCAGTTTTTTAGCTGGTTTGCTTTCTTCACGATGTGGAGCATGGCCAATCCTGCGCTGACAGAACATGTTTACAAGGCCCCTGCACCGATTGAGTCACAATATGATTTTACCGATCCCGAATCGTCCGCATTGTTTCAGGAAAAGAATACCGCATTTCAAAAAGCCTCCAATCTGGTAGGGGCGAACATGGGCAACTACGGACTCTCATCCATGGCTTTTGCTCTTTTGCTTACACTTTACACTTCCAAAAGAAGAATCAACCGAAAAATGGTTCATTTGGTTTCGCTCGCATTGGGTGGGCTTGGTTTTTTGATGATGTATGTAGTCCCAAACCCGCAATACCTCAGTCTATGGTTTGCCCTTGTTGGCATCTCATGGGGTAGTATTTTATCGATGCCATATGCCATGCTATCTAGTGCCATTCCAGCAGACAAAATGGGAATTAGCATGGGTATTTTCAACATGTTTATCGTACTTCCACAGATCGTAGCTGCTCTTGGAGGCATCAATATTATTTACAATCTGATGGGTGATGCGCCTATCTACGCAATGGTAATGGCAGGATGTTCGCTTCTTGTAGCGTCGGTTGCCAATCTGATGATTCGTGATCCAAAAATAATTAGTTACCAACCCAATTAAATGACAAAAGGACTCATTTTCGATTTAGATGGTGTGATTGTGGATACGGCTCGCTTTCACTATACAGCCTGGCGTGAACTGGCTGCGGAGTGGGGCTATAAACTATCCTACAAAGAAAACGAACAACTCAAAGGAGTGAGCAGAATGGACTCCATCCGAAAAATTGCTCAATGGGCTGGTAAGGATTTCGAACAAGACGCTCTTGTGAAAATGGCAACTGCCAAAAACGAATTGTACCTGAATTTATGTGAATCTTTATCCATCCAAGATGTCCTACCCGGTGTGTTACGCATATTGCATGACAGTATAAACAAAGGCCTAAAACTTGCTGTTGGATCTGCCAGTAAGAACGCAACTCTTGTGTTGAAAAAATTGGGGATAATCGATTTGTTTGAAGTGGTTGTCGATGGAAATATGGTCACTCATTCCAAACCCCATCCGGAAGTCTTTATCAAAGCAGCTCAATCGATGGGGCTACAACCCTCGGAATGTATCGTTTTTGAGGACGCCCAAGCGGGCATAGAGGCTGCCAGGGCAGGTAATATGTTTGCCGTTGGTGTCAGCTTGGACATGTTGAACGGTTGTGATTATCAAATAAATAATTTTAAAAAAATAACAGTAGAAACCCTGCTAGAAAAAGCTGAATCTTTGAAATGAAACAACAACATTTTATAGAACCTCATGATTGGAAAATCATTGAAAATGGTTTCAAACCTTCGACCGTAAAGGCGGCAGAAAGCATCTTTAGTCTTGGTAACGGAGCTATGGGGCAGCGTGCCAATTTTGAAGAATCCTACAGTGGACCCAGTTTTCAAGGCAGCTACATTGGTGGGATCTATTACCCTGACAAAACAAAAGTAGGCTGGTGGAAAAACGGTTATCCCGACTATTTTGCCAAGGTGCTCAATGCACCCAACTGGATCGGTATAGATGTCGAAGTGGATGGAATAAAACTCGACCTGAATCGTTGCAAAAGCATCCCTGTTTTCAGACGAGAATTGGACCTAAGAACAGGTGTGTATAAAAGAACTTTTGAGGTTGAAATGGCAAATGGTATAAAACTGCGTTGTGAATCCCAACGATTTTTATCTATGGCTGAAAATGAGCTGGGTGTGATCGACTATAAAATCACTCTCCTGTCCTATTCAGCCACGTTTACTATAAACTCCTATGTAGATGGGGACATCAAAAACAATGACACCAACTGGGAAGATCCTTTTTGGCATCATCAAGACATCAAAGCAAGTGGGCATTCATTGTTTCTTCTTTCTAAGACCAATAAGACAAACTTCCATGTTTGCACCTATGCACACAATCAGTTTTTTGTAAATGGCAACATGCAAGAACATCTTAAAGAAGTTAGTAATGGCCCCAGTAGTTTGGGGCACTCCTTCACTCAAAAAGTGAACTCTGGAGATGTTATTAATGTGCTCAAGTTTGGCGGCTATGTGGCAGGAACCAATCATGGTGAAAATGGTTTGATAACAAGAGCTAAAAGTCTGATTTCTATTTCTTTAGAAAAAGGACATAAAGCCCTGTTAGAGGAACATTGTGAGGTCTGGAAAAACATTTGGACCATGTCGGATATTGAAATCTCGGGGGATCAAAAAGCACAACAAGCCATCAGGTTCAACATATTTCATCTCAACCAAACCTACACAGGCACAGACGCTCGTCTGAACATCGGTCCAAAAGGGTTTACAGGAGAAAAATATGGAGGCAGTACCTATTGGGATACAGAAGCTTATTGCCTACCCTTTTACATGACCACTAAGGACAAGTTTGTAGCTCGAAACTTATTGCAATATAGATTTAATCATCTGGAAAAAGCCATAGAAAATGCTGAAAAAATTGGGTTTAACAATGGAGCAGCGCTTTATCCAATGGTGACAATGAATGGTGAGGAATGTCATAACGAATGGGAAATTACTTTCCAAGAAATTCACCGAAACGCTGCCATTGCCTATGCCATTTTTAACTACGAGCGTTACACCGGAGACGAAAGCTATTTGCGGGAAATGGGTCTCGAGGTCTTGATTGCCATCGCCCGTTTTTGGGAACAGCGCACAAGCTTTTCCAAACCCAAAGAAAAGTTTGTAATCCTTGGCGTAACGGGTCCAAACGAATACGAAAACAACATCAACAACAACTGGTACACCAACTACGCTGCCAAATGGTGTTTGGAGTATGCGGCTCAAAAAGTGGATGAGATTAAATCAAACTATCCAGGTGATTTCAAACGCATCCAGCTTCGAACAGGATTAAAGACAATCGAGAGTGACCAATGGAAACAGATTGCTAGCAAAATGTATTTGCCTTTTGATGCGTCATTGAATATATACCTCCAACAAGACAACTTTTTGGACAAAGAAATATTACCTACCAGTGTGATCGATCCAGCAGAGCGCCCCATCAACCAGCATTGGTCCTGGGATCGAATATTGCGCTCACCCTACATCAAACAGGCCGATGTTCTGCAAGGATTTTACTTCTTCGAAGCTGATTTTAGCAAAGAAGAGCTGTCTCGACACTTTGACTTTTATGAACCCCTAACTGTTCACGAATCTTCGTTATCGCCATCCATTCATGCCATACTGGCTGCCCGGTTAGGCCGAACCGACAAGGCCTATGAGATGTATTTGCGAACTTCTCGATTGGATTTAGATGATGTCAATTGTGAGGTAGATGAAGGGCTACACATTACCTCTATGGCTGGTACTTGGATGAGTGTAGTTGAAGGTTTTGGAGGTATGCGAGTGATTGACAATAGATTGCACCTCAATCCTCAACTGCCGAAAAAATGGAAAGCGTATTCATTTAATATCAATTTCAGAAATCAAATTGTTCAGGTACGTGTCACGCGTAAAAAAACACATTGTAAACTCTATGGAACAGAACCCATCGAAGTAATGATCCATGGCAATGGTGTGTGGCTTGAGCCTCAAAAGTCTCTAATCATCAATTAAACCATGAAGAACAGCATAGTAATTCTACTAACTTGTTTGAGTTTGATTATGCCTGTTTTTGGGCAAGTTCAAAAGGTAGAGCCCCCGTTTTGGTGGGAGGGAATGAAAGATTCATCAATGATGCTTACTCTCTACGGAACAGACCTGGCTGCCTATGAGGTGTCCTCTGAAGGGTTGTATATCTCCGAAGTAGTTCGGTTGGAAAGCACAAATTATTTGTTTGTGTATCTCGACCTATCAAACACCCAAGCTGGCCACTATCAGCTAACGCTTAGCCACAAAACAAAGCCGACAATCAAAGTTCCCTATGAAATACAAACCCGTACTGAGGGTTCGGACCTAAGAAAGGGTTATGACAGTTCAGACTTTATTTACCTGATCATGCCCGATCGTTTTGCCAATGGCGATCCTTCGAATGATGCCCACCCAGAACTCGCAGACAAACCCAACAGAAAAGACCCTTGGGCCAGGCATGGAGGAGATCTGCAGGGGATTATAGATCATCTGGACTACCTTGAGGATTTGGGCGTTACTGCCATCTGGAACACTCCTGTGGTAGAGGACAACGATCCCAAAGGTTCTTACCATATGTATGCAGCCAGCGATGTGTATCAAATAGATCGAAGATTTGGCACCAATGAAATCTACAAAAAATTGTCTGCCGAATTAAAAAAACGCAACATGAAACTCATCATGGACTACGTAGTAAACCATTGGAGTTTGGAGCACTATATGATTAAAGATTTGCCTGCCAAAGATTGGATCAATCAGTGGGAAAGCTTCACGCCGTCGAGTCATGCGAAAGAGATTTTTTCGGATCCTTATGCCGCCAAAATTGACAAAAAAGAAATGGTTAATGGGTGGTTTGTAGAAAGCATGCCCGATTTGAATCAAAAACAACCTCAACTGCTTACATATCTAACCCAAAATGCCGTCTGGTGGATTGAATATGCAGACCTATCTGGCTTTCGTGTGGATACCTATCCGTACAACAGTCGAGAGGAGGTGACCCAATGGTCCAAAGCCATTATGAACGAATATCCCAATTTTAGCATTGTAGCCGAAAGCTGGGTTATGAATCCAGTGCATCTGTCGTACTGGCAGAAAGACAGTCCTGTCGGAGCCATGAGTGGGTTTAACTCTTACGTGACCCATGTCAAAGATTTTGCCCTTTTTGGTGCCATCCAAGAAGTTTTTCAAGAGGAAACCCCATGGTGGGATCAGAAGATGAACAAAATATACAAAGTCTTTCAAAATGATTTTCTATATGCCGATTCAAACAATTTGATGGTTTTTTTAGAAAACCATGACACTACACGGATCAACGAAATCTTGCCGGACTTTAGAGACTATCAATGGGTCACCACACTGTTGGCTACTGTCCGAGGGGTGCCACAGATCTACTACGGAACAGAAATCTCTATGAAAGGGGCTAAGGAAAAAGGAGATGCCGACCTGCGTCGTGATTTTCCTGGAGGTTGGCCCGATGACCTACGTAATGCCTTTACAGAGGCCGGGAGAACAGATGTCGAAAATCAGTACTATGATTTCACCTCTACATTGTTTCAGTGGCGAAAAAAAGAAGCCGTGATTCACCACGGAAAAACTATGCATTTCAGTCCCAAAAACGAGGTGTATATCTATTTCAGATATGACGATAAAAAAAGTATTATGGTCATCTTAAACGCCAATAAAGAAGACCAAATCATTGACTTTGAGCGCTATGCAGAACGAATTGGCAAAACCCAAAAAGGCAAGGATGTCTTTAGCAATGAAGAAGTTTTGTTTTTAAACACCCTTACCATACCTGCTAAATCCTTTAAAATCATTTCATTTAAATCGCCTTAAATATGCGGAACTCTTTTGTATTGATAGCCATTTGTACCCTATTCACTTCGTGCCAAACCGAAAATAAGAGTCATCAAGTTGTTGAATTCTCCAACGAAGCCCTATCAGATGCCATTATCTATGAGGTTAACATACGCCAGTTTAGTGAAGAAGGAACTTTTGGAGCTTTTGAAAAACACCTTCCTGAACTCAAGACATTGGGTGTGGATATTGTTTGGCTTATGCCGATTCACCCCATTGGCGCCCTCAACAGAAAAGGCGGATTGGGAAGCTATTATTCGATCAGCGATTACAGAGGAATCAATCCAGAATTTGGAGACTTAGAAGACTTTAAATCTTTGGTGCAAAGCATCCACAAAGAAGGTATGTTCGTGGTACTTGACTGGGTGGCTGGTCACACAGCATGGGATCACCCATGGGTGACCCAACATCCTGATTGGTATATCAAAAATGAATCGGGAGATATCATTCCTCCAAACCCCGATTGGACAGACGTAGCGGGGCTAGACTTCACCAACCCCGACATGCTGCAAGCCTTGGAAGACGATATGGCATATTGGGTCGAAGAAATTGGAATAGATGGTTTTAGGTGTGATGCTGCCTATAACATCTCGATTGCGTTTTGGGACAAAGCCATCAAACGTCTGAATGAGAGCAAAAAGGTGTTTATGTTGGCCGAGTCCGATGCCAATCACAAAGGGGGGCATGAATTGATTAATCTCTTTCATACTTCGTATGGGTGGCACACCCATCATTTGCTCAATCAGGTTGCACAGGGCAAGCAAACAGCCCAGGTTTTGGGTCAGCATCTAGTAGAAATCCAAAAAACACATAGCCCCCAACATGCCCAAATGAATTTCACCTCCAACCATGACGAAAATTCATGGAACGGAACTGTCTTTGAACGCATGGGGTCGGCAGCCGAGGTGATGGCTGTTCTGAGCTATGCCATGCCTGGAATGCCACTTATATATGGAGGGCAAGAGTTTGGGCTAGACAAACGGTTGGCTTTTTTTGAAAAGGATTTGATCGAAAAGAAAAATCATGCTTTCTTGGAACTTTACACACAACTCAACAAAGTCAAAAAAGAAAGTAGCGCACTGGATGTGGGGGAAAAACCAGGTGCTTTTACTTGGCTTGAAAACCGCAACGAAAATATTTTGACTTTTCAACGCTCATCCGATTCTGAAAGCTTGTTGTTTGTGGGCAACTTGTCCAACACAACCCAAACTTCAGAGCTTCCGTTTTCAGGGACGTTTGTTGATGTACTTTCAGGAAATGAGATTCGTATCAACCAAACAATGCAGCTAAATGCTTGGCAATATTTTTTAATCAAAAAACCATAAACTTCCAGACAACTTTTTCCAAAAATGAAAAAACTATTATTAGCGGTTTGTTTCCTTTCCACAACCTTCACTCAAGCACAAGAATGCTTGTCGCCCAATGGACAAGTACAACTTGTCTTTGAAATCAACAAAAAAGGTCAAGCCACCTATCAAATGTTACTAAATAACAAAGCAGTGATCCTTCCGAGCACTATGGGATTTGAACTCAACAATGACCTCGATTTGTTGGTGGGTTTCCAAATCACAGACATACAACATAAGACCTACGATGCGTGGTGGGAACCCGTTTGGGGTGAGGAGCGATCGATCAGAAATCACTACAACGAGATGTTGGTGTTATTGAAACAAGAAAATACAGAACGTCAAATGAACATTCGGTTCAGGGTTTTTGACGAAGGCATCGGGTTCCGATACGAGTTTCCCCAGCAACCCAAGCTAGGCAACTTTGTTATCAAACAAGAAAAAACACAGTTTGCTATGACTGGAGATCACAAAGCATTTTGGATTCCCGGAGATTATGACACCCAAGAATATGACTATACCACTTCAAAACTTTCTGAAATCGAATCCCTTTTTGAGCAAGCTTATACAGGCAACGCCTCTCAAGAAGCCTTTTCCAAAACCGGAGTTCAGACAGCGTTGATGTTGAAAACCAAAGAAAATTTATATATCAACATCCATGAAGCGGCTCTGATCGAATACCCTGCTATGCACCTAAATCTAATGCCCGAAACCCTCACCTTTGAATCCTGGCTCACCCCCGATGCGTTGGGCAATATGGCCTATATGACAACGCCACACAACACACCCTGGCGAACCATCATGGCCAGTGACGATGCCCGTACCATATTGGCTTCTCGAATGACCTATAACCTCAATGAACCTTGTGCTATTGAAGACACCTCATGGATACGCCCTATAAAATATGTAGGGGTTTGGTGGGAAATGATTACTGGAAAAAGCTCATGGAGCTACACCAATGATTACGCAGCTGTCAAGCTCGGCATAACCGACCTCCAAAATGCCAAACCCAACAGTACCCATGCTGCCAACAATGAGAATGTCAAAAAATACATTGATTTTGCTTCCAAGCATGGATTTGATGCCGTTTTGGTGGAAGGTTGGAATGTAGGATGGGAAGACTGGTTTGGATACTCAAAAGACTATGTGTTTGATTTTACAACCCCCTACCCTGACTTTGATGTTGTAGAACTCAACGCATATGCTGCGGCTCGAGGGGTTGAACTGATGATGCATCACGAAACTTCCTCTTCCGTAAGAAACTACGAGCGCCATATGGAAAAGGCCTACCAGTTTATGAAAAAACATGGGTACCATTCTGTAAAAAGTGGCTATGTTGGTGACATCATACCGCGTGGTGAACACCATTACAGCCAGTTTATGGTCAACCATTATCTACATGCCGTTCAAAAGGCAGCAGACTATGAAATTATGGTCAATGCCCATGAGGCAGTCAGGCCCACAGGGATCGCGCGTACCTATCCCAACATGATCGCCAATGAGTCTGCACGAGGTACAGAATTTCAGGCATTCGGAGGATCCAAGCCCAACCACACTACCATCTTGCCTTTTACCCGTCAAATCGGGGGACCGATGGATTATACGCCGGGGATTTTTCAAATGGATATTAGCAAACTAAATCCTAACAATGGATCTCGCGTAAATACTACCTTGGCCAATCAGCTTGGACTCTATGTGGTTATGTATTCACCCCTTCAAATGGCCGCAGACTTACCCGAACACTATATGCGGTTTGAAGATGCATTTCAATTTATTAAAAATGTAGCGATCGATTGGGACCGGTCTGCTTATCTAGAAGCCGAGCCCGGTTCTTATATCACCATAGCACGCAAAGCCAAAGACAGCCCCAAGTGGTTTGTTGGAAACAGCAACGGATATGACCCTCGTAAAGCGGTAGTAAATTGCTCTTTTTTGGAGCCCGGTACTCTTTACGAAGCTACCATTTACAGAGATGCACCTGGGGCAAATTACCAAACCAATCCCCAGGCTTATATCATAGAAAGACAAAAAATCTCTCACAAAACCAAATTGAAAATTCACACCGCTGCTGGTGGTGGATTTGGTATTGAAATTGTGCCTGAAGTAAAATAACAAATGGGTTTTTCCTCGTGAAATATCAAAACCTAAAACCCTTTTTTCTTTTGGATTTGGGTTTTTTGTTTTTCTTCTTTCCACCAAAGAAGGAGTCGGTTTTTAGCTGTTTGTTATAGCGGTCAGATTTTCGGTTCCTCTTTATTGAAAACCCATCACCCTTTTGCAGGTGCTGCCCCCTTTTTTCGGTCAATCGCACATGGATAGACCGACCATCTAAGGTAAGGTCATCAAATGCTGCTAACACATGTTGTTTTTTGTCAATGGCCGTATTAAAATAAGCATGGTTTTCCATCACATCGACATGGTACACATCATCTGTTTGTAGGGACAAAAAATC
>Ga0066377_10000176_pt1 | contig 14436 bp, 11 predicted proteins | sample Knorr_S23_td_Sur_FD_70946 | JGI IMG/M metagenome (GOLD analysis project Ga0066377, IMG submission 70946) | Marine microbial communities from Southern Atlantic Ocean transect - Knorr_S23_td_SurfaceB_ad_5m_LV_B | ecosystem: Environmental > Aquatic > Marine > Oceanic | place: Southern Atlantic...
CCAAAAGCTCAGTTGAGCTATGCATCTCATGTGTTTAGGCATTTCAACAATGACCGTCCTGCACTTATCTACCAGTCTGAAAATCATCCTTACACCGAAATCAGCTGGGCTGCGCTTTTGTCCAAAGTAGTTGCTTTTCAAAATATATTAAGACAACAAGGAGTAGTCAAAGGCGATCGAGTGGTTGCCTTGTGCGCCAATACGCCCGAGGCGGTAGCTGCTTTTTTAGCCACCAATTCCCTAGGAGCCATCTGGTCTTCATGCTCTCCAGATTTTGGAACCGAAGCGGTGTATGACCGATTTGCTCCTTTAGCCCCTAAAGTAATATGGGCTCAAATGGATTACCACTATAACGGCAAATCCTATGAAATCAAAGAAAAAGTAAGACTGCTGGCAAGTCGTTTGCCCCAACCCATACAGCTCTTACATTTTGAGGATTATGTGGGTTTTACGGAGTCATCGACCAATGTTTCGGACTTGCACATAGAGCCAGTGGAATTTTCACACCCAATTTGGGTGCTTTTCTCTTCAGGTACTACGGGCAAGCCCAAAGCCATTACACATAGTACAGGAGCTATGATCCTTGAGCACCTTAAGGCTTTGGCCATTCACCAAGACCTTCAAGTGGGAGAGCGTTATTTTTGGTATTCGACTACGGGTTGGATGATGTGGAACTACGCATTGAGCAGTTTGTTGTATGGTGCTACTTTGTGCTTATACAACGGTGCTCCTCATTTCCCCGACCCAGCTGTACTGTGGCGTTTTGCTCAACAAGCGAAAATCAATCACTTTGGGCATGGTGCGGTCTATTATCAAAATCAAATAGAGCATCAAAAAGAAGTTTTAAATGGGTCTCATCTGCGTTCGCTCAGAACAATTGGCGCTACGGGTTCTCCGCTTTCAGCCTCGGTATGCAAGGCCTTGCAAAAACGTTTTCCCAACACACAGGTCATTTCATTGAGTGGTGGCACAGATGTGTGTACGGCGTTTGTTGGGGGACATCCTGAAATGGAAGTAACCCCTGGTGAAATCCAATGTAAAATGTTGGGTGCCCCAGTGGCCATTTGGGATGATCAAGGAAATACACAGGTGGGTAGAGCCGGTGAGTTGGTGCTCACCGCTCCTTTTATTTCTATGCCTGTGTGTTTATGGGGTGATGATCAGTTTACAAGGTATCAAATAAGCTATTTCTCTAAATATAAAAACGTTTGGCATCATGGTGATTGGGCTACTGAAACAGAGCGTGGGGGTATCATCATTCATGGTCGTTCGGATGCTACGCTCAACCGATACGGTGTCAGAATCGGCACCTCAGAGTTGTACAATGCTTTGGCCACCATCAAAAATATTGATGACAGTTTGGTGATACACCTGACCAATGACAATGCTGAACAACTCATACTATTTGTAAAAACACAAGAGACGCTGGATGTGGATCACATAAAAAAACAAATTCGCAGTCAGTGTTCCCCTCGACATGTACCCGATCTGATTGTTCAGTCACCAGACATCCCTTATACCATCAGTGGTAAGAAAGTTGAAGTACCGATTAAACGTATCTTATTGGGTGAAAACCATGAGGAGGTGCTCAGTGTTGAGTCGCTGCGCAATCCAGAATCGATCGGTTGGTTTTCTGATTATGCAAAAACACTCAAATTTTAGTAAAAACAATACAACTATGGAAAAAGTATATGTTCTTTCAGCAAAGCGCACACCTCAAGGGAGTTTTGGGGGTGCCTTGGCGCCTTTGTCTGCCGTTCAGTTGGGGGCTGCTGCTATTCAATCTGCACTTGATGAGTCAGGCATACTAGCTGATGATGTTCAGGAAGTGTTTATGGGTAATGTATGTCAAGCGAACCTAGGTCAAGCACCTGCTCGGCAAGCCGCATTGTCTGCTGGTATTTCGGAACGTGTGCCCGCAACTACCGTAAATAAAGTATGTGCCTCTGGAATGAAGGCCCTTATGTTGGGTGCTCAGTCCATTCAGTTGGGAATAAATGATGTGGTGGTCTGTGGGGGTATGGAGAGCATGTCCAATGTGCCTTACTATGCGCCTAATCAGCGTTGGGGCAGTAAATATGGCGATGTATCACTTATTGATGGTTTGTCTAAAGATGGTCTTACAGATCCATTTGATCACAAAGCCATGGGTGTTCATGCTGATATGGTTTCAAAGCAAAAAGGGATCGATCGTGTTGCTCAGGACGCCTATGCGATACAGTCTTACAAACGTTCACGACGGGCTACAGAATCAGGTGCTTTTGTGTCCGAAATGACGCCCGTTCAGGTGCCAAAACCCAAAGGGGAACTTTTGGAGGTAAGTGAGGATGAAGAGTACAAAAAAGTCAATTTTGATAAAATTCCAAAGCTGCGCCCTGCTTTTAGTTCGGATGGTGCTGTTACCGCTGCCAACGCATCTACGATCAACGATGGTGCAGCGGCATTGGTGTTGGCAGGGGAAAGTTATGTTCAGAAAAAAGGTTTACAGCCACTTGCTCGTATCATGGATTATACAGATGCAGCCTTGGCTCCCCAGCAATTTACTCTGGCCCCTATAGCTGCCGTTGAAAAGTTAATGCAAAAACAAGGGATATCCACTGCAGACATTGACTTGTTTGAGATCAATGAGGCATTTGCTATGGTTCCTATAGCCTTTATCGAAGCCTTTAAAATATCTCATGAAATTGTAAATATTCATGGTGGTGGCGTTTCATTAGGTCATCCCATAGGTGTGTCTGGGGCTCGAATCGTAACAACACTCATTCACGCCCTTCGTCATAAAAAATTAAACACAGGACTTGCTGCGATTTGCAATGGAGGGGGTGGTGCTTCTGCCATGATCTTGGAGAGGGTTTAGCTGATCTTAGGTGCAGCAGAAATAATGTCTTCAGAGGCTATGGTCTCAAAGGTTTTAAAATTTTCTCTAAAGGTTTTTGCCAGTTTATAAGCTTGTTTGTAATAAGCTTCATCGTCGTTCCATGTTTGTCTAGGACTCAGTACGGATTGAGGAACCCCTGGGCACGAGCGGGGTTGTGCGACCCCAAAAACAGAATGGATATGATAAGTTTTGTATTCGTATGGGCCCAATGCTCCAGAAAGAGCAGCTTGGATCATCGCTCGAGTGTAGGGCAAAGCGATGCGATGTCCTTTTCCATAGGGTCCGCCTGTCCAGCCCGTGTTGATGAGCCATACATCCACTTCATTGACCTTCATTTTTTCAGCCAACATATCAGCATAACGAACCGGATGTAAGGGCATAAATGGTGCGCCAAAACAAGCGGAGAAAGAGGGAACAGGTTCTACAACTCCTTCTTCTGTGCCAGCCACCTTGGCCGTGTATCCAGAGATAAAATGGTAGGCAGCTTGTTCAGGAGTTAGTTTGCTAATGGGGGGTAATACACCGAAAGCATCGGCAGTAAGAAAAAACACATGCCGAGTATGGTCTCCAATAGAAGGCGTCTTGATGTTTTTAATGTGATGTAAAGGGTAGCTTACCCGTGTATTTTGAGTAATGCTGTCATCAAAATAATCGACTTTTCCGTTGGTGTCCATGACTACATTTTCAAGCAAGGCCCCTTTTTTGATGGCCGCATGAATGTCCGGTTCTTTATCAGCAGACAATTTGATGACCTTTGCATAGCAACCTCCCTCAAAGTTGAATACTTTATTATCAGGTGTCCAGCCATGTTCGTCATCTCCAATGAGTGCACGGGTTGGATCTGCAGAAAGGGTTGTTTTTCCAGTTCCTGACAATCCAAAAAACAAGGCTGAATCTCCTTCTTTGCCTGAATTGGCAGAACAATGCATGGGCAGCACACTGTGCTGGGTTGGTAAAGTGAAATTTAATACCGAAAATATTGACTTTTTTATCTCACCTGTATATCCACTTCCTCCAATCAAGATGACTTTTTGGGTGAAGTTGATGATGGTAAAATTCTTTTGTCTGGTGTTATCTTTAACAGGGTCGGCTTTAAAAGAGGGTACATTGAGTACCAACCATTCATATGAAAACGATTTAAGCGCATCCTCATCTGGTTGGATAAACATATTGCGTACAAATAGGTTGGACCAAGCATATTCAGTTAATACACGAATGGATGTTTTGTAGCGAGGGTCGGCACAGGCATATACATCACGTGCAAAAAGTGTTTTTGATTGTATATGCAAAAGCATTTTTTTGTAGAGCTTATTGAAATCTGCGGACTTAAAAGATTTATTGATCTCACCCCACCACACTTTATCTTTTGTGATGTCATCCAAAACAATAAATCGGTCTTTTGGAGATCGACCTGTAAAAGCACCCGTTCGGACGGACAATGCACCATTGTCGGCCTGTTGTGCGCCTTCATGCTTTAAGGCATAATCAATTAACGAATCTTCAGAAAGTTGATAATGGACTTTAACTGTAAATGGACTATTCGCAGCGTCCGAAATTTGTAAAGAAGAGGTATGAGGCATAGATTGGTTTTTTTCAGGCATAACACTAAAGTATACCCAAACAGGTTACCAATCAAATGTAACAAAAAGATTGTTTTTTAAAGATTTTTACAACAAAAATCTTTTAGCTAAACAGCTGAAAATAAGGATTCCATTTTTTCACGCTCCTCGTTGGCAAGCTCTGCATCGACCAAGATACGTCCGCTGTGTTCATCTGTGATGATTTTCTTTCTAGAAGCAATTTCGAGCTGAACTTGAGGAGGGATGGTGAAAAAAGACCCTGCAGATGCGCCGCGTTCTACTGGGACAACTGCCAATCCGTTGCGGACAGAGCTTCGGATTCTTCTATAGGCAGTAGCCAAGCGCTCTTCTACTTTTTTCTCAAACTCAGCAGACTTTTTCTGGAGAAGTTCTTCTTCCTTTTGTGTTTCGGCCAAGATGGCATCCAACTCATCTTTTTTGTGTTTGAGGTGGTTTTGGCGTTCCCCTAATTTTTCCTCAGTTTGCGAAAGAGATTCTTTCTTTTGTTCAATTAGGGCTTTTAGTTGCTTGATCTGCTTTTCAGCAAGCTCGATCTCGAGTTGTTGATACTCAATTTCTTTGTTAAGAGATTCGTATGCACGGTTATTTCGTACATTTTTCTGTTGCTCACCGTATTTTTTGATCATTTCCTTAGCAGACTCAATGAGGTTCTTTTTAACCTTGATTTCATCTTCATAGGCGGTTATTTCAGTGTTGGTGTTTTCTACCCTTTTGGTAAGTCCTGCAACTTCGTCTTCCAGATCCTCCACCTCTAGAGGCAATTCACCTCGTACATTTCGGATTTGATCGATACGTGCATCGATAAGTTGTAAGTCGTATAGCGCTCTTAGGCGCTCTTCTACAGAAATTTCAGTTTTTTTAGCCATGCTTAGCAGTATTTTACTGGATTGGTATCTAACCCCGATAAAAGGACTGCAAAATTAGGCAATTTTTTAATAAGATAATCAGCAATTAATTTTTTTGTGAATTGTTCCGTTTCAAAGTGTCCTGCATCCACCAATAAAAACTGTTCATTACCCTTAAAAAAGTCATGATATTTTAAGTCTGCTGTTACATACGCATCAGCGCCTTGCGCTTTGGCAGCTTCAATGGCAAAACTGCCGGATCCACCCAAAACCGCTACTTGTTTTATAGGATAACTCCCTAACTTGCTATGTCGCAGTGTGGGAGTATTTAATGTGTTTTTTATGTGCTTTAAAAATGCGGAGGGTTCCAATGGATTTGTGAGTTCCCCAATCAACCCCATCCCCAATCGGTGGTTGGTGTTGTCCAAAGTGGTGATCTCATATGCGACCTCTTCATAGGGGTGTGTTTCAAAAAGAGTTTGTATGATGACTTGCTGTAAATGGCTCTGAAAGACCATTTGAATTTGTTGTTCAGCCTCCCTATGGCGATCCCCTTTCTTGCCAACATAGGGTTCGCTGTTTTCTAAAGGCCGAAATCCACCTTCTCCAGAGTTCGTAAAGCTACACTGATCATAATCGCCTAGCTTTCCAGCCCCCACCTCAAAAAGAGCTTTTTGTACCGAATCAACGTGAGCTTTTGGAACATAAAAATTTAATTTTTTAAGCGTTCCCTTTTTTGGTAGTAATACACGATTTTTTTGCATCCCCAACGCATGGGCCAATCCATGGCTCACTCCATGTGGTTGGTTGTCTAGTGCTGTGTGCATTGCATAGATGGCAATGTCGTATTTTACAGCCTTTCGAATAGAACGCTCAACGTGCGACGAACCACTCAGATTTTTTAAGCCTTCAAACAATATGGGGTGGAAACACACGATGAGTTTACATCCTTTGTCCATGGCTTCTTCGACCACTTCTTCTAAACAATCATGAGTGACCAAAACGCCTTTAGTAGATTGGTTTTTGTCGCCTACCAACAAACCTACATTGTCAAAATCTTCAGCATAGGCCAAAGGTGCCCATGATTCTAAAACAGTAATGATATCAGAAATTCTCATTGTCCCAAAGATAAATGTTATAATTTTGATTTTATGAAGTTATTGCGCAAAGCTTTGTTTCCGCTCTCATGGGTCTATGATGGTTTGACTCGTTTGCGCAACACGGCATACGCACAAGGGTGGTTTAAGAGTGAATCATTTTCTATACCAACCATAGTGGTGGGGAACCTAAGTGCTGGGGGTACTGGAAAGACTCCGATGGTATCATACTTAGTAGAATTATTACATAAAGACTTCAAGATTGCGGTACTCAGTCGAGGTTATAAAAGAAAAACTTCGGGCTTTCAATTGGCACACTCCAATGTGTCTGCTTTGGAGTTGGGCGATGAGCCCTATCAGTTGCATCAAAAATTTCAAAATTTAATTGTAGCTGTTGATGAAAACCGACCACACGGAATCCAATCTTTGCTTAATACTCACCCAAATTTGGAGGGTATTTTACTAGACGATGCATATCAGCACAGAAAACTGGCATCTTCCTTTCGAGTTTTGTTAACCACATATGACCAGCCATGGTTTCGGGATTGTTTGCTTCCTGCTGGCAATTTGAGAGAATCACATACAGGAAAAAAACGAGCCGATGTAGTTGTAGTGACCAAGTGTCCAGCCGATCTTTCTTCGGAAGCCAAAGCAAAGTTTAAGGATCAATTAGACTTGGCACCCCATCAAGCACTTTTTTTTACTTCTATCGCTTACGACGATTATTTAAGAGGAGCTCAGAGAATCTTGTTGTCTGAATTTATGACCAAAGAATTTGTACTGGTTACTGGCATTGCACAGCCTAAACCTCTTTTAATGCATCTCGACCAATTGGGCGCTCGCTATACCCATCTTCCATTTGCAGATCATCACCCTTTTGGTTCTGGGGATCTTGAAAAGATGACAAATTTTAATCTTCCCATATTGACTACCGAAAAGGATTATGTTCGATTAAAGCCCCATAACCTCAAAAATCTTTATTATTTACCTATAGAACAGCGATTTCTGTCTGGTAAATCGAAATTTGACAGTCTGGTGAAGTCTCAATTTTAAGTGGGGAGTATATCACAAAACCAATAGGGCACAGGCGCCCCTCCTTTTGGGTCAGGATAGGAACGACTGATGATGTCACCTTTTGTAAATGCAACAGGATGTTTAAAAACAGGTCCTTTGTAACAAAATGTATGGAACTCTCCGTTTTCCCCACAGGGATCCACGCCATCGGGAAGGCGTTCAAAAAAAGCTTTGTCTAGTCGTTTTCCCACAAAGCTTTTGTCTAATATGGCGCCGTTTACAGCAACTGTGATGGCTTCAAACCCTAGTTCAAGAAACTCTTTAATAAGGCTCTTGGTATCTTGTTTCCACAACGGAAAAAGTGTCTGCATCATATTGTTCTGTAGCTGCTTTTCACGATAGTTTTTTAAATCTTCTAGAAAAATATCACCAAACGCACCATGTGTAATCCCCTCTGTTGCTAACTGATTGAGTGCGGTTTCCATAACACGATCATAGACATCCATACCAGCTTCTTGAGGCAACTCCACCTTATGTAATGGAATTCCTAAGGACATCAATTGTCGATCTAGCACAGATTCTCTCAATCCATGCATGCTTACTCTTTGGTAATGACTGTTTATTGTGGTCAACAATTTTTGAACATGAACACCGGGAGTTTGTTGGAGTTTATAGAGCGCCAAAGCAGCATCTTTGCCACTGCTCCAGCTTAAAAAAGTTTTTTTGATAGCGTTCAAATTTATTGTTCAATGAGTTTGAAATCCATAAGTCTCTGCACCATATCACGGATGGTTTTTTCCAAGGGAATATAATCCATTTTAAGCGCATCAATGCTTTTGCTGTTGTCAATCTTTATGGCATGTCCGATGTTCGTTTTAATGTATTTGCGTTTCATACCGACAGTCGGGCCTAGTAGATACATCATCCATTTAGGAATTATTTTTTTTGGCAATTCGAATTGATTTGGAAATTGACTTTCTACAGTTTGCGCGAAACCCAATAGGGTTGAAGTGCGTTCACATACAATGTGACGACCCGACACCTTATTTTCTAAGGCATAGATATGCGCTTGAGCCACATCTCGTACATCCACATATCCCAAATGAAGTTCAGGAACGCCCTTTTTATAATTTCCTTTGAGGTGTCGCAACATATAGTTGATACTTTCTGACTGTAAGTGTTGCGACAGGGGTGGCCCCATCACAAAAAAAGGATTGATTACAGCCAGCTCCCACTGGTTTTGTTGTTTAGCGATTTCCCAAGCCTTCTTTTCAGCCATGGTTTTTGAGTATTCGTAAGGTTTGTGATGGATATTACTCGAGGTGTTCCAATTTTCTTCCGAAAATGCAGGCAGTTCTTTTCGTTTCATGTCTCGCATATCTCCTATAATGGCTCCGACACTGGAGGTGAGTACCACTTTCTGAACGCTTTTAGACGCATTAGCAGCTTGCAATACATTTTCAGTCCCTAAGACAGCAGGCTCTAATAATTCATAAGTAGGATTTTTAAAATCAAACGTAAAAGGGGAGGCTGTATGAATGATGGCCGAGCAATTTTGTGCAGCTTCGTCATAGCTGCCCTTGATAAGTAAATTGGCCTCAAACACTTCCAAACGACCTTGGGTCTGATGGCCAATGTCCAACAAAAATTGATACTTTTCTTTTTTGTTGATGTTGCGAACAGGAAGCTTGATATGATATCCTTGTTCCAACAAGCCTTTGACAATCCAACTACCGATATAACCGGTTCCGCCAGTAATCATTACAGTTTTTTTCATCGTAATTTCCTTTTAAGTCATATTTTAATTTTGATATGTGGGTTCAAAAGTTTTATATGCTGGGTAATCAATGTATCCGTATTGGTCAGGAGTGTATAAGCTCTTTAATTCTACTGAATTCAGTTTTAGATTGTTTTTCATACGGTACACTAAATCAGGATTGGCAATAAAAGGCCTTCCGAAAGCAACCAAATCTGCCACTTCATCCCGTATAATAGTTTCTGCTGACCTTCTGTCAAGATCTCCACACAAGATGATTTTGCCATTAAAATTTTCCCTAATTTTCTGAATGAGCCACACAGGTGTTTTGTATTGTTTTTCCGATGTTACATAGTTTATAAGGTGTATATAGGCAATTTTCGCTTTACTAATTTCTTTAATTAGATAGAGATATGTTTCGTTTACACTATCGTAGTCATTCATATCATTTAGTGTGCTATAGGGTGAAAGTCGAATACCTATTTTTCTAGCTCCAATGACCTTGGCGACTTCATTTATCAATTCTATGACAAAGCGACAACGATTTTTGATACCCCTACCATATTCATCATTCCTTTGGTTTGTATTTGGATTGAGGAACTGTTCTATCAAATATCCATTGGCACCATGTATTTCTACTCCATCAAAACCAGCTATAAAGGCATTTCGTGCTGCAATCACAAACGCTGTTTTTACTTGTTGAATATCCTCTATGGTCATTGCCTTTGGTTTGGGGTACGGCAGTGGCCCAAAGCGATCGGTGTGAATTTCGCCTTTTGCGGGGATTTCTGAGGGAGCTAAAACCTCGCAACCTTCGGCCATATTTTCAGGATGGCTAATACGTCCTGTATGGATGAGTTGTGCAAATATGTTCCCTCCTTTTTGATGAACTCCTCGAGTTGTTTTTTTCCAGCCTTCGATCTGATTATGTGCGTAAATTCCTGGCATGCGGGCATATCCCAGTCCGTTTGGGGACACTGCAGTGGCTTCTGTAATAATTAGACCTGCCGAGGCACGTTGTTTGTAGTAGTGCGCCATGAGCTCATTAGGTATGTTGTTTATTGCACGAGATCGTGTCATAGGAGCCATAACTAACCGGTTTTTCAATATTAAATTTCCTAATTCATAGGGTTTAAATAAATTCATTTCTAAAAGTTTTTTTGATTCAATTTTCGTTTTTATATGTGATGACATTTTGAAGAAATCTATTGAAATGTTTCTGATAATTATTTTGAAAGTTGTGTCAAAAGACGCTCCGCAACTATCTTAGAAGAGGCAGGGTTTTGCCCGGTTATTAGCTCACGATCTTGAAGAACAAAGGGCTCATAGTCAGGCCCTTTTTGATAATTCACTCCTGCCTGAATCAAAGCGGTTTCCAATTTCATTCCCAAGGCTTTAAACCCACCTATTTGATCATATACGTTTCCTTCTTCTTCTGTATTTGTGTAGCCAGACACTTGGTAGCCTGTGTACAAAAAATTACCTTGAAAGGCTGTGCTAAGCAATGCGGCAGGGCCATGACATAGCAGTGCAGTGGGCTTTTGGGTTGTGTGAAAATGATTCAGTGCATTGGCTACGTTTGCATCAAAAGCCAGGTCTTGCATGGGCCCATGGCCACCAGGGAAGAATATGGCATCAAACCCATCCAATCCATCTTTAACCAGTACTGCCAAACTTTTAATTTCTGCTTGATCCATGATAATATTTTTGAACTTGAGCGCCTCATCTAAATCTTTTTTGGATGCCATATAAAGTGGGTTCCCACTGGCGTCCACCGCATAGCTCAGCGCATCTGCTTTGGGGCGATGCCCGTTGGGGGTTGCAAATACCACCTCGATGGATGCATTGGATAGGATTCTGTATGGAACTGCAACCTCTTCTAGCCAATAACCCGTTTTACGATTGTTTTTGTTTCCTTCCAGAAAATCAACCCCACTAAGCACAAAGAGTACTTTTTTGTTTGGGATATTCATGCTTGGTTGTGCTTGTTGTTTGTATACAAAAGTTAGAAGTATGATGAAGGGTAGTGATAGTAGGATTGTTTTTTTCATTTTTTTCGGTTTATGGGTGCGATTTCAACAATTCGGTTTAAGCCTTTAAATCCTCCGTCAGGAAGGAAAGGAGATTCTACCAAAGCTTCTTGAAACATTCCAAAAAGACTTTGCAGATGTTCTTGTTCGATATGGGTTTGTAATGCCTCTTGACTTTCCCAACGTTCGTATAATACATACTGATTGGTTTTTTTTAAAATTTTATATAACTGATAAGAAAGAACACCTTCTTCTTGTCTACTGTTGTGAATGGCGTCGCGAAAAACAGATTCAAATTGAGTTACCGCTTCTGGTTTCACATCAAAAAATATAACCATGTCTGCAGATTCGTCCTCGGGTTTCGGAGATTTTAACTCCGTTTCCTCAAGCGGCTCAATGGCTTCTAAATAGTAAAATTGAGCGTCAACTTGTGCTTTGCTGCCCGCTTCAAACGCTTTTTGTGTCCAAGGTTTTTGAAAATGCGTCAGTAGGGCTTTTCGATTTTCCCAAATCTCATACAGAAAGTACGTATTGTCATCGTCTGCAGATTGAAAAAGCTCCATGATAACATTTCCTTCTTCGGTAAGTGCTCCATCAACATCTCCAATAAGCGCATCTTTAAAAAGAGCATTATAATCACCATCATTTACTTTTAGTTGTACGAGCATTGGATAAACATCTTCGTGCGTCAATCGGTCAGCTTTGGGATGTTTTATTGTTGCTAAACCTGACAGATCTAATCGTGACAAAGTGTAGGGTTCATCAGGCTTGGAATTCAGATCATTGGGCAGATAATCTCCCAAATCCATATTTACGATGATCAGTTCATCCCCTCGAAATACAGGCTCTGCGGGTTGATCTAACAGTCCGTCAGATCCATCCGTGTCTCCGTTTTGGTGCAAGGTTTCAATATTTCCATCTTCATCTATGGCATACAGCGCATTTTCAAAAAAACCAACCGTATAAAACTTTCTTGTTCTGTTGTGCCACACGATGCCATCAAACGATTGTGTGACATTTGGATTTTCAGCAAATAGTGTCGTTTTGATTTCTTTTCCATTGACTCCAGTAACCGTTTTATACACAACTCCTGAAACCGTAGTGAAGAGGTTTCCTGCATCATCTACATCGATCCCATCGGCACCAAACCCTTGGGCGTTTCGCTTAAAGGTTATGGCCAAGTGTGGATCTGGCTGCACATGGTGAGGGCTCAAACGAATGGGTTGCTTTAAATCTTTAAATTCATTGAGGTCAAAAGCATATACTCCGCTAGTGAGCAACCCTTCTTGTTGTCCTTGGGGTAAGTGTTCGAGTATGGATTCTGTAACATACAAGGTATTGCCATGCCAAACCATTCCATTGCTGGCAATAAATCCTTCAACCAACACATCCATAGAAACCGCTCGGTTGTTTTTGATGTTAATGCGAACCAGACGCGATTGGTGCATAGGGTCAAACCCGATTTGCATGTCTGCTACATACAGGTTGCCATCGGGTCCAAAAGCCAAATCCATGGGGCCTATAAAGCCTGTTTTAGGGTGTAGATCCTCTTTTTTGAATCTATAAAACTCTTGTAACTCATTTTTTGGATCGATTGCCAATATACAGGCTGGATTGGACCGGTCGATGATTTTGTTTTCTATCAAATACCCGTCATTAAAATTGTTAACGCTTAGGTATATGTTGCCATCTTTACCCAAAGTGGCCCCGTCAGGTGTATTGTATTGTTGAGGTAGACTCAAAAGTAATTTAGGAGTGTAAGTCTCTCTAGAGGTCTGACGTTGGGCTTGATTGCATCCAATGAAGCCCATAACAAGGATTAGAATTGTGATTTTTTTCATGATAGTAGATTTAGATTTCAAACCTACAAACCCGTATGATTGCTGACCAATAACATTTGTTTAGAATCAAATCATTTCTTGTCTCTGTTTGAGTCTATCCAAGTTTGTTTCTATTTGTTGTGAATAGAAACCTTGTATATCCAAACGCCTACAAATGTTTAAAGCTTCTATCGCTTTGTCAAAATGTCCTTGTGCGCTATAGGCTCTTGCAATACCGAAGTGAGGCAGTGCTTCTGAGGGATGACTCTTGGATAACTGCTTAAACAGATAGAGTGCTGTAGTATAGTCTGCATCTTGTTGTTGAGATTGAAACTGCATCAAATCTCGCCCGATTCTGTAGGCTTGAGGCAATGTAATTCGGTCATCTTCTACAAATGAGTCTATAAATTCTGAGGTCTTATTTTGACTCTTTAGATAGTCCAAGGCTATGAGTTTTCGACTTACCAAAGGCCAGTTGTAATCTATTTCTAGTGCTTGATCAATGTATGCAATGGCTTTTTGAGAATGTTTGTTTTGGTTTATGAGTGTAAATCCTGCTTCCATATAGTTGTTGGCGTTAGGGAACTCAATTTCATCGAGTTTGATTTGATGATTTTTTGGGACACGTGTTTCGTATCCAATGCTTTTGGACTGATAGCCTTCGGATTTTTCATAAACGGTATATTCTCTCTTTTCTACGATTTTGCCATTGATAAAAAAACGAGCTTCTCCTGAATTTTCAGCATCCAATGAAAATAAAACTACCTCGTGCTTTGCTCCTTTTGAATGATTCAATACTTTAACTCGAAAGAAGCGCAAGCTGTCCGAGAGCATATAAATGTCTTTTTCAAAATTAACATGAAGTTTGGTATGGGTTAGGTATAGCTCAGCAGCCCCATAGCTTGTTAAAATCATTGTCTCTTTGTTTTCAGGAATGATTTGTTTGTCAGGGTTCGTGTTTTTAGATAGGACATATCCATTGGAGTACGGTTGTTTTACAATATGGTCCCCACCAGGCCAATTGAAGTCCAGACTGTCATAAACAACATAAAAGTCATTTGTTGAACTGATCGCTTTTATACGTTGAGACTCTATGGGGTACTTGGGATTTTTGATGCTCGCTCGGTCATACACCTGTCTAGAATATACAAGTGTATCCCCATCTTGAACCATTTTGATTTCTGTGTGGTATTCCCAACTAGGATGATCCCCATAGTGATGACCAAGGTAGTGTAGGGTAGTTGATTTGTGATTGTCACAGTTTGTGAAGAACACAATAATAAGCACGTAAATACTACTTTTTCTCATAAGCTTGTTTTTTGAGTCGACTAAGGTGTACGGGAGTAATGCCTAAAAAAGAGGCAATCATGTGTTGAGGTACCCTGTTGTGTATGT
>Ga0066377_10000178_pt1 | contig 14381 bp, 7 predicted proteins | sample Knorr_S23_td_Sur_FD_70946 | JGI IMG/M metagenome (GOLD analysis project Ga0066377, IMG submission 70946) | Marine microbial communities from Southern Atlantic Ocean transect - Knorr_S23_td_SurfaceB_ad_5m_LV_B | ecosystem: Environmental > Aquatic > Marine > Oceanic | place: Southern Atlantic...
CTAGTCCCTCGTCCCTCGTCCCTCGTCCCATGTCCACTAAAAAACAAATCACCCTCATCTCGATCGCCTGCGTGGCGGTGTACTTCGTTTTGCGCTGGCTGCCCGTGGAAGAATGTGAATTCCTGCATTACGGGGACTATGTGAACGCGGAGGGCGTGATTGAAGGGTGCGGATACGAGGAAACGGGATTCTTCAACATGGCGGAAATACGCTATCCGATCATAGCCGAGCTGACTCCCCTCACCGATCCCGTGATCGGGGAACCCCTGTTGTGCTCCTTGACGTTATTCACCACAACGGGAAAGCCCATTGAATGGGAGTCCATCGCGGTTTCCCACACCGAGCGGATTCATGCCATGGTAGTGGATCCTTCGCTACAGGATTACCAGCACTTGCATCCGCGGCCTGCAGGACCCGCGGGTCACTACTTGCTGGAGATGATTCCACAAAAGGCGGGCTCCTACAGCGTCTATCTGGATTTCATTCCATTGACGACCAACCGGCGAACGCTTCTGGAATGCGCGATCAATGTACCGGGAATGGCGGATCAGCCCGTGCATCAGCACAAGACCACCTACCAGACGGATCCGATGGCCTTTGAGTTTGTCGCCTTGTCGGAGAATCTGACAACGGGTGAAGAGCTGAGCTTTCGACTGGATGTGAAAGCCCTTGATGGATCCCCCACCCGCTTTACGCCAGTCATGGACTCGTATGCCCACGTGGTGGCCTTTGATGCCTCAGGGACGGGCTTTGCCCATCTGCATCCGGCCAATCCCCTGGTTCAGGGCCAGGATCCCACCAATCCGGATTTGCGATTCACATTCCAGTTTGACGACCCCGGACACTACCGGGTATGGACACAGTTTATCGTCAACGGTGAACATCTCTTTATCCCGTTTGACATCATTATTAACGAATCATGAATACACGCAAAGCTGTCGGTATCATCCTTCTCATCAGCGCGGTCGCCATCGCCGTCCTGTTCTGGCTCATTTACGGAGTGGAGACCGGTTCCAGCGCGGACCAGTGGGCCTTCCTGCCCGCCACCAACGCCTTTTTCAACGCCATCAGTGCCAGCGCGCTCCTGTGCGGCATCTACCAGATCCGCCGTGGCAACAAACGGGCACACGGGATCAGCATGGGTGCGGCCTTTGCCGCCTCCACCCTGTTTCTTGTTGGCTACATCGTCCACCACACGGTGCACGGGGATACCAAATTCCTTGGCAGCGGCTGGCTGCGCCCAACCTACTTCGCCATCCTGATCAGTCACATATTTCTGTCCATAGCGGTCCTGCCCATGGTCCTGACCACCCTCTACTTTGCCGCCGCGCAACGTTGGTCAGCCCACCGCGCTCTTGCCCGCTGGACGTGGCCCCTGTGGCTCTACGTATCAGTCACGGGTGTGCTGGTGTTCGTTTTCCTGCGCTTTCTGAATGGCCAAAGTTGAATGGCAGGGATTAAGGGGATCGTTTAGCTAAATCAGCATTTTTAGAGTTCTTGATACCAGGCCATATATAATATCGCCCTGAGGTTACCAACCCCATTCCTGTTGTAAATTGTCTTAGAAAGCAATCGATCCCCTTAATCCCTTTCATCCCTGCCATTCAACACAGCCACTAGATTCCTGAGCTCCGGCATGGCCACACCAGCGGCCGTTCCAGCTTCAAGCGGCTTCCTGAAAATGGCGTCCACTTCAATCCGCCGCCCAGCCCGCCAATCCAGAACGCTGGATGCCATGTAGGCACCCAGCCGGTCGGTAAATTCCAGGAGCTTGTCCGTGTACTCCGGTTCGATCGGATAGCCGAGCGCATTGCCCGCCAAACGGATCTCTTCCATCAGGGCACGGGCACGCGCCCGCAGGACCGGATCGTTGCACACCGCATCCGTCCCTTTCCCACCAATTTCAACCGTCAGTCCGTTGAAGGGGACATTCCACATCAGCTTCCTCCAGAGGGCTTCCCCGAGCGATGGCGTGATTTTTGTCCGGATCCCAGCTGTGGTGAATAATGCATGCACCTGTTCCAGTTGCTCCTGGGTAGCCGGCAACTCCCCGCCAAGCTGGACGAACCCGTCCCCTTTGACAAATGACCGGATTTGCCCGGGGCCCTCCCGGTTGACCCCGATCTGGCACAGGGCGCCCATAACCGGATTCTGTGGAAACAGTTCCTGCAGGGATTCCGCGTTGCCGAGTCCGTTCTGGATGGTGATCAGGATCGTCCCTGATCCAACCACTGGGGGAAGGAGTTCCTTGTACAAATAATTGCGGGTGGCCTTCAGGCCAATGATTACAATGTCCACCGGGCCAATGGAGTCCGCCTGATCCGCTACTTGGGGCCGTTCAATCGTGATTTCCTCCCCGTTTTCCAAATACAGGCGCATTCCTCTCTGCGATACGGGTTCAAAATCTGATCGAAGCAGGAAGCTGACCGGGTTCCCGGCATGCGCCAGGCGGATGCCAAAATAGCTTCCAAGGGCCCCTGCCCCGATGATCGCAAAACGCTTTTTCTCCACTCCAAGCATGCCGCCATTTAGTCATTTCCAATCCCGGGCTGTCAATCGCGCCCGTACTTCATGCATTCCAATGATTTTCCCCGGAAATCAGCCCAATCACGCTTGACACACCCGTTCCCTTCCCCACCTTCCTATTTTTCCTTCTTCACCAGAAGGTCACGAATGGGCTCAGGTGGTGGAATTGGTAGACACGCTGTCTTCAGGCGGCAGTGCCTTCGGGTGTAAGGGTTCGAGTCCCTTCCTGAGCACCATGCTTCGCTCTCCGAGCTACGCATGGCGCAGCCATGCGTAGAGAGGCTAGAGCGAAGCATGCCATGCGTAGCCCGCAGGGCGTAGCATGGCACAAGACGGGGGCCTACAACAAAAATCAAACGCCAAGCCGCATCCCTACTTCCCAACTGGGATCAGGCGGTAGCTGTATGAATAATGCTCATCAAACAGTCGATGTTGCCTTTGCGGTGGCGCCGACCATGAGTTGATCCCCCCAACCCCGCTTTGCGCAGCATCAATGTTGAGGTAGATGTGCTCGGAGCGCTCCATCTGGAAACTGTATTTGGCGTCGCGTATGGTCTGGGCGCTGTAGAAGCGGGCGCTGGTCCCAAACGGGGAACCGTTGGCCGTGATCTTGAGCCCGGTGCCGTCCGCATCCGTCAAGGAGATCCACCGGACATCCTCCTTGTTTCCATTTTCCTGCGGAACGGAGTAATCCGTCCATTGTTCATCAACGGTTCCGCTGTTCAGGCCAATTGGATTGAAGTTCCTGTCCAGATACGTTTCCCCGGAACGGCCGAACCAGTGCAGGTTCTCCATACTTCCCGGAACTTGCCACTCCATGCCAACTCTCAAGGGCGGGCGCATTTCATCGGGCATATCCGACAAGTCGAAGCGTGCTTCGACAAGGATTTCCGCATTGGGATACACGGTATAGGTGACCGCGAATTCCCCTTTCACATCCGGCATGTCCTTGAGGACTTCAATCCGCGCCACCTCATCCTCACACGTTGCCTTGATCCGTTTCACCCGGGCATTGATGCCGGCCAATTTCAGGGTTGGATGCGGCTGAACTTTCTGACGCGCTTCATTGTCCGTGTGGGGGCGTGACAGCTCCGGGCGTCCACCGGCAACGATTCGATGGATTCCTTTAACAATGTAGGATGCGAGATCACCCGTGCCCTTGTCCAAACGCACTTCGAATCCCTCACCCGTCACGACAATGACGTCCGCGGATTCCGAAAGTTCAATCTCACCTACTGGCGGTTCGACGTCCGCCACCACCCTGACCGGCAATGCAAACTGATCCCATGCGAGCAGATGGCCTGCTTCAACCAGCGGATGATAATCGTTCCTGGCCATGAACTCGAATGTAATGAAATACTCATGATCAGGAAGGACATCAAAGCAGGAATAATCCACTGAGAAGGTCATTTCCTCCCGCGGGGCGACGTTCAGTCCATTGAGAACACCTTTGGCAACCAGTTGGCCATTCGCTTCAACCTTCCATGATCCGGACACCTTCTCATCCAGCATGGAGTGATCAAACCAGTTTTTCAGGGTGAACTTTCCTTCCCCCAGATCCACTGCCTCCACATGCACATTCCGATGCAGCCACTTCATGGCATAGGTACCGGGATGCGGGACTTGGTCTGCATCGATCAGTCCGTTCATGCAAAAGTTGTTGTCATGGCGCACACCAACCGGGTCCTCAAAATATCCACCATAAGCGAAGAAGGTCTTCTTCACCGGGCCTTTGCCAATGTTGTGCTTGAATTCCTCCGGTACCGGCACCCGAATCCCCTGATCCATCCAATCCCAGACAAATCCACCCTGCATCTTGTTGTCCTCATAAAACAGATCCCAGTAGGTCTTTGCCCCACCACTGGAATTCCCCATGGCATGCATGTATTCACAAATGATAAAGGGTATGGGATTATCGCTTTCAGCATAGTCGCGCATCTTGCGGGGATTCATGTACATGTTGCTGTGAATCTCCGTGTTGGGGAATTCATCCTCAATCTTTGGGCGCTCATAGTGGATCGGCCGGGTCGGGTCATTCCGTTTGATCCAATCAAATGCAGCCTTGAAATTCACCCCGTCGCCGCCCTCGTTCCCAAGAGACCATGTAATGATGGAGGCATGGTTCTTGTCCCGCTCGACCATGCGCTCAATGCGATCCAGGTGGGCGTCCATCCAGTCGGGATTGTTCCCGAGGGTTTCCTTGCCGTACCCCATTCCATGAGACTCGATATTCGCCTCATCCCAAATCAGGATGCCGTGCTCGTCACAGAGATCCAACCACTCACTCATGTTCGGGTAGTGACTGGTGCGTACCGCATTGAAATTATTCTCCTTCAGCAACTGGATGTCACGAATCATGGACGCCCGGTCAATGACGTGCCCGGTATCGGCATGGTGCTCATGGCGGTTGGCCCCCTTGATCAGGATCGGCACACCGTTCAGGCAGAACCGGCTGTCCTTGATCTCGGCTTTTCTAAAACCCACTCGCTGGGGAATGACTTCGATCACCTTGCCATCCTCATCCTTCAAAATGATGAGGGCCGTGTACAGACTCGGCGACTCCGCCGTCCACTTGGCCGGTTTGCCAACGGGCATCACCATGGAAAGGGTCGACGCGCTGTCCTTGACCGAGTAGCCAATCTCCTCCCCCCACGGATCAAGCAACCTCAATTCCACACTGCCAGCGGGCTCAGTCACCTCCGCATCCAACCGCAGTACCGCGTCTTCATACTGCTCATCGAGGTCGGTCACGATTGTGAAATCCCGGATATGCGCCGTCTCCGTACTCCACAAGTACACTTCCCGGAAGATCCCCGACAAGCGCCAAAAGTCCTGGTCCTCCAGATAGGATCCGTCCGACCAACGATAGACTTCCACCGCCAGCGTGTTCCTTCCTTCCTGTAGGTGCTCTGTAATGTTGAATTCAGCCGGCGTGCGGCTGCCTTGGGAGTACCCCGCTTTCTTCCCGTTGATCCACAGGTAAAAGGCCGATTCCACGCCATCGAAGACAATGCGCACTTCACGTCCGTCCCATTCATCTGGAACGCTGAACTCCCGTCGATACGACCCGACCGGATTCCACTCAGTCGGTGCATTCGGCGGATCCTTTGGAAATGGATACTCGATATTTGAATAAATCCGCAGGCCGTGGCCTTCCATTTCCCAATTTGACGGGACCGGAATCGTTCCCCAGTCGGATATGTCGTAAGCCGGATTCTCAAAACCCACCGGCCGGTCCGCCGGCTTCCGCACCCAATTGAACTTCCATTCACCATTCAGTGTGCGGAACCACGGGGATGTGCTCCGGTCATAGGCCAGGGCAGCTTCCTCCGTCGGATAGCTCATCATGTTCGCATGCGGCGCTTCCCGCCCTATCTGCAGGATGTCGAGGTTGTTCCATTCCGGTCGCGTTGATTCCGCCAGAAGCGGCAAGGTCAGGAATGTGATGAGAAAAAGTCTGTTGGTAATCTGCCGGGTTCGCATGGTCTTTCAAATATAGGGCGTGGTCCAGTTTCACCACGGTGAAAATCAATCCCGCACTGCAAACCATGATCGGACGAATTTCAATCACATACCAATCAAATTAACGATGCGACTTTTTGGATAACAGTTTCCCAGAGCAGTTTCTGATACCGGCCCGGCCCATTTGGAGATTGCTCCGTTGGCCCAAATCCGCTAGCATTCCTACATGAGGGTGTGTAGTCTGGTATTATTCGGGCTGATGCTGGTTCAGCTGTGTGGTGGAGTGGAATCCCCAACGGTCGGCTTGATCCGGATTGAAGGCACCATCAATCCCGCAACGGCCGGATACATCAACCGGTCAATTCACGTATCGGAAGGCTTGCAAAGCGTCTGCCTGGTCATCCAGTTGGATACGCCGGGCGGGCTTTTGGATTCCACGCAGACCATCGTGAAGGACTTCTATGCATCGAGGATCCCGATTGTCGTGTACGTGGCCCCGACGGGTGCCAATGCGGGCAGTGCCGGCTGTTTCATCACCTTGGCGGGGGACGTGGCGGCCATGGCCCCGAACACGAGTATCGGGGCAGCCCATCCGGTGGCGATTGGCGGTGGTGGCGGGGATGAGGAATCCAACAAGACCATGTCCACGAAGCTGGAGAACTTTGCCGCCAGTTACATTGAAGCCATCGCCGAAAAACGCGGCCGCAATGCGGAATGGGCCATCGCATCGGTTCGTGAAAGCGCGTCCATCACATCCGAGGAAGCACTTGAATTGAATGTGATCAACCTTGTTGCGAAAGACATGCCGGATCTCTTGTATCAGCTGAATGGATACATTGTTGATGATCAGGTTCTCAACACCGGCCAGGCTGAAATCAATGAAATCCCGATGCTCTTGCGGGAGCGGGTCTTCCAGATGATCTGGCGTCCGGAAGTGATGTTCATTTTAATGCTGGTGGCCATCTACGGAATCATCGGGGAATTGAATTCACCGGGGCTGGTACTGCCGGGCGTTATCGGCCTGATCGCCCTGATCCTGGTTCTCTACATGGCGGCCATCCTGCCTGTCAATGTGGCCGGGATCGCCCTGATTGCCATTGCCGTTGCTCTCTTTATCACGGAAGCCTTCACCCCCACCTTCGGGTTGCTGACCGTGGGAGGTGCTATATCCTTTTTCCTTGGAGCGCTGATGCTGTTTGACCGGAACCTGCCGGAATTCCACTTGTCCCTTGGGTATATCATCCCCGGCACCCTGATCACCGCCGCATTCTTCACGTTCGTAGTCGGTGCCGGCTTACGGGCACAGAGCCTGCCCGTACGGGTCGGCCAGGAAACACTCATCGGCAGAATCGCCACAGCGACCTCACGGATCGGGCCCAAACCCGGCCACATCATGCTGGATGGAGAGGACTGGGCGGCCACTTGTGAAACCCCCATTCAAAAAGGACAGTCCGTTGAGATTGTCGGTAGAGACGGGCTGCTGTTCATCGTTAAACCAACCGACAAGGAGAATTCACCATGATACTTGAAGACATGTCCAATCCGATGATTTGGACCATGACGATCGTGATCCTGCTGGCGCTGCTTCTGCCAGCCATGATCCGAATCCTGCGGGAGTACGAACGGGGCGTGATCTTCCGGCTCGGCAAGCTCCTGCGGGCAAAGGGTCCGGGCCTGATTATCCTGATCCCCGTGGTCGACCGCATGGTCCGGGTCGATCTGCGCGTGGTCACCATCGACGTTCCCCGACAGGAGATGATGACCCGCGACAATGTCCCGGTCACAGTGGATGCCGTTCTCTATTTCCGGGTCATTGATGCCGAGTCCGCCATCGTCAAGGTGGAGAACTTCCTCAAGGCCACTTCCCTGCTCGCCCAGACCACATTGAGAAGCGTCGTCGGGCAAGCCGAGTTGGACGACCTGCTGGCCCGGCGGGAAAAGGTCAACAAGACCCTGCAGGAGATCATTGATCGCCAGACGGATCCGTGGGGCATCAAGGTGACGTCTGTTGAAGTGAAGGATGTTGTCCTGCCGGAAAACATGAAACGCGCCATGGCCAAGCAAGCGGAGACCGAACGCGAGCGACGGGCCAAGGTCATTAACGCGCTGGGTGAATACCAGGCAGCCGAGAAACTGACTCAGGCTGGTGCCAAGATGGCCACCCAGCCAATTTCCCTGCAACTGCGATTTCTCCAGACGGTTCGCGAGATTTCCAGCGAGCGCAACACGCATACCGTATTGCCGGTTCCCATCGACCTGCTGGCTCCGTTTGTGAAAAAGCCAAATCCCGAAACAGAAACAACCGAAGCAAACACCGAATAAGGAAAGGAGGTGAAGAATGAAAAAACCAGCAGTCAATGAGCGGATCCTGTTTGAGGAACAAGTCACATCGGACCATCTCGAAAAGGGTGCGTTTGACATACATCCCGCCAAGCGGGGCGATAGCTACTCATATCGGGTAAATCGCGTTTGGGAGGTCAAGCGGGTCCATGCAGACGGATCCTTCGATGCAGTCGGCCCTCATGGTAACCAGCATCGTGTTTCCGCAAATGATCCCCATGTTCACATCCCCTCATGGACGCAGCGAAATGCGGAGCGTTTACGGAAGCTTACTCCAAACAAAATCGGTCACTTTATCCGCCGGTTTCCCAGGCAGGGTTGATCAAAAGTACCAGTTCGGGCATCGCCACATGACGCTTGACTTTAGGGTATACACCCTATAATAAGCTTAGCGAATTGGCTTAAGCAGGGGGCGCAGGCACACGTTTTGCCTGCCCGGTATATTCGCTTATCCTCCCTGTGAAGAGCACCCCTACTGGAGGCAATTAAATGAAGCTCTATGTGATTGCGATACTCACGGTTGCCCTGTTTGCGAGCGGTTCTCAAGCAGTGGCAAGGATTGGAAGTGATCGATCTCGCTCATTCTCGGATCGATTTGAATTAACCCACCCCCACGGTAAGGAAATCCCCGCCAAACCGGTCAATCCGTGGAAAAGAAGCAACCGGCAGCGAGGATACAAGAAGGTTGCCCTCATGTTCGTTGGGCATGGTGAACCGGCCTACGTTGCGGATGGGGATATCCCGATTGTCTTTCCCGATGGGTCGGAGTTTGGTCCGCATGGAGTCGAGTTGGGGGTACCTGTCGAATTCCAGCACACGGAATGGGCGGCCGCCTACGAGGAGATCGCCACCGCCATGGCCTACATCTTTTGGGATATCAACGGAAATGGCATCCCGCACGAAGTGATGATGGTTCCCCATGGGGACGTTCCGGATTTCTTCTCATGGCAGGCCTTTCACGCCACCATCTATCAACAGTACGCGGATGCCGGTGGATACAGCCCACACAACGATACGATACGGGAGCACGTGGACAGCGTGGAGGTCACTTTGCAGAGGGTCAAGGTGGACACCTATCTGGCCTTGCTGGATGACATTCCACGGATACCGGATGTGGTCTACGAAATTTCCAAGATGGACTACGATGAACTGGTTGTCATTCCCATGCTGGTGGCCAACTCCACGCACACAGATGAGATCACCGGACAAATGGAGGAAGTGGAGCACCTGACAGGGGAAATGGATGTCCTTGTCACCGAACCGTTCTTTGAAGTTCCCTACATGAAGAAAAGCCTGGCTGAGGCAATCGTATCCATGACCCACTACCTTGTCGGGCATGTTCCGGAAGAGGTGGAAGAACACAATATTGGCGTGCTCCTGGCCGCCCACGGGACTCCATACGTTCCGCCATACCCGGAGTTCGGCTGGGTGGAGGGAGAAATCTACTCCGAGCTGATGCCGACTGAAGACGCATTTCACGATACCATAGCCACGATGTTGCCCTGGAGCTCCAAGACGGGGCGGATGAATTACGCACCGCCCGAGATCGAGGATTCCCTGATTGAATTCGAGGAAGAGGGTTTCACCCATGTGGTGGTCGTTCCCTCCGCCTTCCCGACAACAGCCATCCATACGCTGTATCATGTGCCCGAGGCCGCAGTCGGTCGCCCGGTCCTTGTGGAAGAAGGCGTAGTCGAACACGAGCGTCTCTCGGGAATGAAAGTTTACTACACGTCCTTGGGGTTCGCCGACCTCCCACATGGTAAAATGGCATTTCGCAAGGGGCTGAATTTCCTCGGAAAGATCGCCATTATGGAAGCGTTGGAAAAGTCCCCTCCGACTACATACGATGCATCCTACCATTGTCCACCACAGGAACTGTCTGTCGTGATCGATACCGAGGTGCCCATCACCACGGATCTCAAATTCCTTCTTTATGAAACAACGGATGAGGGCTGGCCGGACGCGTTTGAAGGGCTGCCCATGCCGGATTGGATGGTGACCATTCCCCCACCCGCACCGGACAGCTATCCCGCCCGTCTGCGGATTCCGTTGGAAGGCAACCTGACCCCGTTGACCGGCAAGGACATTATGGGCAAGCAAGTCGGGCTGGCAGTCCTGGCATCCGATACCATGATTGCCTCGCCGACAGATCCCCGCGGATTCTCTTCTCAAACAGCTGTTGAATCAGCCGAAATGGGACTCGACTTCGGGCGCGTGGATCTGGACGTGCCCCCCGTCAGCGTCGATTGCCAAGCGGGTGAAATTTGCGTCACGGTGCATGCGGATGCGGTCACCGGTCCGGAGTTCAGTCTCATGTTGTATATCACGACCGAGGAAGACTGGCCCCAGAGCTACCTGAGCCTGCCGACTCCAAGTGCGGTGATTCAGCAGACTTTCCCCGTTCCGGATACATTCCCGGTGGACATCCATATTCCGCTGGAAGGCAACCTCTACACGTTCTCCGGACAGGATGTTGTTGGCCAGCGTCTTGGATTGGCCGTCGTCACGGGGGTCTCCTCCAATTTCGTCATTGAGCCAACGGATGCGCGCGCGTTTTCCGAAAGCACGATCGTCTACGTCCCGGGTGAAATGATGGATTATGGATCGGTTGATCTCTATATTCCGGAAGGGAATCCAAGTGATCTCAATCCGTATCATCCACATCGCCTGACCGGTGCGCTTCTCTGGGAAGAGCATATTCTCGGACCGGACGGGTTCGTCCCGGGCGCAATCTACCTGGCCGTGCATGACCTGGATGCGGATGGCGTGAAGGATATCATCATGGTGGGTGAACCGCACTTCGAGGAACCAGAGCTTCCCCTCGAGGTCCTCAAGCTTGGGGTCTACTACATGAATGCCGACATGACGGTGAAATCCATGGAAATTCTCGATGAATGGTCGGAAGCCGATCCATTGTTCTACAGTCCATGGGGGGTCAATGTCATTGATCACGGAGGACGGCCCATGATAATCGTCGGGTGCAATATCCCCGAGCTCGCGCCTCTTGAGGATGGCTTCGGGCAGATCCTCTCCTATCACAGGGAAAATGATCTCTGGGTCCGTTCCATTGTCCGGCACAACCCCGATCCAACAGTCACCAATTATAATGCGATGATTGTGGTGGTTTCCGACATTGATCAGGACGGGGATGACGACTTGGCCCTGAGCGGTGCCTTCCAGACTTCCTCCGTTGGTAGTTGGATGGAGAATACAGGGGATCCGTTCAACCCATGGATTGAACACCTGCAGCCAATGGATCCGGCAACCGATCCCGCCATACGGGGTACCCTTGCCTACAAGAGTGGCGACCTCAATGGCGATTCGTATCCAGAAATTCTATACAATGCCATGTTTGACGTCCCGGGATCCAACCCGCCGGTCTATCGAGGGGAGATCTGGCTGGCAGTCAACCCGGGTCCCGGCAATCTGGATGATCCCTGGCAGATGGTCGTTATTGATCCTGACAACTGGGCATCCGCGGATATGTGGATTCATGATTTTGATGACGACGGGTTCGCCGACTTGATCGCCAACCAAATCTTCAATTCCACAGTGACGCGTTATTGGAATCCAGCTGGAAACCTCACGGATACATGGAATCAGGAGGTCATCATCGACGACCTCACATCCCCCAGTGACATGTGGTTGGAGGATGTTAATCTCGATGGCCACGTGGATGTCTGCAGCGCCGACCATACCGCACACCGCGGATTCTGGCATGAAAACCCGGGACCGGGCAACCCTCCCCCGTGGAAACCCAACCTGATATTCAGGAACATCCGCCTACCGGGTGACTTCGCCATGCAAGACATGGACAATGATGGTGACGTGGACTGGGTTGGCACCTCCATGACATGGGGCAAGGCTTTCATCGTTGAACAGGTCCATCCAGCGGAAAGCCTCGTTGTCACCGCATCCCTCCCGGATGGATTCACCGGCAACATCAGCCGCTTCATGGTCACGCTGGCCAGCTCCTTGCCGGTCATGGGACCGCCCGCGGCTGTCCTCGCGGACATCTCCAACGATGACAGCGATGGGGACGGCATCGGCGACGTCGACAACATCCTGAACGGGGACAAGGACCTGACCCTTGCCTTCAAGGATGCCGGGTTAACCGGGGATTACCATGTCATGGTCGTCCTCTACATGGAAGGCGGTGGCGTCTTCCAACCGGTTCCAGGAGTCGACTACATGGCCGCCAGCCAGAAGCTGACGCTTGGGGCCGGGCAGGCCTCCACCGAACTGGAACTGCAATTGGTTCCGACGTTCTAGAGGCCTTCCGGATCAAATGAAGCGCGCAGGAAGGTGGCCGTATCCGGGCTGGATAGCTCGGATATGGCCGTCTGGCCGCTGTGGATGATTTGCTTTGGGAAGGACCAGGTGTCCATGTCGCTTGAGGTCTCCAGCGCATAATGGATAAACGGTTCCCCATACAAGGGGATCTCGACTTTGTCCGTTTGCAAAGTACCCCCGACAAGATCAAACACAGGAGACGGGGTTTCCCCACCAAGGTTGGCACTCTTGAGAATTTCCAGCATCGACAACGTGTGGCTAATCAGGCGCGGCAACTCCGGTTTACCGGTGGCGGCAATTTCATCAAGGTGACCATTGAGGCGTGTCTCAAAGGCATCAAGGCGTGCCCGCGGAATGGGGTCGATCCGGTTTGGCCGTTCCCACATGGAAAGCGCCAGGCGATTCAACTCCGTTTCGTAAACTTCCGTGGCGATGATCTCGTCCGGGATCGCCTCCGATCCAAACAGGAAGCCGCGTAATGCGTCGTCCTGTTCAATGCTTTGTGGAAGGGCCAGTGAGGTAACGGCCTTCAAGAGTTCCAGGGAACCATTCAGTCGGCGTACAGCCACCGTCACATCATCATTCAAGGGATCATTCAGGTAGCTGCGCATATGGGCGTAGAGCCTCTGGAAGTTATCTGTCACTGCCGCTGTTGGCCGTTCCCTGAGTGCATAGTTAATGGAAGCAAATCCCGGATCGTAGGGTGTGTCATTGTTCAGCAGGAAGCAATCCCGCCAGCCTTCAAAGGGAAGGACATCGACAACACCGCTCATCGAATTGGCATACTCAATGGCGCCAGCGCCGCCCCCCCATGCATGGATGGAGCCGTCGGCGCGGATGGCAAAGCTGCGGCCCAGTCCTGCCTTGACGGCAACGAAATCGTGTCGCCCGTCCGGCGGGTTGACTTGCCCGCTGGTGATACCTTCACCCCACTGAACGACCGTGCCGTCCGATTTGAGGGCCAATATCGAATGCGGGCCGGAGGCAATGGCCACGACGTTGTCCAGTCCGGGAGGAATTTGCTTCAATGGGCTGCCCGGATGATTATTGCATCCCCAGACCGCTACCGTTCCGTCTGCCTTCAAGGCCATGCTGTGCAGCGATCCGGCGGCTATTGCCACGGCGTCATTCAATCCACTCGGAACGCTTGCCTGACCACTTTGATTGAATCCCCATGCCACGACCGTCCCGTCCTTGCGCAGAGCAAGGGAATGGCCCCCGCCGTAGAGACCACCACAATCGCCGGCGGCAATCGCCACCACGTTGTCCAGCCCGTCAGGAACGTCGATCTGGCCAAACCTGTTTTCACCCCAGGCGACCACGTTTCCCTCGCCGGTTAATCCAAGGCACCAGTAATCAACGGCTCCGAATGTGACGTTGTGCAACCCCCTTCCCGCTTTCACGGAAATTAGCGGTGGCAGGTCCCCGGGCGTATCCGGTGCCCGGTAATAGTTCTGCAGCGTTTCCAATGATCCGTCCGCCATCAGGAAAAGCATGTGATCTTCATTGCCTTCAAGGGAAGCGATGGGCTTCTCAAAGGTGAGATTCTCCATACCGTGATAGAACGGGGCGCCAAAGTAGCTAATCGACCCGTCAGCGTGCACGGCCACCGAGGAGTACCCTTCTACACAGACATTGACAATATCCGTCCCGCCCGGCTTCCCGGTCGCGTCCCCGATAATGACTTCCACCGATCCATCCCGGCAGAGTCCGACAACGGAGTCATAGGTATCCATGGACAGCTCCACAATATCCCC
>Ga0066377_10000179_pt1 | contig 14380 bp, 13 predicted proteins | sample Knorr_S23_td_Sur_FD_70946 | JGI IMG/M metagenome (GOLD analysis project Ga0066377, IMG submission 70946) | Marine microbial communities from Southern Atlantic Ocean transect - Knorr_S23_td_SurfaceB_ad_5m_LV_B | ecosystem: Environmental > Aquatic > Marine > Oceanic | place: Southern Atlantic...
ATAATCGTCATAAAATAATTTAATCTGAGGCTTTGATAATTTATGTCCTTTTATAAATTGTGCAATTAAACTTTCTTTCCAAAAAATTTTTCCATCAGCACAAAATTTTATTTGCATAAAATCAGCCTGAGTAAACTGCTTAATATATTTTTCAACAATATCTTTTAAAGAACTAGTTAAAATTTTATTCACAAAATTATTTTTGTTACTTCCAAAGTTTGAATAAATTTTAATAGAAAAACCAATTATTTTTCCAATTTCCTCTTTACCGAAAAGAATTTTGTCCTCGCCATTATTTTTAATTATATTTTCAATGCTTTTTCCAGTCTTGCTACTAATCTCAAAGTTTTTAAATTCCCCTATAAACTCTGAAATAAGTTGATTATGTAAATTAATAGAAAGATCATTTTCTATTTTTTTAATTTTTTTTTGAAATTTAATATTACAATTGATCCAATTACTCTTGAAAGATAAAAATGACCATTTTCTAATTTGAGAAATTTTATAATTTAATTCAGAAATTTTACTAGTTTTTTTCTTTATTTGGTTCAATTGCATTTCTATCCATGATTCTGGAATACTTTTTTCTTTTATCAAAAAAAAAAAAACTTTTTTTAGGAATCTTGAATGAAATTCATCAAGATCTTTTGAATAATCTGGAATGCTACAAATTTCCCAAAGCATTTTTAAAGTTTTGGAAATTTTTATTTCATTTAAAACAGATTTATCATTTGATAAAATTTTCAAACACCTCTGATCACTGGCATTTCTTTTTGTTATTAGAAATTTTTTCTCAGCTTTTTTACCTAAAGAATTTAGTAAATTTTTTGGAGTTGAAAAATTTAAATTTGAGTTTCTCCAATATATTTTTTTTACTTCATTAAACTTATAATTCTCAATAAAAGAAATAAGTTCATTATGCAAAGATTTTAAATTTCCTGTAACACCAAAAAATCCATCATTTAAGTATCTTCCAGCTCTTCCAGCAATCTGAGAAATTTCGTCATACATTAGGGGTCTCTTTTTTAATCCATCGAATTTAATTAAATCTGAAAAAAAAATATTTTTTATATTTAAATTTAATCCAAGGCCAATTGCATCTGTTGCAACTATATGATCAACCTTGCCATCTTCAAATAACTTTACTTGTGCATTTCTTACTTCTGGAGATAAAGCACCCATTACCACAGAAACTCCCCCAAACGATTGTTTAATTTTATTTGCAATTTCATAAACATCAATTAATGAAAAAGCAATGACTGCTGATCTCTGCGGTAAACGAGAAATATTTTTATAACCGCAATATGAAAGTTTTGAAAGTCTTGGTTTTGTTAAGACTTTTATCTGAGGATATATTTTCCTCAGAATTGTTTCCATACTTGATGAACCTATAAATAAAGTCTCTAATAAGCCTTTTTTATTAATTATTTTCTCTGTAAAACAAAAACCTCTATCAAAATCTGCTGCCATTTGAATTTCGTCAATTGCGACAAATTCAAAATTTATATCTTCAGGAATTGATTCCACTGTGCAAAAGAAATATTTTGCATTCTCAGGAATAATTTTTTCTTCTCCTGTTATTAATGCAACATTTTTTTCACCAAATTCTTTCTTAGCAAAGTCGTAATTTTCCCTTGCAAGAAGTCTCAATGGAAAACCTATTACACCACTTTCATAATTGTATAGTTTTTTTAGAGCCGAGTACGTTTTTCCAGTATTGGTTGGTCCCAAAATAGCAGAGATATTCTCTTTACTCATTAAAACCTCAATTATTTTTTAGAATTTTATTACTCTATATTTGCTTCAATTTCTTTAAGAACACAAGGTAAAATCCCATCGCTTTTAAAATACTTTATTTCTTTTTCTGTATCAATTCTAGATAAAACGTTAATCTTTATCGATCGGTTTTCATAATTTATTTTAATCTCAGTTTTCATTCCTGGTCTAGATGTAATTTCATCTATATTTCCTATATCAAATGTTTCTGATCCTTTTAATTTTAAATCTAATAAACTAGTATTCTCCATTTGAAGTGGTAAAACCCCCATTCCAACCAGGTTTGAGCGATGAATTCTTTCAAAACTCTCTGCTATAACAACACGTATTCCTAATAACCTTGTCCCTTTTGCTGCCCAATCCCTTGATGACCCTGTTCCATATTCTTTCCCAGCAATTACTACTAATGGTACACCTTTTTTTTTATATTTTTCTGAAATCTCAAATATTTCTCCCTCAAAATTTGAGGGATAATATTTTGTGTAGCCTCCAACTTTATCGACCATCATATTTCTTATTCTTATATTTGCAAAAGTACCTCTAACCATAACTTCATGATTACCTCTTCTTGCTCCATAAGAATTAAAATCATTATCACTTACCTGATGTTCAGAGAGATATTTTGCTGTTGCGCTATTTTTTTTTATAACCCCTGCTGGAGAAATATGATCAGTAGTTATGGAGTCTCCCAAAACTAATAATGGTCTGGCATTGTTAATATTATTTTCAACATCTCTTTTTTCTAAAAATGGAGGTTTTTTTATGTAGGTTGAATTCATGGACCATCTAAAAATTGGAGATTTGTCTGCTTTTATTTTCTTCCAACTCAAATCACCATCAAAAATATTTGCATAATTAGATTTAAAAAAAGAAGATTTTAAACATTTATTCATTATTTTTTTTACTTCTTCAACACTAGGCCAAAGATCTTTAAAGAAAATTCTTTTGCCTTTTACAATTGAAATTTCTTCTTCAGAAAAATTAATATCAATTCTACCAGCTAGGGCATACATTACTACTAAAGGTGGTGATGCTAAATAATTTGATTTTATCAAAGGGTGAATTCTGCCTTCAAAATTTCTATTACCCGAAATAACACTACAAACATTAAGATCATTTTTTGTGATAAGATCGCTTATCTTTTCCGCTAAAGGGCCTGAATTTCCTATACAAGTAGTACACCCATAACCTATAATATTGAACCCAAGTTCGTCTAAGTGGTCTTGTAATCCAGCTTCTTTCATGTATGTCTCTACAACTTTACTACCTGGTGCAAAAGATGTTTTAACCCAATTCGGGACTGATAGTCCATACTTTCTGGCTTTTCTTGCAACAAGGCCAGCCATAATTAAAACAGCGGGATTTGAAGTATTAGTACAACTAGTTATGGCTGCAATACAAACTTTTCCATGTGTTAGCGTTTTACTTTTTTGTTTTTCGATAATATTTTTTTCTGAAGTTGACAAAAATTGTGTAAAGTTTTCTTTAACTTTTGATAGTTCAATTCTATCTTGGGGTCTTTTTGGTCCTGCCAAAGATGCTTTAATTTGATTTAGGTTAATTTTTAGTACTTTGTTGTACAAAATTTTGCTACTACTTTTCTCATGCCATAATTTTTGTTTCTTGCAAAAATCTTCAATAACTTTTATTTTATTTTTATTTCTACCTGTTATTTTAAGATATTTTAAAGTTTCATTATCTACCGGAAAAAAACCACATGTAGCTCCGTACTCAGGCGCCATATTTGAAATAGTCGATCTCTCAGAAAGTGAAAGATTATCAATACCGTCTCCAAAAAACTCTACAAATTTGCCAACTACATTCATTTTTCTAAGTTTTTCAGTAATAGTTAAAACTAAATCTGTTGCTGTTAACCCATCATTTAATTTTCCACTTAACTTAACTCCTATTACTTCTGGTAATTTTAGTGAAATAGGTTGTCCAAGCATTACTGCCTCGGCCTCTATACCCCCGACTCCCCAACCTAAAATTGAAAGAGCATTTACCATTGTTGTATGGCTATCTGTTCCAACAACCGAATCAAAATATAATAAATTATTTTTTTCTGACACAATATCAGAGATATACTCAATATTGATTTGATGACAAATTCCTGAACCAGGAGGGAATAAAGTAAAATTTTTAAGAGAGTTTTGTGCCCATTTCAAAATTTGATATCTTTCTTTATTTTTTAAAAATTCATTTTTAACATTAATTTCTAATGATTTTTTTTGAGAAGAACTATCAACGGATATTGAATGATCAATAACTAAGCTTACTGGAACAATAGGATTAATCAATTCTGGATCTTTATTTTTCTCTGACATCCTATCCCTCATTGCAGCTAGATCAGCAATTGCCGGAACTCCAGTATAATCTTGCATTAAAACTCTAGAGGGATAAAAAAAAATTTCTTTGCCGTATTTGAGCTTTAATAAATTTTCTAAATTTTTTAAATCATTAGTTTCTTGCCTTAAAATATTTTCTAATAAAATCCTGTATGTAAAGGGTAATTTTTGTAGATCTAACCCAAGTTTTTTTGCTGCCTTCACAAGGTTAAAATATATGTATTTTTTGTTATTAATTAAAATTGTATCTGAAAAATTATTTGTATCTTTATTCATACTTATTCCAAATTGTTGATATATTATCCATGGGATAAAATGTTAGAAGTAAAATCAATATATTTAAATAGAAATAAAAAGCAAATTTTAAGTAACTTCAGTCTAACTCTGAAAAAAAAAAATATGATTTTATTACTTGGTGACAACGGAGTTGGGAAATCAAGCTTATTAGATACAATAGCAGGTCTAATAAAGCCACAATCTGGAGAAATTTTTATTGAAGGAAAACCATTAAAAGAAATTGAAAGCAAAAAAAAAAAGCTGTTTACTTATATACCTCATGAGAATTGTTTAAGAGATAATTTGTCAATAGAGGAAAACATTAGAATCTGGTTACTCCTAAATTCTATATCAATAAATGATAAAGACATTTTCAAAAAATTAAATATTTTTAATCTTTTTGATATAAAAGATCAGTTAGTGAATAATCTTTCTCATGGACAAAAAAAAAAAGTTACTCTTACTAAGTTACTTTTTTCTAATACTAAACTATGGATAATGGACGAACCTCTTAACGGCTTAGATCAAAAATCAGTAAAAGTCTTTAAAGTTATCTGTGAAAAACACACAAAAGCTGGAGGTGCTATTTTGTTTTCAAGTCACATTGATCCAAAATTAAAAATTACAAAAAAAATAACTCTAAACAAGATTAATAATATCAAAATTACTAATAAATTTTTCAATAAATGGGGAAATTTATGAATGATTTGGGTATTTTAGTTAGAAGAGAATTCAAAATTTTATTAGTAAGCATTAAACAAGTCTTAGCTTATTCAAGTTTTTTTTTACTTGCTTTTTTATTATTTGCATTTTCAGTTGGACCTAATCTCAAAATTTTATCTTCGATTTACTTTCCAATCTTATTTATGATTATTTTATTCTCACTAATTTTAACATCTGATAACTTCATTGATGAGGATTTTAAGAACGGAAGTCTTAAAGAATTACAATTTCTTGGCTTTTCCGCTGAACAAATATTTATAGCCAAGAGCCTATCGATGCTGGTATCAATTGTGCTTTCAAATTTTTTCTTGATTCCTCTTACATCTCTTTTTTTTGGAATTAATTTTTCAATAATCCTCAATATTTTTCTTATTTTTCTCATTTCTTCTCCTACACTGGTTCTTTTATCTTTAATTTCGGCATTATTTTCTTTGCAAATAAAAAGAAATAAATTTATTCAATTTATTATCGTAACTCCTTTTTTTATTCCAATTATAATTTTTGCATCATCAATGAACATTAGTGATACTGAAAATTCTAATTATGTAAATTTTTTGATTTTATTTGGATTTTTTTTAATTACATTACCATTATCAATAATTATAGGAAAACTTTTAATTAAAGAAACAAATCAATAAGTATGTAAATGTTTACAAAATTTGCCAATCCAAATTACTTCCAAAAACTCTCTGACAAGATCTACTATCCTTGTTTCTTATCAAGTATTATTTTTCTTTTAATTTCTATGTATTATTCTTTCTTTGCGAGTCCACCAGATTATCTTCAAGGAGAAACAGTAAGAATAATGTATATTCATGTACCTTGCGCATGGTTGTCACTTTCTACTTATTCTTTAATGGCGATCTGTAGTTTTATTTCAATTGTGTTTAGACACACACTGGCTGATATTGTTGCCCGAGCTTGTGCACCAATAGGGGCTTGTTTTACTTTAGCTACTTTGATTACAGGGTCTATATGGGGAAAACCAACCTGGGGAACCTGGTGGGTTTGGGATGCAAGACTTACGTCTGAGTTGGTTTTATTTTTTATTTATATTGGACATATTTTTATTTCTAATGCATATGATGATAGAAGAAAAGGGGACAGAAATGCAGCTATTTTAACACTAATTGGAATCGTAAACTTACCAATTATAAAATGGTCTGTTGATTGGTGGAATACACTTCACCAACCTGCAAGCATATCTAAGTTCAGTTCTCCATCTATAGATCAGAGCATGCTTATTCCACTCTTTTTAATGCTTATTTCTTTTTCTTTATTTTTTACTACATTACTTATTTTAAGAATAAAAAGTGAAATTATGGTTAGAAAAATTGAAATCATAGAACTTAATAAGAATTAACTATGGAATATTTTTTAAATTTTTTAAATTCTGAAAAACATTTTTATTATGTTCTCTTTTCATATTTAATTGTTTTTTTTTTACTAATACTTATTTTTTTACAAACGTCGCAAAAACTAAGAAAACTTGAAGAAAAACTTAAACAAAAATTAAAAAATGAAAGCAAAGACTAAAAGGCTCTTAACACTAAGCTCACTCATGATTATATTTGTAATAGGTTGTATTATTGTTTTTTACAACTTAAGGGGGAATTTAGTTTTTTTTTATTCACCAACTGAGCTTTTAGAGAAAAAAAATATTAATTCGCAAAAAATTCGCCTTGGTGGGATGGTAAAAAAAGAGAGTGTAATCAAAGAAATGATTGTAGAAAATAACTCAAAAATTCAAAAAATTACTTTTGTGGTCACGGATTTTCAAAATGAAATTGAAGTAAACTACAAGGGTATTTTACCCGACCTTTTTAAAGAGGAACAAGGGGTGGTTGTAGAGGGAATCTTTAAAAATAATTCATTCGACGCTATTAGCGTTTTAGCTAAACATGATGAAAATTATATGCCGCCAGAACTTAATGATATTAAACTAGAAAAAGTGAAAAATTAAAATGATTGCCGAATTAGGAATTTATTTTTTAATTTTAACTCTTATATTTTCCAGCTTTGGCTTTTCCCAGCCAATATTCTCTATCTTTAATAAAAAAATTATTTTTTTTTCTCAAGAAAGATTAAGCACCCTAATATTTATTTTTACATTTCTATCTTTTTTTTGTCTGACATATTCTTTTACAATTTCTGATTTCTCATTGAAAGTTGTTACAAATAATTCCAATACACAACTTCCGTTAATCTATAAGATCACTGGGGTTTGGGGAAATCATGAAGGTTCGATTCTTTTATGGCTATTGGTTATGACTTTTTTTGGTTTTTTATTTTCCATTCAAGAAATTAATAACAAAGAAATTAAAACCAAGACCCTCTACATTCAAAATAGTCTAATTTTTTTGATTAGCTTATTTATAATTTTAACTTCAAATCCTTTTCAAAGAAGTTTTCCTCCAGAAATTGAAGGTTCAGATTTAAATCCATTACTTCAAGATCCTGGTTTAATTATTCACCCTCCACTTCTTTACCTAGGTTACGTTGGTTTTTCAATAGTATACTCAATTTCTTTAGCTGTACTTTTATTTAAAATTAACAGTAATGACTTTGTAAAAGTTTTAAAACCATGGGTTTTTGCTTCATGGACATTTCTGACCTTAGGAATTGGTTTAGGAAGTTGGTGGGCATATTATGAATTAGGTTGGGGAGGGTTCTGGTTTTGGGATCCTGTTGAAAATGCTTCTCTTCTTCCATGGCTGACAGCTTCAGCTCTGCTTCATACAATAATTATTTCTGAAAAAAGAAAATTACTTTTAAGATGGACATTACTGTTGTCAATAATAACTTTTACTTTAAGCCTCTTAGGAACTTTTTTGGTAAGATCTGGAGTTTTAATTTCAGTTCACGCATTTGCAAATGATCCTTCAAGAGGTTTATTTATTTTACTTTTGTTACTCTTAGTTGTTGGAACTGGATTATTTTTTTATGTAAAAAGTGAAAATTTTTTCCCTAAAAGAAATCAGATTCACCTAATTTCAAAAGAAGGTGCAATTTCATTAAATAACATTTTCATGCTAACATTAAGCTTCACAATTTTATTAGGAACTATTTATCCCTTATTTTCTAGCATTATCTTTAACACTAAAATCTCTGTCGGAGCGCCTTTCTTTAATTCCATATTAGCTCCAATAACTTTACCACTTGTAATTGGAATGATTTTTGGCCCATTTCTTAAATGGGGTAATGATGATTTAATAAATTTAGTTTCTAGACTAAAAGTTCTGTTATTTATTTTTTTATTTTCCGCTTTACTTATCTGGTATCTAAATTATCGAGGTCCAGTATTATCAATTATCTTTTTTATTTTTTCAGGTCTAATTATAACAAGCTCTCTATTTGAACTTACAAATTTTATTTCTTTAAAACCGAAAATAAAGTTTAAAAAAGTTCCAATGAAAAATATTTCTCAACTAATAGCACACATAGGTATAGCTTTATTAATAATTGGTGCAACCGGAACATCAGTTCTTAAAAAAGAAAAAATTCAATTTCAAGATCCTAATCAAGTTATCCCAATTTCCAAATTTGAAGTAAAATTTATGGGAGTTAAAAATATTGAGGGTCCAAATTACATAAGTGAAATGGGTGAGTTTCAAATTTTTAAAAATGGTAGATTTCTTAAATCTCTCTATCCTGAAAAAAGATTTTATAACTCCTCAGATCAAGTTACAACTGAGGCCGCAATCTATTCAACTATAATTGGTGATCTTTATATTGCAATCGGAGATAAAAATTTAGTGGATAAAGATAAATCCTGGACAACAAGAATTTGGTTCAATCCATTTACAATTTGGATTTGGATTGGAATTTTATTTCTAAGTTTTGGCGGATTAATATCTCTTATTAAAAGTGTGAGGAAAAAATAATGAAATATTTTTTTCTAATTTTTTCTTTATTAATCTTTACATTTTTTTTTTATAAAGGACTCCAGAAGGACCCTACCATTATTCCTTCTAATCTAATTGAAAAACAAATCCCGAATTTCAAATTAAGAAAAACAGAGTTTTTTAGTTTTTTTGACAAATCAAATTTATTAGAACATAGAGAACCAATAATTATTAATTTTTTTGCTTCTTGGTGTCCACCATGTAAAGTTGAACATCCTAATCTAATGAAATTATCTGAAAATTTTAAAATTTATGGAATAGCAAAAAAAGATAATGATATTAAGATTTCTGAATGGCTAAAAGAATCAGGAAACCCATATACAGCAATTGGTTTAGATGATGACGGATCCGCCAGTATAAATTGGGGTGTTTATGGACTTCCTGAAACTTTTATTGTCAATAATCAAGGTAAAATTATCTATAAGCAGATAGGACCAATTACTAAGAATGAATTAAAAAAAATTAACAATATCCTCAAATAAATGAAATTTCTATTTTTAACTCTTCTATTCTTTTATAGTGCCGAAAAAGTCAAATCCGTTGAGCCAAACGAAATTCTTGAAAACAAGCAACTTGAGAAAGTTGCGAGAGAAATTGGAAAAAACCTAAGGTGTCTTGTTTGTCAAAATGAAGATATTGAAAATTCTAATGCAGACATAGCTAAAGATTTAAGATTACTTGTAAGAAAAAAACTTTTAGATGGAGAAAGTAAAAAAGAAATAATCGATTTCGTTCATTCTCGTTACGGTGATTTTGTTTTATTTTCTCCTCCACTAAGATTTGATACTTTAGCACTTTGGATACTACCATTAGTATTTTTTCTATTTTTATTGTATTTATTTTTTAGGAGAAAAAATTAATGATTTTTTTTTTAGTTTTAGTCACTACAATAATTTTTTTTTCTATTTTTTATCTTTTGGATTTCTCAAAAAATAAAAAGAATTTTGTTTTTTTCTTTACTTTTATTTTTCTAGCAAGCTTTACAATTTATAATTTTACGGGGAATAAAAACTCCTTTTCATACAATGTTAAGTTAGAAAAACAAATTAAGGAGTTAATAAAAGATCCAAATAATTTTGCAAATATTCAACCAAAAAAAATTATCTTTTTTTTAGAAAATAAACTTAGTACTAATCCTAAAGATTTTGAAGGCTGGATGTTACTTGCAAGAACATGTTTTATTTCAGGCCATTTTCAGAAGGCAGATTTATACTACAATAAAGCTCTCAAATACTTTCCTAACAATGAAACTATTCTATATGAATTAGCAATGCTAAGAAAAAATACAAATCAATTCCTGAGTGCACTGACTTTACTTGATAAAATATATGAAATTAACCCTAGAAATTTAGATTCTATCGAACTAAATTTTGAAATTCTCAAAATAATTAAGAATAAAAAACTCATAGAGGCAAAAATCGAAAGATTAAAAAAAGAAAAATCTTTAAATGAAGTTGAAGTAAATTCAATTTTAAAAAAATTAAATTTATAGAAGCTCGAGATTTTTTTTTTTTAACTTTAAATCTTCAATGTTAAAAAAATTTACAAGTTTTTTTAAATTTTCACCTATATAAAATTTTTTTTTTCCTAAGGATTTTACTGGTACAACTTTCAAAATAGAGTTTGTTAAAAACATTTGATCAAAATCATTAAGCATTTTTTTATTTACCTTTTTAATAATAATTTTTTTAAAGAACTTATTTGTTTTTTCTATTAAAAATTGTCTAAGAATCCCATTTATTCCAGTATTATTTAGAGGTGTAGTAATTAATGTATCTCCCTTAATAAAAAAAATATTAGTCATAGTTCCTTCAATTAAGAAATCTTTTTCGTCAAGAAATATGCCTTCAAAAAAATCATCTTTCCACTCTGATCTTGCTAAAACTGAATCAAGTCGATTTAAATGTTTCAATCCAAATAATCTATTATGAGAGTAAAGTTTTGTTTTACAAAATTTTGTTTTCACTCCATTTTGATAAATTAAAGAATTCAATTTTGGTTTTGGGAATATTAAGAAAACTATAGTGGGTTTCATATTATCTTCAAATTTATATCCTCTACCACCTATTCCTCTGGTAATTATTAATTTTAGAACACCCTCTTGCATTCGTGAGTAAAACGATTTTTCTAAAATTTTTTGTCGTTGCTTTTCTAGTTGATTGATATGTGGAATCTTAATTGACATTAAATCACAACCCTCTTTAATTCTGTTATAATGCCTTTTCCAGTATTCAACTTTTATTATTGGTCTAACTTTTCCTCCCAAATGGCACCATAACATAGTCTCAAAAAAACCATCACCATATGAAAACCCTCTATCTAAAATAGAAATTTTATTATCAAATTTATTATTTATAAGTGAAAAAAAATTAGACATTATTGAAAAATTTTAATGCATTTAGCATTCCATTAGCCTTTGCCTCTGTTTCAAGTGTTTCAGCTTCTGGAGCCGAGTCAGCAACAATTCCTCCACCAGTTCGAAAAAATAGATTATTATTTTCCAGCAACATCGATCTTATTAAAATATTTACATCCATGTTTCCTGAATGTGTGATGTATCCAAAAGAACCAGTATAAGGTCCTCTTCCTATTTTTTCTAACTCCCCGAGTATTTCCATACATCTTACTTTAGGACATCCTGTAATTGTGCCACCTGGAAAAACTGATGAAATAATTTTTCCTGGGCTTATATTTCTAATTTTTTGACCACAAACATTTGATACTATGTGATGTACATGAGCATATGATTCTATTGTCATCATTTCATTTACCTTTACAGACCCTGGTTCACAAACTTTTGAGATGTCGTTTCTTTCCAAGTCAACGAGCATCAAATGCTCAGCTTTTTCTTTATCAGAATTTATCAATTCATTTGAAAGCTCAATATCATGTAAACCTGAACTGCCTCTTGGTCTCGTGCCTGCAATAGGTCTAGTTTCTAGAAAATTTTCATTAACTGACACTAGTCTTTCTGGTGATGAACTTATTATAAAACTATTTTTAAAATTTACTAAACCAGAGAAGGGCGATGGATTCTTAAGTCTTAATTGTCTGTAAATATCAGTAGCGCCAATACCTTTATCAACTCTATAATTCCATAATCTTGACAAGTTTGCTTGAAATATTTCTCCTTGAAAAATATATTCTATGCATTTTTTTACTTGTCTTTGATGTTCCTCATCTGAACCTTTATTTAATAATTCTATACTTCCAAAAAAATCATTTTTTACTTTAACCATTTGATGAAAATCACGTTCTACATCTTCACAGATTTTTTTAAATTTTTCTTTATCCTCCGAAACTAAAAAAATTTGATCATCAATGTGATCATATATTATTGCAGTTTTTACTCTACTTGCAAAAGCAGTTGGGAGTTCAAAAGGAGAATCTGGAATATTTAACTTCGGTTCAATTTCTTTTGATAATTCATACCCAAAATAAACAAACCAACCTCCGAAAAAAGGTAGTTTTTTATCTTTCAATACTAATTTAGATTGATCAATTTTTTCTTTAAGCCAATATTCATCAAACTTAGAGAGAAAATTCTTTGTTGTCTTTTCTATGGAAAACTCAGGCTTATAAAATAATATTGAAAATCGATTGTTTACATTTCCTCTTGAAGAACTTTCAAGAAGATAAGGATATTTTTTTATATCTAAAGATTGTAAGCTTAATAAATCAAATTTTTGATTTAATTTATTTTCATACACCTTGCAAGCCCAACCATCACCAAAAAAAATATTATCCATATTATTCCTTAAAAAAACTTGTTTTTTTTTTATTTATAACAATAATTATACGAGAGGGAAATATGTATCATACTGTTGTAATTGGTGGCGGGTGCTTAGGTGCAGCTACAGCCATTTCGCTACAAAGAAAACTAAACGAAAGTGGTAAAGGGGGAAAAGTTTGCCTTCTAGACAAAGCTGTATTATGCGCTGCAGAGTCATCTAGACACTCCGGAATCGTTAGATCCGCTAATGCTGACCCAGATGCTTCGATAATGGCCTCCTTGAGCACTAACATGTGGAAAAATCTAGAGAAACAATGGGGTAAAAGCATGGAGATTGACCCATTTGGTGCCATATGGATAGCAAAAAAGAACTCTGACGGTGAGAATCCAGCATGGAATGAGCTTTCTGAAAGAATGAAAAAAATTGATTTAGTTTTTGAAGAAATCACGGCAAAATCTGCAACCGATAAATGTGGTGACACACTAATTACCGATAAAGATGAATCATATTATTATGAACCAGAGGCTTTTCAATTAGACCCTAGTATTTTGCGTTCTGTATTATACGATGCCATAGACATAAATAAAGTTGAACTATTTGAAAAAACAGAAGTTGATGGCATTTTAACCAATGGAAATAAGATTGTATCATGTACAACTAACAATGGTAAATTTGATGCAAAAAATTTCGTTAATGCTACTGGTGCATGGAGTGCCCAATTATTTTCTAAAATTGGTTTGAAAATCCCTGTAACCATTGAACCAGTTTCAGTTGTTAACTGGATGGAAAGTCCTAGGCAAAGGAATTATGAATACCCAATAATTGCTGACTATACTAACTTATGTTACTTCAGATCGTGGCGCGGAAATAAGATGCATGCACACCAACCTCGCAAGAGATCTGTATATGAAATTGCTAAAAACTTTTTGAATGATCTTTGTACTGTCAATGGTGGTGAGTATCTTAATGAACCAATGAACCAATCACTTGCCTATAACCAAATTAAAAATTATGAGGACATATCAAAAAAAAGGTTCTCTAACATTGACAAAACAGTTTATGCTTCAGGTTATAGATCCTTTTTTGATATTACCCCTGACTTACGTTTTATTCTTGGCAAAGACTCTAAAATTATGAATCTATTCCATAACCTTGGTTCAGGACAAGCAATGAAATATTCTCCAGTTTTAGGAGAAGTTGTTGCTGAAGAAATTATGGGTGAAAAAAAAGTTAGTAAAATGTTTGACTACCAAAAATTCAATATCAACAGATTTGGTGAAGATTATATGCAAGAGTTTTGGAACCTAGTCAATGGCGGAGAAAACACACTACACCGCCAAGGCAAAAATACACTCTAATCCTTGTCATCTGTAAGTGAAGTCATAACATTTAGATTTCTCCAAAAGTCCTCACTTTTAACATTAATATCATTTAATCGTATCAATAGACTCCTCAATATTGCCCTTAAAACCGGATCTGCAGATTTAATTTTTTCTTTCAATGTTTTTTCACTAATAGGGTAAAGGACACAATTAGTTGCTGCTTCAGCTGTTATGGACCTTGATTCATCAAGAGAAGGACCTCTTTCACCAAAAATTTCTCCCTCTCCAATTTGCCC
>Ga0066377_10000180_pt1 | contig 14377 bp, 6 predicted proteins | sample Knorr_S23_td_Sur_FD_70946 | JGI IMG/M metagenome (GOLD analysis project Ga0066377, IMG submission 70946) | Marine microbial communities from Southern Atlantic Ocean transect - Knorr_S23_td_SurfaceB_ad_5m_LV_B | ecosystem: Environmental > Aquatic > Marine > Oceanic | place: Southern Atlantic...
GGGGTATTATGGGCAAATGGTAACGCACCAACCCTAACAACCTCTGGTAAAGATATCTTAGTATTCTATACTTATGATACGGGAACAACTTATTATGGCTTCCTAAGTGCGGCAAATATGAGTTAACAAATAGTTATATAAAATGGGAATAGCAAGAAGATTAACAAGTGTAACAGGAGGAGAATTGGAATCATTTATTTTTAGAATAGTAACAACATCATCTAATCAGACGTATGAATTACCAATCGCTGATTATGGTTCAACCACACCCAATTTTACAGTAAAATGGGATGATGGTAGTGAAAATTTAATTCAATCATCATCTGATGTGAATAAACTTCATACATATGCAAGTGCTGGTACATATGATATAGAATTAAATGGTGTAGTTCCTTCTTTTAAGGTAGATAATAATTCTTCATATAGAGGATTATATACAGCTGTATTATCTTGGGGTCAAACATCATTTAGAACTTTAAACTTTCATGGTTGTTCTAATTTAACATCATTACCAACTTCTAGTGGTTCTGCAACTGGGCATGATGGATTAAGTACTATATTTAATTTAGATAATTTTTTAAGAAGTACAGGTGTAACAAGTTTACCAACAGGTTTATTAGATTATATGGTAAATGTAACATCTTTTGTAGATAGTTTTTCATTTATGTCTATTTCATCAATTCCAAGTGGATTTTTTGATAATTGTACACAAGCTTTATCATTCAACTCAACATTCAACCAATGTTTTTCACTAAGTGCTATACCATCTGGATTATTTGATAATAATACAAGTGTAACCAACTTTTCTTCAACATTTAAAAGTTGTACATCGATAGGTTCAATCCCAACAGGATTATTTGATAATAATACATCAGTTACAACATTTTTCTCAGTATTTAGAATGCCAACAACTTCTAATTCATTGACAGGAAACGCTCCAGAACTTTGGACTAGAAATCCAGTACCATTGGGTTTATACGCATTTAGAAATGCAACTGGATTAGGAAATTACGCATCGATACCAGCAAATTGGAAATAAAAGTATAGAGTTATGTATATAAAAATAAGCGGTTCAAAAACAACATATCCATATACATTGGATGATTTAAGAGTGGATAATCCAAATGTTAGTTTTCCAAAAAACTTAACAGATGATATATTATCTTCTTTTTACACTTTTAGAGTAATATCAGTTCCGGTTGATATTGATTCTGATTATGAAAATAATTATTCTGAAGGAACACCAACTCAAAGTGGTTCGGTTTATGTTCAAAATTGGATAACATCTTCGGCTTCAACTGAAGAAATAAATCAAAGAAAAGAAGAAAAGTGGACAGAAATAAGAAATACGAGAAATACTTTACTAACTGAATGTGATTGGACACAAATGAATGATACTCCAATTAGTGGTTCTAAATTAACTGAGTGGCAAACTTATAGACAATCACTAAGAGATATTACAACTCAATCTAATCCATTTGAAGTAACTTGGCCTACAAAGCCAGAATAGTAAAAGAAAATTGGTTATATTTATACCTATAAACAATGGATTAATTAGATGAGAATAGATTCGCCTATTTTTTCGGGTTCGATTGAACAATCACTTTCAGCTTACGCTGATTTAAGTGGTTCATTTACTGGAAGTTTTACTGGTTCTTTTACTGGAGATATTACTGTAACTGAAGCTGAATTCGAAAGATTAACAGTAACTGATAGAATTACTGTTGGGGAAGATAATACTTCTGGTACATCTTTGATTGTATCACAATCCATTGAAGTAAGTGGTTCAGTCAACATTGGACCTAATGATTCATTCAATGTTGATGGTGTAAATGTTTTAGATTCAGCAATCGCATTTGCAATTGCATTAGGATAAAGGATAAGATATGGCAAATACATTTAAAAATAGTATTAAAGGACCAGCCGGAACGGGTGGTTTATCGGTTTATACCTGTCCTGCTGCAACTTCTGCAACAGTGATTGGTGTAAATGTGGCTAACATAGTATCACAAAATATTAATGTAGATGTTCAAATTACTGATAATTCCGCATCAGTAACTAAATATTTATTAAAAGGTGCTGTGATTCCACAAGGTTCTTCAACAATTTTAGTTGGTGGAGACCAAAAGGTAGTATTGGAAGCAAATGATTCAATAACTGTAACATCTTCGGTGAATTCATCGGCAGATGTTGTGGTATCAGTATTAGAAATTACATAAAGTAATAATGTATGAGCTATAAAGGTATAGACCCAAATGGTATAAATCAAATAAGTCAATCTTTACTCTCCATAGATGTAAATGGGGTAAAGCAGGCAACTATATCAACTGAATCTGTCGATATTATAAACGACCTTAATGTTGAAGGTAGTGTTTCTGCTTCTCAATTTACAGGTAGTGGTGTTGGTTTATACGATATACCTACTGAAGCTCTTTCAGCAGATGCCGCTTCTAAAATAATAAGTGGTTCAGCATCAGCAGTAGTTTCACCAGACAAAGGATTAAAAATAAATGTAGATACATCAATTAGTGGTGCACTAAATGTATCTGAATCTTTAACAGTTGGTGGAGTAATTAGTGGTGATGGTAGTGGAATTACAAATATTAACGCAGATTCAATCGGTGATATAGATAGATTAAAATCAGGTTCAGCAGAAGCTGTAATTTCACCAAATTTAGGATTTGAAATTAATGTAGATACTGAAATAAGTGGTACATTAGATATTAGTGGTTCGTTAAGAACAAATGATACTTTAAAAGTAGATAAATCTGCGGATATTGGTACTGATTTAGATGTTGGTAACGATGTAACAATAGGAAACGATTTAACAGTAGCTGGTAGAATTACTTCTACCGAACTTCATACAACATACTTATCATCTTCAGTAGTTTATGCTACTGGTTCAAACAAATTTGGTGATTCTGCATCCGATAAGCAAGAATTAACTGGTTCGGTTGGTGTAAAGGGTGATTTAAGTGTTGATGGTAATATAGATTTTAGTGGAAACTTAACTGCAGATGATTTACCAACAGGTACTTCTTCTGAAGTTGTAGTTTTCGATACAACAACAGGTACATTCCAAAGAAAGTTTAACGCATCATCTTCTGGTACATCGGGTACATCCGGCTCATCCGGCTCATCTGGTTCTGGAGGTACTTCTGGTTCTGGAGGTACATCGGGTACTTCTGGTAGTGGGGGTTCAAGTGGAACATCTGGTTCTGGAGGTTCGTCTGGAACATCTGGTTCTGGGGGTTCATCGGGTACAAGCGGTTCTGGTGGCTCATCAGGTTCATCTGGTAGTGGAGGAACATCAGGTTCTGGTGGTACTTCTGGAACATCGGGTTCTGGAGGTAGTTCAGGTACTTCTGGAAGTGGAGGTTCATCTGGTACTGCTGGTACTGGAGGTTCGTCTGGTACTGCCGGTTCTGCAGGTTCAACTGGTTCAGCTGGTACAACTGGTTCAGCTGGTACATCTGGTGAAGATGGTACATCTGGTACTGGTGGTAGTAGTGGTACTGGTGGTAGTAGTGGTACTGGTGGTTCAGCTGGTACTGCTGGTTCATCGGGTACATCTGCAACAGCAGGTACTGCTGGTACAAGCGGTAGTGGGGGAAGTAGTGGTTCATCTGGAAGTGGAGGTACAACGGGTTCAGCTGGAACAAGTGGAAGTGGAGGTACAAGCGGTACATCTGGTAGTGGGGGTACATCAGGTACTTCAGCATCTTCTGGTTCTGGTGGTACTTCTGGTTCTGGTGGTACTTCTGGAACAAGTGGTAGTGGAGGTTCAAGCGGAACATCTGGCTCAGCTGGTTCAACTGGTAGTGCTGGTTCATCTGGTAGTGGTGGTTCTTCTGGAACTGCTGGTAGTGGGGGTTCAAGCGGTACATCTGGTAGTGGAGGTACAACAGGTTCGGCTGGTACAACAGGTTCAGCTGGTACATCTGGTAGTGGAGGTACAACAGGTTCATCTGGTACAACTGGTTCTTCTGGAACAAGTGGAACAAGTGGAAGTGGTGGAACAAGTGGTTCAACTGGTTCAAGTGGTATAACTGGTGCAGGTGGTTCATCTGGTACTTCTGGAAGTGGAGGTTCATCTGGAACAAGTGGTTCAGGTGGTACTTCTGGAGATGATGGAACATCTGGTTCATCGGGTAGTGGAGGTACATCAGGTACTTCTGCATCATCTGGTACTGGTGGTTCAGCTGGTTCTTCTGGTAGTGGGGGTACATCAGGTACGTCTGGAAGTGGAGGTACATCTGGTACTTCAGCATCTTCTGGTTCTGGTGGTACTGCTGGTAGTGGAGGTACATCAGGTACTGCGGGTACTGGTGGTTCATCTGGTACTTCAGGTAGTGGAGGTTCTTCAGGTACAAGTGGTGAACGAGGTACTTCTGGTTCAGATGGTACATCAGGTAGTGGAGGTACATCTGGTTCTTCTGGAAGTAGTGGAACAAGTGGTTCTGGTGGTACATCAGCAACCGCTGGTAGTGGTGGTACATCAGGTACTGCGGGAAGTGCAGGTTCAGCTGGTACTTCTGGAAGCGCAGGAACAAGTGGAAGTAGTGGAACAAGTGGTTCTGGTGGTAGTTCTGGTTCTTCTGGTAGTGGAGGAACATCAGGTACTTCTGGAAGTGGTGGAACAAGTGGTTCTGCTGGTTCTTCTGGAACTCTTTCCCTAACTGGTAATACTGATAATGGTATTATTACACTTAATGGTTCAGCACCAAATGCAACGGTTGAATCAAATCTTACTTTTGATGGAACAACCCTAAACATAACAGGTAATCTGAATGTAACAGGTACTCAAACAATTGTGAATACCGAAACCATTAATTTAGCAGATAATATTATTACTCTTAATTCAAACTTTACATCAGGTACTCCTTCGGAAGATGCTGGTATTGAAGTATTAAGAGGAGGTTCAGCAACCAAATCATTCTATTGGGATGAATCGGCTGATAGATGGTATGCTGATGATGGATTAGAATCAAATAATCTTTATTTAACCGGTGTAACACAACCAACAATATTCTTTAATGGTTCATCTGATAGTGGTATTGATATGGCTATTAGAGCAACACCCGAGGGATTAGATTTCTACGAACCAGAAGATGGTAATAAAATTCATTTCCAAGTTTTAGATGATACTGGTGTAAATGCAGTTTATGGATATAAACTAAATGGAACAACTGTAATTGATACATCTCGTAACTTGGTTAATATTGGTACAATTAATACTGGTCAAGGTGCAACTGAGGTTTATTTAATGAACCAAAATGTTCGTACAACCGATGCAGTAACATTTGCAACAGTAAATACTGGACAAGGTGCAAATGAATTGTACGCAATGAACCAAAATGTTCGTACATCGGATACTGTAACATTCTCAAGAGTAAACGCTACAAATGTAAACTCAACTACTCTCGGATATTTTGATGGAAGTGGTGCCGATGTTTATATTGGTATCGGTGATGGAAACCCATCATTCAGAGGACAAGGACATGGTGGTACATTTACCTTCTATGGTGATAAAGACCAAAACGCTTCAATTCTTTATTTAGGTTCGATTGATGCAGCTAAGATAGTTGATGCTGGTGTAGCAATGTATGCACCAATTTACTATGATAGTGATAATGATTCATACTACTTAAACCCAGCTGGAACTTCAAACTTAAATGGATTAACTGTTGCTGGTACTATTAGTGGTACAATTGATAGAGCAGAAGCAGTTGATTCAAATGATACTCGTTCAACAAACGATACCCCTTCATCTCGTCAAAGAGGTGTTTACTTTGATTTCAAAAATAACTCAACCAATGGATTAAGTGATGGGGGTACTTACAACGGCCAAATGACTTGGAGAAGTTATGGTAGTGGTACTGATTTAAGTGGTGGATATCCAATTCAGATTGCATATACTGCAAATGGTAGATTATGGAGTAGATTGGGTACTTCATCTTCTGCTTGGGCAAATTGGAGACAAATATTAGATAGTGTATCTCAACCATACGCTTATAATATGAACCAAAATGTTCGTACAACTGATACTGTAACATTTGATGGTATTAATAATGATGGTTCTCTAAATATGAGAACGGGTAACATTATTCAACTATATACATCAGCTGGAAATCTTAGAGGATATATTCAAGCAACTGATACTAATGATGCTCACTTAATTATCGCAACATCTGGTGATGAAGATATCACCTTTAGAGATGGTGGTGTTGGTGGTGGTACTAACTTCATAATTAGAGGAGATGGTGATACAATTACTACAAATTATAATTACGCAGTTAGATTCTACTCATCAGGTCAATCAACATATTACTTAGACCCAGATGGTACTTCGGTATTAAATACAATAGAGTTAAGAAACTTAACAGTTGATACTGGTACAACAAATAGAATCAGATTATATACTGAAAATGATACTGCCAATATAGCTGATTCATTTACCGATACCACAACTGATAAATCATACATTTATTTTGATGCTGGTGATAGTTCAAATGACCCTGGTTATATTATGCATGAAACATCTGAAAGTGAAACTAATGAGGGTGTTCTTCACTTAGTTCCTTCAGATGATAATAGTAGAGGTGATTATGTTTCGATTCACGGAACCAATGACCCAGACCAGATAAAACTACACACCGATGGTTACATCGAAGGTATAACTGGTATGGCTATCACTGGTACTTTGGATTTCGGTTCATCCAACGCAATTATTAAATTATCAAGGGGTGGTTGGATTACATTCTATGAAGATGGTTCGGCAAATCATGCAATTGGTAGTAGAGATAATAGTGGTGCTGAAGCTGATGATATTAGAATTAACTCATATGGTGCAGTTTACATCAACTTAGATTCTAATTCTAATAATAGTAGTGGTGCTGATTTCTTAATTGGTAGACATGGTGGTAGTACTGGTACAATGGCTACATTATTCACATTGAGTGGTGAAACTGGTGAAGCAACATTTACAAGCGTTGTAAATGCAACCGCAGTAAACACTGGACAAGGTGATAATGAGTTGTACGCAATGAATCAGAATGTAAGAACTTCAGATTCTCCAACATTTGCTGGAATGACCTTAAATGGTACTTTAACTCTTGGTTCAAATGTAATTAATGATGTTGAGGACATTTATTTAAGAGACCGGATTTACCACGATGGAGACACCGATACCTATATGCAGTTCCATGCAGAGGACCAATGGCGAGTTGTAACTGGTGGTGGTGAAAGATTAGAAGTAAATAATACCAATACAACAGTTCAAAACAATTTAATTGTTAATGGTTCGGTAACTTACAATGGTGCAGTAAACTTAGGTGATGATTACTCAATTGGTAAATTTACTTATGTTTCAATTGGTGATTTAAGTGCTAGTGGAACTCAAGCTCGTACCTTCGAAATCGCAAGATTATCGATGGATTACAACGATTGGAACGATGCTGGTACATTCGAAGTAGAATTGCATGAAGATTACTATGGTAGAGGTGATAGAAAAACTTATCAGGTATGGTGGGGATACAACAATGCTTGGCAAGTATATTTAGTAGATAGTAGAGTTTGGGCTGATAATAGGATGCAGGTGAGAATTGGTTCACCAATAACTATTAGTGGTGATATCAGATATGTTCCTGTTTATGTAGATGTTAGATACTACGGACAGGTTGATGTAATGATTAAAACCAATAAGACGGTACAATATACAGATACAACACCAGCTGGTGGACAAGCTTATGTTAACAAATCACCTGGTGCAACTAATATCTCAGATTTTACACCTGATACTGAAGTATTCCCAACGGCAAATAGTGGACAGATTGCAGTACCAAGAGTTAGATTCACATCAACATCAATTGGTGCGTGGAATGTGATGCATTATGGTGGTACATTCACTGGTAACTTCCAAGACTTAACAGACGCAACTGGTGAAATGAATATTGTTCAGGTTAACAACTTGAGCTCTGGATTCTCAAACCATCCAACAGGTGTGTACACTTATGGTGGTGTGATGAGTTGGAGATTGGCAAACCACTCATTCCAATTATACGCAGCACATACTGGTGATTTGGCATACAAAACTCAATGGAATAACGATAACTATTCTGGTTGGAGAAGAATCTTAGATTCTACAAACTATCCATACGCTGCGAATATGAACCAATATGTTCGTACTTCGGATTCTCCAACATTTAGTAATCTTTATGTAAACAACTGGTTCAGAAATAACCAAAGTGGTGAAGGTTTATATAACCAAGCAACTGGACAGCATTGGTATTCTGATGATGATGATTATTGGAATGTTGCTGGTGGTTCTGCCGCAAATGGTATCCGATTCAGAGATGAACACAATGGTACAATTAGAGGATATGTTTACGCAAACAATTCAAATAATGTTGGTTTCTTAGATGCTGGTGCAAGTTGGGCAATCAGACACATAAATGATAATGGTACTTATTTCTATACCGATAATTCAACTGAGGAATTTAAAATTGGTAGAGATGCTGTAAGTGGAAATTATGGTACTGTACAAACTTCAACTACGAGAAATGGCTGGGGTGGATACTCAATCAATGGTGGTTGGGTGTTTATGCATGACCACTCAAATGCAGCTGGTATCTATAATGATTACGAAAATGAGTGGGCTATCTTAATGTATAGAAACGGATATGTTCGATTACACTACAATGGTGCTGGTAAATTGGAAACTACCAATAGTGGTATTAGTGTAACTGGTGATGTGGTTGGTACTGGTACATTGGATATGGATTCAAAATACCACATCTTAGGTGTATCAAACAACTGGGATGCAGTTGGCCAATATGCACAAACAAACCTACACTTCCAAGGACATCAGCAATTCTGGATTGGAGCTGGTAATGGTACTTGGTTTACTGGTACAGCAAATACAAAATCACAAGCTTCTGGTTTAGCATCTGATGCAAATTACGCACATGATTTACTTATCACAACTATGTATTCTGATGCTAGTTATGATAGAGGTATCACATTTGCTGCAGCAAACAACAACGATGAAAATAGTGGTTGGAGATTAGGTAAATGGCATAGTGGTGATGCGCGGGATGCATCTAAGTTGGTAATTGATGGTGGTCTATTTGTTAAAGGTGGATACACCGATGAATATGATTACTACGCAAACGATTACTCGGCATATTACTCAACTCAGGCTGGACGTCCTAACTGGAGTGGTGATGGTGGGTGGAATCAACCATCAGCAACATTCTCATCGGCAATCCAAATTCAAAGTGGTAATGCTGGTACAAACTCCCGTAGACCACAAATCCAATTCCACCAATATGGATATGGTGGTCCTACAATCCAATATGATGGACCAAGTCAATTAATGACAATTGGTGATTTGACTGGAACAAATCGTATGGATTGGTTACAAATCAATACCAATGGTGTTACTAATGGTTTAAGAATTAACTTTGACCAGATTTACTCACCATCAAGAGCACTTCACATTCAACATTCGGCAAATCAAAATGTATATATGGTTTGTGCTAGTGGTGGTAATGTGGGTATTGGACATGATACTGCCTCACAAAAATTGGATGTAAATGGTTCTGTGATTATCCGTACTGATTTATATATGGATAATGGTAGAATCTACGATGTAGAAGATATCTTCTTAAATGACCGGATTTACCACGATTCAGATACCGATACTTACATTCAATTCCATGCAAATGACCAATTCAGAGTTGTAACTGGTGGTGGTGAAAGATTTGAAGTAAACAATGGTACAACTACTGTACAAAACAACTTATATGTAAATGGTAACCGAAACCGAATAGGTAATGGTAACGATGATAGAACTCACATTAACGATATGTTATATGTGGGTGCTACTGATAGTGGTGATTCTCACTTCTACTTTGGTGAAGGTGGATACCACGATATTTCATATGGTGCACACTGGTACTGGGATAGTGGATACACTTGGTCTTGGTATATGAGAAATGCTGGTAGTGATACTCTGATGATGAGATACATTACCAACAACAATGGATATGTTTATTGGTATCGTCATTTCCATATGAACAACTATGATATCAATTATGTAAACCAATTACATTTTAACGCGAATGTTAGGTTCTACGATGATAGTAACGATTCTTACTTAAACTTCCAATTTGGAGATGCAACTACCGGTGGTATTCGATTTAGAGATGGTCAAGGTACACAATACGGATATGTGTATGGTGATGGTGATGGTGCTAACTTCGGTTTATTAAATAGAGATGGACAATGGGCAGTTAGAACAACGAATGTACAAACATCAATGTACTATGATGGTAGTGAGAAAATCTACACTTATGGTAGTGGTGTTGTTGTAAATGGATATATTCAGGCGGATAGATTCTACGATAGAAATGATACTTCTTATTACTTAGACCCTGCATCGGTATCGTATGTAAATGATTTAAGACCTAATATCATTTACGATAGAAACAATACGGGTTACTATTGGAATGGTGATGGTACATCTCGTATGTATCAATTGGAAATGTTAGGACGGGTTGTTATTGGTGGTAGATTCGATTACAACGCATATAATTCAATATCATCTACGAGATTACATTTCGGTGGTGGTAACTCTGATGCAAATGGTAACTACTATATTGGTACAAACTTAGAAAACTATGGTGGTAACTACACTAAGTTAGATTTAAGATGGCATACTGGTATCCGTATGGGTGCACAACCTGGTTATGGTGGTATTAGAATGTACAACAATGAAGATTTATCAACAATGTTATTCTCAGTTGGTAGAAGTTCAACTGATGTTGAAGTTACTTACAACCTAAGAGTTGGTGGACAGAAAGCAATTAACTCTCGTAACCACCACGTTGGTACATTTACTAACTTAGCAACCGCTGAAGATTGGGAAGTGAGTGGAACTGGTAATGGTGCAGCTGCATTGGGTGGAACATTCTCAAACAATGGAGCATCATATGAAAACTCAATCATACAAGATTATGACCCTTGGGGTAGACCAGCTATTGTTTGGAGAGCATTAGGTAATGATGCTGGTTCTAACTCCGATGGTGGTTGGAACAAAGGTGTATCGAACTTAGATGGTAATAAATCATATATGTTCGTTACTTATGTGAAGAGAGAATCTTCACAAACTTCAGGTACTTACTACTTTGGTTGTAGTGGTGGTGAAACACTTAATATGAGTGGTTCGGCAAATGGTAACCCATACTTCCATGCATTTGGTATCGGTTCACTTCCACAAGGAGTTTGGTGTTTAGCTGTTGGTTTTGTTTACGCAAATAATCACCCTAGTACTTCAAGTAGTGGTTTAGGTGGTGTTTGGAGATTAGATACCGGTCAGAAGATTAGTGGTTCTACTGATTACAAAATGAGATACACTGGTACAAGAGGTCAAACTCATAGAACTTACTTATACTACTCAACTGATTCTAACTCACAATTAAAATGGTGGGGACCTGGTGTATATGAAATAAATGGTAACGAACCATCAATTGAAACATTATCTGGTAATAGAGTAAATCTTGGTAATGGATTGTGGTTTAACAATTCATCATCAATTGTAATGCCTGCACATAGTGGTACAATGAGATTGAGAACCAATACTCATTGGGATTCACAACCTGGTATTGATTTCATTGGAACTGCTGGTGAATTCAGAATGAGTTCTGATAGTGGTAACTTGAACTTGAGAATTGATGGATGGCACATAAACTATGATTATACCAATACTCCTAGGGTTTATGACCTAAATGATAGTAATTATTACTCAGACCCTGCTTCTACATCGTACTTCAACGATATGAGAGCAAATATCTACTATGATAGGAATAACACTTCTTATTATGGTCATTTTGATAATGTATCTTATTTCAACGATATTAGACCAAATATCATCTACGATAGAAACAACACTTCTTACTATTGGAATGGTGATAGTACATCTCGTATGAACGCTGCTAGAGCTTGGAACTTCTACGCGGATGATTGGTTCAGAAACTATAACCAATATGAAGGTTTATACAACCAATCATCTGGAAACCACTTCTATTCGCAAGGTGAATACTGGCATATAGCTAGAAGTGGTAATCCACATGGTCTTGTGATTAGAGATGGTCATAATAGTACTATTAGAGGTTATCTTTACGCTGATGATTCTAACAATATAGGTATCTTAGATTCTGATGGAAACTGGGCAATAAGAGTAGCAAGAGATTCGTATGTAGAATTGAGAGATAACGATGAAGTTACCTTCAGAGCTGGACAAGGTGGTGTAGATGGTGATTATGGTACTGTTCAAACTCATGGTGGTGGTAAGAATGGTTGGGAAGGATACTCAATCAATGGTAGATATGTGTTCATGTCAGCAGATACCAACCAATGTGGTATCTACAATGATGTGGATAATGAGTGGATGTTCTATGCTGAAAGAAATGGTAACTCTTATATGTACCATAATGGTCAATATCAATTCTATGCTGCATCATTTGGTATCTATGTAAGAGACCAAGCAAGAGCAGCAATTTACTATGACCACGATACTGGATACTATGGTGACTTTAACTCTACCTCTAGATTTAATGTAACAGTAACCAATACTTCATACTTTGGTTCGGATACTAATAAAGGTAGAGCACAAGGGTATGGTACATATTCAACATCTATGCATAAAATTGCATACATGTCCTTTGACTGGAATGCTAACTATGATTATTACTACTATCACGGATTAGCATCTACTGATGTCAATGGTAACTTCAGCGATTCAATGTCATTAAATTCATTTAATGATGTTAATATTAGATTAGATAGTAACAATAATAATACTAACTCTTATCTAAGAATACATGATAATGGTTCTGGTAATGCTCAGAATGTGGCATACATTGGACGGGAAAATGGTAACGCAATCGCATACTTCTACAATAGAGTATATGGTTCAATTTATTATGACCGCGATAATGGAAATTACTATACTAATCCCGCATCTACTTCTGTAATGAATCAGATTTATGTTGATTCATTGATACGGCATAATGGTGATACCAACACATATATGCAGTTCCATGCAGAGGACCAATGGCGAGTTGTAACTGGTGGTTCGGAAAGATTTGAAATAAACAACTCACAAATTTACGCTACTAGGGTATTTAGATGTACACAAGATATTATCGCATACTACTCTGATGAAAGATTAAAAGATAAGAAGGGTAAAATAGGAAACGCACTTTCTAAGATTCTTTCATTAGATGGTTTCTACTATGAAACTAATGAATTAGCCAAATCAGTTGGATTTACTGAAGAAGGATTACAAGTAGGTTTATCAGCACAACAAGTTAGAGATGTTGTACCTGAAGTTGTTCACTTAGCACCATTTGATTCTGATTACGATGAAAATGGAAATCTATACTCTAAATCAGGTGAAGATTACTTAACTATTAAGTACGATAGATTAGTTCCATTGGTGATTGAGGGTATTAAAGACCAGAATAAGATTGTAACTTGGAACAACTCTAAAGTGAAAGAATTAGAGGGAATAATTGAGAAACAACAAAACGAAATTGAAGAATTGAAAAAATTAGTAAATCAATTAATTGATAAAGGTTAATCTTTTTACTAATATAGTTATATTTATAAACACAAAGATAAAGAAATAAAATGGCTTTAGAAATACAAAAACAAATCGGTACAAGTAGAGGTATAACTTCTGAAGGATATCTTAGAATAGAATCTTTTGAATTTAGAAAACAAAACGGATTCCTAAGAGTAAATCCTGTATTGTATTTAAATGAGCATCATGCAAAAAGTGCATCTCAAGATTTATTTGATGAACATTCACCTGCTATGCTAATTGAAGAGTGGGAAGCAAAAAGCTACGAAGTTAAAGAACAATATGTATTTCACTTAACTGAATCACAAGTAAGAACTAGAGATTATTTGAGAGTTGAAACAGTATCTGAATCAGTATCTCAAATGGTACCTGACCCAGATAATCCTGGACAAGAAATTACACAATCATCTTGGACTTACGATACTGTGAATGTTAGTGGTAGTGAAGAATATACTGCAGAAATAATTTCAACAAACGCTATCTCAGGTTCATCTATTTATGATTTTGCATATCCATTGTTAAAATATGAGATGAAACAAGTTTTTGGTGATGTAGTTGTAGATGCATAAAATCATAAACGCATTCTATTATGGCAATACCATCATCCGGAACAATTGGGGTATCACAACATTTAAATAGAGAATTAGGTAGGGGTATATTATCTACATTTTCTATTGATACTGCTGAGAATGGTGGATATGGTACTATTAATACAAATTCTTTTCCAAG
>Ga0066377_10000182_pt1 | contig 14362 bp, 12 predicted proteins | sample Knorr_S23_td_Sur_FD_70946 | JGI IMG/M metagenome (GOLD analysis project Ga0066377, IMG submission 70946) | Marine microbial communities from Southern Atlantic Ocean transect - Knorr_S23_td_SurfaceB_ad_5m_LV_B | ecosystem: Environmental > Aquatic > Marine > Oceanic | place: Southern Atlantic...
TTGGTAAGAGTTTTAAAAACTATTTATAAAAAAGTAAAGTTTGTTTCTAATATTACAGATATAGACGATAAAATAATTGAAGCGTCAAGAGTTAGTGGAAAACAAATTCAGGATATAACCCAGAAATTTCACAAAATTTATAATGATGATATGGAAAGTTTAGGTGTTAATAAGCCAGATTTGCAACCCAAGGCTACTGATCATATTAATGAAATGGTCGAAATGATTAAATCTCTTGTTAAAAAGGAGTTTGCGTATGTAGTAGATAAACATGTTTTATTTGATGTTAAAAAATACAAATATTATGGAAAATTATCACGTAGAACTAAAGAAGAGCAAATTGCTGGAAGTAGAGTTGAAGTGGCAAGTTATAAAAAAAATCCTGAAGATTTTATTCTTTGGAAACCAAGTAAAAATGACGAACCTAGCTGGAATTCTCCCTGGGGAGAGGGTAGGCCAGGCTGGCATATTGAATGTAGTGCTATGTCTGAAAAATGTTTAGGTACACCCTTTGACATTCATTGTGGTGGGGTCGATTTAACATTTCCTCATCATGAAAATGAAATAGCACAATCGTGTTCTTTAGTTGGGAGTGATTGTAGGCCTGATAACTTTTCTAAATATTGGTTTCATAATGGATTTGTAACAGTTAGTGGGGAAAAAATGTCTAAATCATTAGGAAACATTAAATTAGTTAACGATATTCTAAAAAAATATTCTGGAAATGTGATTAGACTAAGCTTGCTCTCTTCACATTATAGACAACCGATGGACTGGTCGGAAAAGATTTTAGAACAATCAAAAAAAACTTTAATGAGATTTAAAAAAGTTACAAGTAAATATCAGGTAACAAAAAATGAAAAAAATATAATTAAAGATAAAAATATGGAAGATTTTTTAGATGCGCTATATGACGATTTAAATACACCAAAGGCTTTAGCAATAATAAATGGATGGTTTGATAAATTTAAAAAAAAACAATTACCAGACGTATTGCTGGTCCAACTTATAAATAAATCCTTTGATATTTTGGGTATAAATCTTTTGGACGAAAATTCCTCTAACAATTTTATTGATGAAGATAAAAAAAATAATATTGAAAGAATGATTGAAGAAAGAAAAATTGCAAGACAAAATAAAGATTTTAAAAAAGCAGATCAAATAAGAGAGGAATTGAAAAAAATGAATGTTTTGATAGATGACACCAGTGATGGGACTAAATGGACAGTAAATGATAAATAACTTTTTTTCTTTTTTTACAATTCTTTTTATTAAGTTTTACCAATTATTTTTTTCACCACTTTTAGGTGTAAATTGTCGTTTTTACCCAACATGCTCTGCTTATTCAATTGAGGCTCTAAAAAAATATGGTTTTTTTAAAGGTTCAATTTTAAGTTTTAAAAGACTTTTAAGTTGTCATCCATTTGGTTCGTATGGATTTAAACCACTGCCTGAAGAGAACAATCCATTTATAAAAAAAATTTCAGCAAAAGTAATACAAATAGAAAGAAAAAATGAACTATATAAAAATCTTCCTGAAAGTTTTTCAAAATACGATGAAGATAATGCTCAATCTACTGTTCATCTAGCACTATATCTAAATAATTCTTTAGTTTCGGGACTAACCCTTATAAAAAAAAAAATAAATGAATCTGATCCCTTATCTTTTCAAATAAGAGGAATGTTTACAAAAAAAGCATATTTAAATAAAGGATACGGATCTACATTAATTCAATATGCAAAAGATGAAGTAATGAAATCTAATGGTGTTATTTTTTGGTGTAATTCCAGGAAAAAAGCCATCAATTTCTATAAAAAAAATGGATTTATCGAAAACAGTAATTTTTTTAAAATTGAAAGGATTGGATTACATAAAAAACTTACTCTGGAGGTTAAAAAATGAAGAGACAAAAAAATGTTTTTGGAAAGGAATTGATTCCCTGTTCATTGAATCCTTTAACAGGATTTTTTAGAGATGGATGCTGTACGACAAGTGTTCAAGATAAAGGTTTACATAACATTTGTGTGATTGTTAATCAGGAATTTCTTAATTTTTCGAAAAGTAAAGGTAATGATTTAATTACTCCAAGAGAAGAATTTTCTTTTCCAGGCCTAAAATCTGGGGATAAATGGTGTGTTTGTGTGGATAGATGGATTGAAGCATATTTAGAGGGTTGTGCTCCGAAAATTATACTTCAAGCAACTAGTGAAAGTGTGTTAAAGAAAATAGAAATTAAAATTCTAAAAAAGTTTGCAATGGATATAAACTAAATTTATATTCAAAAAAATGAAAAATCTCTTAATAATCTCTTCTACAAAAAATTCTAACTTTGAGTTATCAAAAGAAATCAAGGATTTTTTTGATAATAAAGAAGGCATAAATTGCTCTATTATATCACTAGAACAGTTTGATTTACCTCTTTACAAACCTGAATTAGAGGAACAATTTAAGAATAAATCACATTTCCCTGAAGATATAACTAAAGTAAAGGATTATTTGATTTCATCTGATGCTTTAATTTGGTGTAGCCCAGAATATAATGGAGGTATTTCTCCAATTCTAACAAATGTTATAGCTTGGATAAGTAGAGCAACTGACGACTGGAGAGATGGTTTTAAAGACAAGCATTCTCTTGTTTGTAGTTCATCTGGTGGAAATGGTACTAATTTTGTTAAAGGTTTTACTATCCAACTCTCTTATTTAGGTTCAAAAGTAATGGACAAATCTATTATAAAAACAAAGAAAAAAGACGTAGAAAAACCAGAATTTGAAGGTATTTTGAACCAATTTTATCAAATTATTAATTAAATTTAAATAATCTATAAAAATTGTCGTTTAACTTATTGCAAGCTTGCTTTCCATTAACTGCAAAAAAGGGGTGTTTACACCCCTTTTTTTTTTAAATAATCAGTATATATATGTATTTATGAAAAAAAATTTTGGATTATTAATAAATGGGAAATGGTTAAAAAATAGAGAAACTATTGATGTTTTTAACCCTTTTGATGGAAAAAAAATCTCTACAGTATCGTGCGCTAACTCAAATCAAATTAATAGTTCAATAAAATTTGCTCATTTAGCATTTAAAAGTTGGTCAAAGACTAGTGCTAAATATAGATCGGAAATTTTAAAAAAATTATTTAAATTGACAAAAGAAAATATAGATATTTTGTCGGAAATAATTACTTTAGAGTCTGGAAAACCTCTGCGAGAATCGAAAGTTGAAGTTGAGTATGGAGCTTCTTTTATTGAATGGGCAGCTGAACAAGCCTTAAGATCAGAAGGGAAGCTTTTAGAATCTCCCGAAAATGATAAAAAGATGTTTTATATTAAACAACCTATGGGTGTGGTTGCAGCAATAACTCCTTGGAATTTTCCATTAGCTATGGTAACTCGAAAAGTTTCAGCTGCAATAGCTGCAGGTTGCTCAGTAATCTTAAAACCATCTGAATTAACTCCACTTACAGCCTTAAAATTTGGGGAACTAGTCATTGAAGCAGGATTACCTAATGGAGTTTTGAACATAGTTAATGGTAATCCAAAATTAATAGGAGAGTTGCTTTCAAAAAATTCATTAGTTAAAAAAATTACTTTCACTGGCTCAACTGAGGTTGGTAAACTTTTAATGAGAGACTCGTCATCAACAGTTAAGAATATTTCTTTAGAATTAGGAGGAAATGCTCCTTTTGCTGTTTTTTCAGATGCAAATTTAGATAAAGCTGTTGAAGGTTTTGTTGCTGCAAAATTTCGAAATGCAGGACAAACATGTATTTCAGCAAATAGATTATTCGTTGAGAGAAAAGTTTTTGATAAATTTCTAAAAAAACTTGTTGTTCGATTTAAAAAACTAAAGTTAGGTAATGGACTCTCTGACAGTGATGTAGGTCCATTAATCTCTGCTGGAGCTATAAAGAAAGTAATTCATCATATCGATGATGCAATATCAAAGGGTGGAAAAATAGTAATCGGTGGAAATAGAAGTAATGTTGGAAAGTTGTTTTTTGAACCAACTATTTTGACAAATATAAATACTAAAATGAAGATTTTTAGCAAAGAAAACTTTGGCCCAATAATACCAATTATAAAGTTTGATAACGATGAAGAGTTGATTCGACTTGCTAATGATACTAATTATGGATTGGCTGCATATTTTTATACAAAAAAAACTTCAAGAATTTGGAAAATAATTGAGAATTTAGAGTATGGAATGTTAGGTATTAATTCTGGAAAAATATCAACATATCTTAATCCTTTTGGAGGGTTGAAAGAATCTGGTGTTGGAAGAGAAGGTTCATTACAATGCTTGGAACCATTTTTAGAAACGAAATTTATATCTTGGACTTATGATGATTAAAAATAATTTTGATTTTTTTGTTATTGGTGGAGGTTCTGGGGGAGTTCGTGCAGCTAGAGTTGCCGCCTCCAGAGGATTGAAAGTTGGTCTAGCCGAAGGTTGGGATCTTGGAGGCACTTGTGTAAACAGAGGATGTGTTCCAAAAAAATTATACTCTTATTCTTCACATTTTAGTGACGACTTCAATCTAATGAATTCATTTGGTTGGAATCTTCAAAAGCCAAAATTTTCTTGGAATAAACTTGTGCGTAATAAAAAAAAAGAAATCATTAGATTAAATGGTATCTATCAAAATCTATTAATAAATTCTGGAGTTAAGCTTTTTAACAATTTTGCTACTTTTAATGATCAAAATACATTAATGGTGGGTAAAAATTTAATACATGCTAAATCATTTTTGATAGCAGTTGGAACAAAGCCAAGAAAATTACGATTTAATGCATCTGATAAAATTATAACATCTGATGAGGCATTTGATTTAAAAAAATTACCAAAAAAAATTCTAATACTTGGTGGTGGATATATTGCAGTGGAGTTCGCTTCAATTTTTAACGGATTAGGTGTTGATGTCACTTTGTCTATAAGAGGTGAAAATATTTTAAAAGGTTTTGACGAAGATGTTGTCAAACATTTATCAATTCAGATGCAAGAAAGGGGCATAAAATTTATTACAAATTCATTTCCTGAGGAAATTGATTTTTTAAATAAAAAATTTAATGTTTATTTCGATAAAAAAAAATATGAGAAATTTGATTTAGTTATGGAAGCATTAGGTAGGGAACCTAATGTGAAAAGTTTAAATTTAAATCTAGCTAAAGTCAAAACTACAAGAAATGGTTCAGTAATAGTAGATAGTTATTTTAAAACTACTAATAAAAACATTTACGCTTTAGGTGATGTAATTGATAGAGTTCAGTTAACTCCAGTGGCAATTGCCGAGGCAATGTATGTAGTTGATAATTTTTTTAAAAAAAATAAAAAAAGTTTTGATTACGCAAACATACCAACTGCAGTTTTTTCTAACCCAAATTTTGCTTATGTGGGGTTAACAGAAAAAGAAGCAAGAAAAAAATTTAAAAAAGTTGAAGTTTTCACAAGTTTTTTTAAACCATTAAGATATAGCTTATCAAAAATAAATGAAAAAGTTTTCATCAAGTTAATAGTAAACTCTCTAAATGACAAAATTATTGGTTTACATTATTTAGGAGAGAATGCTGCGGAGATTATTCAAGGTTTTGCTGTAGCTGTGGTTAAAGGATTGAAGAAATCTGATTTAGACCAAACAATAGGTATCCACCCTACAAGTGCTGAAGAGATAGTTACAATGAAAAACAAAAACTGATATAAATAAGTTTGTATTTTAAATTATAAACATTATAAGTTATTAATTATGAATCAAAAGTGGACACCTGAAAGTTGGAAAAAAAAAACTGCACTTCATCAACCAAATTACCTTGATGAAAAAAAGTTAGATAAAACAGTAAAAAAAATGAAAAAACTTCCACCACTTGTCTTTGCCGGGGAAGTAAGAAACTTGAAAAAAGAACTTTCAAAGTGCGTTGATGGTAAAGGCTTTTTACTTCAAGCTGGTGATTGTGCAGAGAGCTTTGCAGAATTCCATCCTAATTATATCAGAGATACTTTTAGAGTAATAATGCAAATGGCGGTAATACTTTCATTTGCAGCTGGTGTTCCAGTTGTAAAAGTTGGAAGACTTGCAGGACAATTTGCTAAACCTAGATCGTCACCTATTGAGGAAAAAAATGGTAAAAGTCTACCTAGTTATCTTGGTGACATGATTAATTCTATAAATTTTGATGAAAAATCAAGAGTTCATGACCCTGAGAGAATGATACAGGCATATAATCAAGCTGCATCTACACAAAACCTTTTAAGAGCGTTTGCATATGGAGGTTACGCAGACTTATCGACAATCCAGAATTGGAACCTAGATTTTGTAAAAAAATCAAAGCAAGGATCCAATTTTAAACTTATTGCGGATAGAATTTCTGAATGTTTAAATTTTATTAATGCCTGTGGAATCAACAATACAAATGTCAGACAACTTTATGAAACAAATTTCTTTATTTCACATGAAGCACTGTTACTTCCTTATGAATCAGCTTTCACAAGAATAGATAGTACAACTGGGAAATGGTATGATGTTTCTACACATATGGTTTGGATAGGTGACAGAACAAGACAGTTAAATGGAGCGCATGTTGAATTTTGTAAAGGTATAAGTAACCCAATCGGGATTAAAGTTGGTCCAACTGCAAAACCAGCTGAAATTGTTGAGCTTGTTAAAGCTATAAATCCAGAAAATGAAAAAGGAAAAATTGTTTTAATTGTTAGAATGGGTGCAAAAAAAATCAATCAACTTTTCCCAACTATTTTAAAACAATTTAAAAAATCAAACCTAAATGTTGTTTGGTCATGTGATCCAATGCACGCAAATATTGAAAAATCAAAAAGTGGTTATAAGACAAGAAATTTTAAAAATATTGTAAGTGAAGTTAAGTCTTTTTTCAAAATTCATAAAGAAGTTGGAACATATGCTGGGGGTATTCATTTAGAAATGACAGGTCAAAATGTAACTGAATGCATAGGTGGACTCCAAAAAATTTCAGACAAAGATCTAGGTAGTAGGTATCATACTCATTGTGATCCGAGACTTAATGCGTCACAATCAATAGAATTAGCTTTTCTTATGGCAACAAATTTAAAAAAGAGTAAGTAAGTCTGAAGGAGATAAGCAATAAAATTCTTTTTGTTACAAAAAAACTCAATTGTTGGTGACTTTGATAAAAATTTTGAAGTAATTAAAAATGCTTATAAAAAAGCATGTTTAAAAGATTGTGATTTTCTTCTAACAAGTGAGCTTTTTCTAACAGGGTATCCCCCTCAGGATTTAATTAATAGACATGATTTTCAGGAAAAAGTTAATTTTTTTAGAAACAAATTAATAAAAATTACTAAAAAAAAAAAAACAATTTTAATATTAAACATTCCTCAAAAAGAAAAAGGAAAAATCTTCAACGTTTTACTTCTTATAAAAAATGGCTCAATTGTTTACAAGAAAAGTAAATCAGTACTTCCAAATTATGGAGTTTTTGATGAAAGAAGATATTTTACGGCCGAAAAAATAGATTTATCTTTTTTTCTGTATCAAAAAAAGAAAATTAAATTTTTAGTTTGTGAAGAGATGTGGTCGGATGACTTCATAGAAAAAAACAAGTCAATTGGAATTGATTTAATAGTTGTTATAAATGCATCTCCATTTGAGATTGATAAATTTTCTGAAAGAAAAAGAAAAGCAAAGAAAAATGTTAAAGAATATAAATCTGATTTAATTTATCTGAATCATGTTGGCTGTCAAGATGAGTTAATTTTTGATGGTGGATCTTTTTTTATGAATAAATCAGGAAAAATAATTTATCAAGAAGACTTTTTTTGTGAAAATGAAAAAATTTTAGATTTAAATAAAGTTATAGAAGACAATCCCTCTAAGGTTATTAAAAATAATACAAGTTTATTATATGATGCTTTAGTTTTTAGTTTAAGAAGTTATATGAAAGACAATTCTTTCAAAACTGTCACAATAGGTCTGTCAGGAGGAATTGATTCTGCGCTATGCTCAATAATTGCTACTGATGCAATTGGATCTGAAAATGTAAGGGTAGTGTTTATGCCAACAACATTTACCTCTAAAGAAAGTGAAATTGATTCAATCCAGTTATCTAAAAATTTAAATTTAAATTTGATTAAGATTTCTATTGAATCATTGAGAAAAAATATTTTGTCAGAACTTAATTTTTTATTCAAAGATCTATCAGATGATATCACTGAAGAAAATATTCAATCTAGAATTAGAGGGCTTTTATTAATGGCAGTATCAAATAAATTTAATTCTCTTTTGATTGCTACTGGAAATAAATCTGAGTTGTCTGTTGGATATTCAACTTTGTATGGAGATATGTGTGGAGGATTTTCATTAATAAAAGATATTTACAAAACACAGGTAATGGAATTAGCTAAATGGAGATGTGAATCTTCTCAAGAGAATAAATACCTAGAAAAATTAAATTTAATACCAGAAAATATTATTTCTAAAGATCCATCTGCAGAATTAAAATTTAACCAAAAAGATACTGATTCTCTTCCAGATTATGCAATTTTAGATAAAATTTTAGAATTTTTGATAGATAAAAATTATGATATAAAGAAAATTAAAGAGTTTGGATTCAGTGAAGTTATGATAAAAAAAATATGGAAAATGGTCAAAAACGCAGAATTTAAAAGATACCAAAGTGCTATTGGTCCTAAGGTTTCAAAAATGTCTTTTGATAAAGATAGACGTTTTCCGATTACCAATAAATTTTCAGTTTAATATGTTAAGATTTGCACCAAGTCCTACTGGAAATCTACATATTGGAAATGCAAGAATAGCAGTGCTTAATTATCTTTATGCAAAAAATAAAGAATTAGATTTTTTTTTAAGAATTGATGATACGGATAGTGAAAGATCTGATGAAAAATATGTAGAATCTATCTTAGAAGATTTATCATGGTTGGGTATACAGTTTTTAAAAATAGTTAGACAATCAGATAGGCTCTCAGTATATAAAGACGTTTTTAATGAATTAAAAAAAAAAAAATTAATTTATCCCTGTTTTGAAACACAAGAAGAATTAGGTTTAAAAAGAAAAATTCAAATGAAACAAGGTAAGCCTCCAATATACGACAGATCTTCTTTAAAACTTAATAAAAAAGAAATTAATGATCTAATTTCAACTGGTAAGTCTCCCCACTGGAGACTAAAATTAGATGAAAAACCAATTTCTTGGAATGATGAAATACATGGATTAATTAAATTTGATGATTTGTCAATTTCAGACCCTGTTCTTTTTAGATCTGATGAAATGCCCCTTTTTACAATTACATCAGTTGTTGATGATGCAGATTTGAATGTAACACATATCTTAAGAGGAGATGATCACATTACAAATACAGCTGCCCAAATTAAACTTTTTCAATATTTAGGTTCTTCAGTACCTAAATTTGCTCATTTTCCTTTGATGAGAACAAAGTCTGGTTCTGGCCTTTCCAAAAGATTTAATTCATTTTCTTTAAAGGAATTAAAAAAAAAAAAAATTTTGCCAATAATAATCTTTAATTATTTGAGTAAAATTGGTTCGAGCCTCTCAATTGATAATGTTGAAAATTTTGAAGGGTTAATAAAAAATTTCAAAGTAGATTCATTTTCCAAAAATTCTGTTTTATTTAATGACAATGATTTATTAAGAATGAATTCTAAGAATCTAAAGGAGTTATCGTCTGAAGAGCTTAAACAAAACTTTAAATTTAACTGTGATGAAAAGTTTTGGCAAATAATTCGAGGAAATGTTGAACAATTTGATGAAATTCAAGAATGGTATAATATTGTCTCTGAGGGAATAAATACAAAAGTTGCAGTTGATAAAAAATTGCTTGATTTAATAAAGATAAGTATTCCAGAAAAAATTGACTTAGATACTTGGCAAATTTGGACAAAAAAAGTTTTAGAAAAAACTGATATTAAACCAAAAGATCTATTTATTACAATAAGAATGTTATTAACTGGAAAAAAATTTGGACCAAGTATGAATGAATTGTTAACTTTGTTTACAAAAAAAGAAATTTTAGAAAGAATTGAAATTAATAGTGAAAAATAAAACAATTAAAATATATGACAGTACTTTAAGAGATGGTGCTCAGACTAAAGGAGTAAGCTTTAGTATTGATGATAAGTTAAGAATATTAGACATTTTGATGGATATTGGTGTTGATTATATTGAGGCAGGCTGGCCTGGAGCAAATCCAATAGATGACGAGTTATTTAAAAATCTTCCAGCAAAATTTAAATCAAAAGTTGTAGCTTTTGGCATGATGAGAAAAAAAAATAAAAGTGCTAGCAATGATCCTGGATTAAATGCTGTTTTAAATTCTGGTGTTTCAACAACTTGTCTTGTTGGAAAAAGTTGGGACTTTCACGTTAAATCTGCTTTAAGGATTAGTAATTCAGAAAACTTAGAAATGATAAATGATTCAATAGATTATGCTTCTACAAAGCTAGACAAAGTGATGTTTGATGCTGAGCATTTTTTTGATGGATATAAATCTAATCCAAAGTATTCACTTGATGTAATTAAAACTGCTTGGAATGCAGGCGCAAAATGGATTGTTTTATGTGATACAAATGGTGGGACTCTCCCTTATGAATTATCTAGTATAATTAATGATGTAAAAAATATTATACCCCAAGAAAATCTTGGAGTTCACTTTCATAATGATACAGATAATGCAACATATAATTCAATTGAGGCTGTGAGGTTGGGAGTTAAACAGGTTCAAGGCACGTTTAACGGTCTTGGTGAAAGATGTGGCAATTCAAATTTAGTAAATGTTGCTGCTAATTTAATTCTTAAAATGAATTATGAATGTAAATTAAAAAAAAAAATTAATAAAATAACTTCAGCAAGTCGATTGATTGATGAAATATTAAACAGACAATCTTCAAGAAACCTTCCATTTGTAGGAAGTGCGGCATTTGCCCATAAAGGTGGGCTTCATATTTCAGCTGTTGAGAAAAATCCTAGATCCTATGAACATATTGACCCTATCTCGGTTGGTAATGAGAGATTGCTTGTTGTTTCAAATCAGTCTGGCAAAAGTAATGTTGTTAACAAACTTAAAAAATTTAAGATTGATATTAAAGGTAAAGAAAATAAAATTGAAGAATTTTTAGAATTAATTAAAAATCAAGAATCGTTGGGATTTGCATACGATGGAGCAGAGGCAAGTTTTGAATTATTATCAAGAAGAACTTTTCAAAACTTTAAAGAGTTTTATAGTTTAGAAACTTTCAAAGTTTCAGATGAAAAAATAAAAAATGATAAAGGAGAATTTAAACCATTTTCTGAGGCAAGGGTTAAAATTTTCGTTGGTAAAAAAGAATTTTACAGTGCATCAGAAGGGAACGGTCCCATACATGCGCTTGATAATGCATTAAGAAATGCCCTTTTGAAATATTATCCTTCTCTGAAAAATTTAAATTTAGTTGATTATAAAGTAAGAATTTTAAATCCCAAAGATGGAACAAAGGCTCTTGTGAGAGTAAGAATAGAATCATCAAACTTAAAGCATCAATGGTCAACAATTGGTGTTTCTTGTAACGTCGTTGATGCTTCATATATAGCTTTACATGATAGCATTACTTATCATTTACTAAAGTCTCAAAAGTAAAAAAAAATGTAAATGAAAAAAAACATAGAAATTGTTCTTGTTGATACACAACTACCAGAAAATTTAGGTTCAGTTACTAGAGGTATGCTTAATTTTGGTTTTGAAAAGTTAAGAATTGTAAGTCCAAAGTTTCCTATGACAAATGAAAAGATTGTTGCCGTCAGTGCAGGTGCAGATATTGTTTTAAAAAAATCAAAAATTTTTAACTCTTTTCCTGATTCAATTAATAATTTTAACTACGTAATAGGTACAACTAACCGAATAAGAGCAATCAAAAAAAAAGAAATAACTCTTAAAAAAATGGTTGAACTAATTTCTAATAAATATAATTCAGTGGGACTTGTGTTTGGACCCGAAAAATCGGGACTGAATAACGATCATATTTCATTATGCGACTTTGTTTTTAAAATAGAAGCAAATCCAAGATTTTCATCACTTAACCTGTCACATGCGGTAACTATTATTTGTAAAAAGATTTATGATAACTTGAAAAAACCTGAGGTGAAAAATAATAAAGGAGATTCAAAGATTGCCAGAAAAAGCGATTTAATGTTGTTTTATCAAATTTTAGAACAAAGTTTAGATGAATCAAATTTTTTTAAAGTTAAGGAAAGAAAAAAGGTTATATTTCAAAAAATCAAAAATATATTTTCTAAAACTGAATTAACTCACGTTGAGGTTAAAACCCTGATATCTATTATAAAAAATATAAAAAAGTAATTTGTTTAAATGGAATTGACATCATGCAATTTAGAAGTATATTTCATAAGTTATGACTAGAATATTAAAGTCCAAATATAAAATTGATAGGCGATTAAGATGTAATTTATGGGGTCGTCCCAAAAGCCCATTCAACAGAAGAGATTATCCACCTGGTCTTAATGGTCAAAATAAAAGAAAAAAACCGTCTGATTTTGGTAATCAATTAATGGCTAAGCAGAAGTTAAAATGTCACTATGGATATATAACTGAGAAGCAATTTAGAAACATTTTTTTTAAAGCATCAAAAATTAAAGGTAATACTAGTGAAAACTTAATCGAACTTTTGGAAAGAAGGCTAGATGCAGTTGTATATAGAATGAAGTTTGTTACGACAATATTTGCTGCAAGACAATTTGTAAGTCATGGTCATATTTCTGTTAACGGAAAAAAAGTAACTGTCGCATCTTACACCCTTAGGGATGGAGACGTTATTGAAGTCAAAGAAAAAAGCAGGGAGGTTCCTATAGTTTTAGAGGCTATAAGTTCAACTGAGAGAGATGTACCAGAATACTTGTCAGTAGATTTTGACAAGATGAAGGGAACATTTCTTAAAGGACCAAAACCAGATGAGGTTCCATACCCTGTTGTGATGGAACCAAACCTGGTTATTGAGTATTATTCAAGATAGTTTATACAGCTACCTTTACGTTATCTTTTAAAAATTCAAGAATATTTTGCGGTGAAGACATTTCATACGGATCATCTTTACAATTATCTTCAAAACCAGGCTCGACGAATGACTCAAAAATTTCACAATTATCGATTATAGCGGCGTATCGCCAAGATCTGTAACCAAAACCTAGGTTATTTTTTTCCACAAGCATCCCCATTTTTCTTGTAAATTCACCATTTCCATCAGGAATAACTTTAACTTTATCAATTTTATGATGTTTAGCCCATGCATTCATTACAAATGAATCATTTACAGAAATACAATAAATTTCGTCAATTCCAAGATTTTTAAATTCATCATATAATTTATCAAAGTCAGGTAATTGATAAGTTGAGCATGTAGGTGTGAATGCACCTGGAAGTGAAAATAAAATTACTTTTTTATTAGCAAAATAATCATTAGTAGATTTTTTTTCCCATTTGAATGGATTTTCCCCTTTAATAGAGTCATCTCTTACTCTGACATTAAAATTTACGTTTGGTAATGTTTTAATCATTTTATCTCCTTATTTAGAATTATTCTAATTAATATTTAGAATACTTCTAAACTAAAAAAAAACATTTGTCTATATATAATTTATAATTTTATAATATATTATGAATATTTCAGCTTTGATTATTGCTAGAAATGAAGAAAAGATTATCGAGAATACGCTTAAATCTTTGTCTTTTGTAGATGAAATAGTTGTCATTTTAGATAGATCATTTGATAAAACTAAAACTATATGTAAGAAATATACTAATAAAATTTTTAGTGGTTCTTGGACATGTGAGGGTCAGAGAAGAAATTATGGAATTAAAAAATGTTCCTCAGAGTGGATTCTTGAAATAGATGCTGACGAGATTATTTCAAAAAATCTTAAAAAAGAGATTTTAAAAAAAAAACTTACCGATTTTGATTTTTTTTATATTAAGCTCCTTAATTTTGTCGGTTCTAAACCGATAAAGTTTGGTTGGATGGCATGTATGGCACCAGATGGTAAATTCTGTTTGTTTAAAAAAAATGCAAAAAAATGGTCCAAAGGTTTAGTCCATCCCGGTTATAATATCGTTGGTAAAAAAGGTCCAGAATTTGAGAACTATATTATTCATAATATGTCAGAAAATATTTCAGATTTGTTGTCAAGATTTAATAGAAATACGTCACTACATTCATTAGAACTAAAAAAGAAAAAAAATATAAAAAAAAAAGTATCGTTCAGAAAAATTATTTCGCGTTTTATTAAAAGTTTTTTTTTAAGAAAAGGATACAGGGGTGGGGCTATTGGATTTTTGGTTGCATTACTAAA
>Ga0066377_10000183_pt1 | contig 14352 bp, 7 predicted proteins | sample Knorr_S23_td_Sur_FD_70946 | JGI IMG/M metagenome (GOLD analysis project Ga0066377, IMG submission 70946) | Marine microbial communities from Southern Atlantic Ocean transect - Knorr_S23_td_SurfaceB_ad_5m_LV_B | ecosystem: Environmental > Aquatic > Marine > Oceanic | place: Southern Atlantic...
CAGCAAACCGATATTGATATCCCGTACTTCCATTAGCATCTTCATAATATGATTCATTTACTGCATCAGGGTCATATTTTGCTGAATATGGATGAAAGAATGGTCCTACACCGAAGGAAATTTGGTTATCACTCCATACCTGGAATGCTCTACAAATAGTTCCATATTTTTTATTTGATTCAATTTCGTGTCTCAGTACACCAAATGGATATTCAGATCCTATACCAATATTTTTAACATAAAATGTAGATGAAGAACCATAGGATACTGGAGATCCTTTGCCATGAACACTAATAGTGATTCCTAAACCAACTGTTGCTCCAATACCAGAAGCAGGAAGAACTAAATATTCTCCATCAGTATATCCATAACCAGGACGATTGACATTTATTGCAGCTACAGTACCACTATTCCTATAGATATCAAAACTTGCTCCAGTTCCAATACCAGAAGTAGATTCTGCTTCTACATCAGTGTAATAATTTCCATTATTAGATCCATCATCTGTTCCACCATTTTGTTGAGTAATAAATGTAACAATACCACTCTGAGTTGCACCATGAAACTCTACAATATCAAATGCTTCTTCAAGTGCAAGAATAACGTCGGATCTTGCCCAACCTGCTGATTTTGTAATCGTACTGATGGATACTGCCATTGTTTTTTTATTTTTTAGTTATTTATTAAAACTGTAGTTGTAGTAATTGCCATTTATTATGCCTCCAGTTGAAGAATGGTTAGGTTTGCGTTGATTGATTGTGTAGTTCCAGATAGATTTGTAATTGCCATATAGATTGTAGTATCAACTGGATTATCCATATTTCCACCCATTGTGAATGGAGAGATTTTTTGTTCAGTAGAGATGCCTGTTGTTACAACTTCAGCAATAACTCCACTTCCTGCTGCTGGATCTTCTCCAACACTTCTACTAGAATCAGCAGTTCTAGATGCACTATCAGTATATATTCTGATCCAACCTGCTGTAGATAGACCAACCTTCATCAGTGCATAAGACTTAAATCCAGTAACTGTTACAAGTCCTACAGCATTGTCTGCAATAGATGTTGTGGATGCAGAGACTGTTGTTCTGTTTTGTAGTGAACCACCAGATGCAGTAACAGTAGCAATACCAGAACTATAAGTAACATCTAGACCAGTATCAAAGTTGATAGTCTTTGCAGAACCAACGTTTGATCCACTGTTTTCAACAACGACACCATCACCAGTTGCATTAACGTTAAGTAGTGCAGATCCATCAATAGCAGGTAATGTTCCTGTAAGTTCTCCTGCAGGAATACTTGTGAGACCAGCACCAGAACCAGTAAATTCTGAACCAGAACCAGAAAGTGTCACATCACCATAAACAGTAATGCCATTGGTTGCAGTTTGAAGTCTTAATGTATTATCATAGTAGAGATCTACACTACCATCTTTAGTGGCAACAAGGAAGTTTTCACCTGGAAAACCTACAGAACCATAACTTTGTAGTCTTACCGTAGGAGCTCCGATAAGAAACTCATTATTATTAGTCTGAAGACGACTTTTATTGTCAGTGCCAAGATATAAGAAGGTATTTTGACCACCACCAAATCTTATTTCATTGTTACCAGAAAGAAGTAAATTACCATCAACATTGAGTGTGCTGTCGAAGTCAACTGCACCAGTGACTGTGAGAGCACCTCCAACTTGTGCGTGTCCAGTAACTGTTACGTCACCTGATGCTGTGATATTATTAAATCCAGAAGTTCCTGTTGTGCTGATACCAGGAATAGCTGCTGTAATTGTAACAACACCAGCAGATACTGGAGTTACATCTAAACCAGTAGAGAAATCAATCGTTGCAGCAGCACCAACTGCTGAACCACTATCCTTGACTTCAATACCAGATCCAACAGCAGATACACCAGTAAGTGCAGAACCATCGAGTGCAGGTAGTGCTCCTGTGAGTTGACCAGCAGGCAATCCTGTAAGTCCAACACCAGATCCAGAATAAGATGTAGCAGTAACACTACCACCAACCGTTAGCATATCCGTGAGAACTGTTGTATTGATACCAGTTCTTCCAGAGTTATTGATATATTGTCTAATATTTCCTTCACCATCAGCAATAACAACTCGGTTAGATAAACTTCTGATGTCTAGATTACCAGAGTTGCCATCATATCCACCAAGAACAACGTTATACTGACCATTAGTAATCAGTTGTCCTGCCTTGATACCTAAACCAACGTTATATCCACCAGAAGTTACATTATTAAGTGATAGTTCACCAATACCAATGTTTCTACCATTACCACTAGAGAGTGAACCTAGAACCTGATCACCAATTGCAATGTTTCTACCACTACCAGATCCAGCAGCAATGTTACCAAATCTTAGGTTAGATGCAGCATTTGATTGAATTCTACCATTTGTAAGAGTAGTAACACCAGTGACTTGAAGTTGTGTAAGTTCTTTGTTAGGTGATTCTCCAACAATATAAATTGGACCACCCATACTTCCATGGTTGGTACACTGATAGTAAAGAACATCTGGTGCATCAAATTGAACATCCCAAGTTAGTGTTCCAGTTTGAAGATCATTGTTTGTAATACCATCATTATATTGTGTACCAGTAGATCCATTTGGAGTGCTTTGAATTCTAAATGGATGTGTTGCACCTAATGTACTTACAAAATTATAAGATTGACCTCTTACCAAATAAAATGTTGGATCATTCTCCGTACCAGTTAATCCTGGACCAGTGAATGTAAAATTAGTTGTCCCATTTGCACCTAATGTCCAAGAACCAGTTGTTCCTCCTGCACCAGCTCCACCACTTATAGTTGCAATACCAACACTATCATATTCTACAGTAAATGAACCATCAAAATTTAGTGTTGTAGTAGCACCAACTGTTGCACCTGCACTTGCTATTACAATGGATGATGCATTGTAATTGACAGTAAGATCAGTAGCATATCCTACCCATGCATCTCCATTGTATATAAAAGAACTTCCACCAAATTCAAATATTTCATTTAGTGCTGGAGAATTAGGAAAATCTATTGCCATGTTCTTTAAGATTTTAAGTATTTATTATAAGATAATAATCCAAGTAATTTATTTAGGACGTTATATTATAGTAATCAATTAATGTAATAGTTTGTCCTACTGAAACATTATTGATGGACATTACATTATCTGCATTTTCAGGTGCATTTGAATCCTTGTAAATATCAATTATTACTCCATTTTCTACTGTAATTGATCCAATGGATACACCATCTAACATTAGTTTAATTACTTCCATTTTAACTATAAGATAAAGAAAATGTATTGAAATCTATAGTAACGACTGAAGCTTGTTGACCTTGATCGGTTCTATTTGTACTAGTAATAATTCTTCCAATTGAATATGATGCAGGAAAAGAATATGTTGCTGTTGGATTTGTCCATTGAAATCCACTTTGAACCATTGTTCCACCAGTGTAGACATTAGTTTTAATGATAACTGGATTTGATCCAACTGAACCATACCAAAAGCATCTTAAATCAATTTCAAAAACAGTTGCTGATGGGTAATCTGCAAGAACTTCTTCCTTATCAATATAGACAGATTCATAACCATTACCAGTATTGTCACCACCCCAATGTAGATAAGAATTTCCTGTCCTACTCCATCCAATGTATTTTGTATCCTCAACACCAATATCTGGTGTCAAAAATCCAGTTCTTGTATCTAAATCACTACCACTCGTAAATTGATATTCAAACACAAAATATCGACCATACTGAACAGATAGGTCAGCATTACTTCCACTAACAAAACTTCTTCCCAAACCAAAAGATAATGGAGACATTTTAACTAAAATTGAGAGCTGATGCTCCGTATACTTTTATACTTCCAGCATTGTCGGTGACAATTGTAAATTGCAAAATATCATCATTATTTGTTGCAACTGGAGCAATTCCACCAGACCATTTAACACCATCAGCTGATGGTATACTAATACCATTTATAATACAAGATCTACCATATCCATATAAAGAATTGCCATCAATTATCACAGATACTGTGAGTGATGATCCGTTTGAGGTATCAATTCCTGCAAATTCCCATGTTGTTATTGATGAACCTAATGCACCAACCAAAACAGAAGAGTTTACATTTATTGTAACTGTAGAACCAGATGAAATTGTAGTATTAAAATTATTATCTACAGTTTCATATGCTGATCCTAAAATAGTTAAATCTTTAATTGCGTAAGATCTTTCTGCCATGATAGTTATTAGTGATTAGTTATTTGAACTGCAAGTGATCCATCGTCTGATGCAGTATCATCACTCAATTTACTAATTGCAAAATCAACATGAGTAGTAGATCTTGTAACTTCAATATATGAAGCATAACCTTGATCTATTCCTTGAGACAATACAAAATAGTCATTAGCATTACTATATGGTGTTGTAAATGTCAAACGATAGTTACCAGCAGACTGCTGTGTTACTGTAACTCCAGATGTTCCTACCCAAGATGGAGATACACCAAGAACAATCTCACCATACTTATCTCCTGGTGGATCAGTTGCAACTGTAAGTGTTCCTGAAGTTGCATATGCCTGAGTTGGTGGAGTAAATGTTGTTGTGGTAGAAATACCAACAGAAGTATATCTTGCAACATTGGAAATCCTTAAGTCATCGATCAATCCATCAAAATAACTACCTTGATAATAACCTCGACCAAGCCATAGAACTTGATTGCCATAGTCAATAATATTGTTATCTATAACTTGATCATTTGTTGTGAATATACTTTCTACACCATTAATATAGCAATGGATGGAACCATTATCAGGTTCTCTGACTACAGCAAGATGACACCAATTTTGTACAATGTCAGAATAAGCAACAGATCCAATTCCTGCACCACCGTAAGAATTACCATGTAGATCATAATTATACCATCTAAAATCAACATACCCACTATTTCTATTTTCTACAATGATTACCCACTGCTGATTACTAGCTCCATATTTTGATACTAATCCCTCACCATTACCACCAGTTCCAGGTGGAATTGTATCAATATATACCCAACCTTCAATGGTCCATTCACCACTAAAACTATACGCACTAATATATGGATATTGTAAATAACCACTATTCAATCGTAATGCATTAGTACCATACTTAACAGGAGATGTGACCAAAGATGCATTACTAGAAACATTTTGAGAAGCAGCATATTGTGATACTTCTGTAAATGATGAATCAAAAGTGTTTCTATAGATAACATTATCCCATTCAGTATCTTCAGCAACAGTAACTGGTGTTCCACTGGCAAGAGCAAATTCTCTCCATGAAGTTCCATCATAGAAGAATGGAGCACCACCAATCATCTTAATATCACCAGTTGATCCAGCAGTGCCTGTGATTGTTTCATTATTAACTGCAAGATTTACAGCACCATCAACTAATATGGTTGAAGCAAATGAAACATTGTCATTAAATGTGGAAATACCAGTGACAACAATTCCAGCACCATCTGTTGTTATTCCAACTTCAGTAATACCAGTAATTCTTCCATTACTATCAACTGTTATTCGTGCTGATTTATCAAAATCACCATATGTACCAGCAGCAGCACCTGTTAATGCAGTGAATCCTGCACCAGATGCACCAGCAGTAATAAATCCTACAATTGCACTATCAACATATCCAGTAGTTGCAATTCCTGCTACAGCATTATCAACATATCCCTCAGTAGCATATCCAACTAAAGATGTTGGTGTAAATGTGAAGGTTCCCGTTGAATCATCATAAGATAATGCATTTGTTCCAACTGCATTTGTTGATACGGATAAATCTGAAAGACCAATACCAATACTCGTTGTTGCAACACCAACCAGATCAGATGCAGGTGCCCAAAGAGATCCATTCCACTTAAGAACTTGTCCTGAAGATGGAGTAGTACTACTTACATTAGAAAGACTTGAAATTTCTGTATCAGCAATTACTTCTTCTAATACTGAACCAAAATATGGTGGATCAACTGGACCACTTAAAGTTCCTGTAGTTGGATATGGTTCTGTGGGTGGAGTAAATGTTGCTGTAGTAGAAATACCAACAGAAGTATATCTTGCAATAGTAGAAATTCTTATATCATCAAAACATCCATCCCAGTCATTTTGGTAGTAAGCACGACCAAACCAGAGATTTGCTGTATTATAGTCAATAATATTATTATCTATAACTTGATTACTACTAGTAAATACACTTTCTACACCATTAAAATAGAAATGTATCGAACCATTAGTATTTTCTCTAACTACAGCAAAATGATTCCAATTGCGAACAGCTTCTGCATAAGTAACAGATCCAATTCCTGAACCACCATAAGAGTTGTTATGATAATCATAGTTATACCAACTAAAATCGATAAATCCAGAGTTTCTAATATCAGCTTGGATTGCCCAATTCTCATTACTAGCTCCATATTTTGCTATCAATCCCTCACCATATCCACTTAAAGCAGAACCTTGAGGTACTGTATCAAAATATATCCAACCTTCTATAGTCCAATCACCATCAAAACTATACTCACTTCTATGTGGGTAATATAAATTACCATCTCGTATTCTTAGTGCTTTATCACCAAATTTACGTGGTGCTGCTACAAGATCCCAATTAGTACCTCCACTTATAGTTGCATTAAATTTTTGGTCCGTAATAGTTGAATCAAAAGTGTTTCTATAGATAACATTATCCCATTCAGTATCAGCAGATTCAGTTACTGGTACACCTTCTTTAAGATAGAACTCTCTCCAGGCAGTTCCATCATGAATAAATGGAGCACCATGGAACATCTTAATGTCACCAGTTGTTCCTGCTGTTCCTGCAAGACTAGTATTAACACCGACTAATTGTAAACCACCACCAACAGATAGTGTTGCTCCAACAGCAACTGTCGAAGCACTAAGATTTAAATTTTCAGTACTTTTAATGGTTGGAGTGCTAGTACCTATGCCTATAACACTAAGTTCTCTTACACCAGAAGACTTTTCTGCCATGGTTTTTTTATCTATTTATTGAATTAGACTAATGATTCTCTACTATATCTGTAAGTTGTAATACCATTAACTCCAGACTCAGGTGTTAATGTAAGACTTACAGTTCCACCAGAAATAGTTGCACCAGCACCTATTAGAAGAGTATTGCTAAAGAAAATGTCAGACTCTTGAGTATATACATCATTATCATCGTGCATAATGATTACTTTTTGAGATTGAATACCATTAGCATGTTGTGCCCATAATTTATATTCAACAACCTTATAATCTGAAGCATTAAATGATTCTATATTTGTTGATACTCCAGCAGAAGCAGTAAATGTTCCTAAACCAGAAGTAATACTATATGCAGATCCAACATTTAATGATGTTGTAGTAGAAACACCAGAAACATTTAAGGTATCAGTTTCAGTGTGACCTGTTATATTAATACCATATGTGGTGGTTTCAAATTTCTTGGAGTTGTCGTAATAAAGTTCTACTGAACCATTTACTACTCCTTTAAGGTATGGTTCATTATTAGTATTATTTCTTAAATATAATTCGTCAGAATATAAACTTAAAGAAGATGTCTGTTGTCTAATGTAACCATTGGCACCATCACTCTTGATTTCTAAATCATTGCCAGCACCAAAATACAAACTATTACTATCACCAAGATATACATTACCTTGGAATGTAGAAATACCTTGGAATGTAGAAACACCAGAAACATTCAAATTAGTTAAATTTGATTGATTGCTGACACTGATATTAGTAAAATAAGAAGTACCTGCTGTATCAAGACCAACAACACTTCCTCCTCCACCTCCACCAGCTGGAGAAAATTCTACCCATTGTGTAGAATCACCATCATTATATCTAATAAATCCTTTGGCAAGAGCACTACTCCACCATAAACTATTATCTGCGGCAGGACTAGGAGGACTATCCGAAACTGTTACACCAGCATCAACACCAGTTAGGTTTGATCCATCTCCATAATATGTTGTTGCAGTAATAATACCAGTAACAATATTTGCAGTATCTCCAGCACCAATAGGACTTCCATCAGATGTTACGAAAGTATTAGCACGAATTGTTCCACTAACATCAAGTGATTGTTGTGGAAGAGTGCTACCAATACCTACAGAATATCCAGTCCCAACAATAACATCTGATTGAACTTTACCTCCAATCGTGACATCCGTACTAATCGCAACAGTATTTGCGTTTAGATTAAGATTAGTTGGACTAGTTAAATTGGGGGTGCCAGATGAACCAATCAGTTCTATCTTCTTTACACCAAAATCCTTATTGGCCATAAGTCTTTTCTAGTTATTTATTCGTATGATAAATTGATGCCCTCAAAGCTGAGGTGTGGTTTCTTACTTGGATCAAATCTTGCAATTTGTTCTTCATAATGCTGATTGACTTCATCTTGAGTGAATGGTCTACCCTTATAGTATCTCACCATACCAACATAACCATCATAATATAACTTTCCATCTGCAACTGCTTGTCCAGATCCTGGTGATGTTGGATTTCCACCAGACAATGACAATGCATATGTTCCACTGTAACCAGAACCACCATCAGTTAGATCGATATCAGTTACAATTTTATTAATCCAAACGTTTGCTGTTGCTGTTGTAATGCCTGATGGATTAGATTCCAGTGCATTTGGTGTTAGTGTAACTGTACTATCAGTATATTCTGTATTTGCATCAATGAAAGACACACTTAGAATGCCATAGTTATCATAAATTGTTCCACTATTTGTTGGCATATACAATCTGAAATATACGCTATCAGTCCTTGCAGCACCAGGAATACTAATATCCCAGTTTCTCAATTCACCACCAGGATCACCATAAGTGTCATCAAGACCTTGGTGCCAAATAATGATGCCAGCATCTGTCCAAGAATCAGTGACTCCAGCACCAACATTATAGGAAAGTCTTAGACTTTCATCACCAGAATCTCCTTCAGGAAGTTCACCACCGTTAAAGTCATCACCACGAATAGCATAAATTCTGATAGTATCATAATCTGTGGCATTAACTGGATTTACAACACATTCACGAATACCACCATCAGAATCACCAAATCTTAAGTGAGTTCCACCAATGTCAAATCCACCTTGCTCACCACTACCAGATCCGTTATTTGCGATAGTAGTTCCAGCACCAAATGAGTAGATATCATTGGAGTTAGTAGTATCATAAACAACACCATCAAGAGAAATAGAAGTAACAACACCAGCAGTAATTGCTGCGGTAGCACCAACATCTGCCATACCACCACCAAGTGTTACATCAGGTGGATATGTGTATCCAGAACCACCATTTGTGACTTCAAATCTCTTAAATGTTCCTTGAGTGCTCAGTGATACTGTAAAGGCGGCACCAGTAGCACCACCAGGATTTACAACAGAAACTGTTGGTGTAGTTTCATATCCTGATCCACCAGATATACCAGTAACTCTATTAATATAAGTTCCAGTGCTATTGTCTGTTCCAACTCTTGTTTCTAAAGTACAAGTAATATTTGGTGAGTAAATTTCTTGATATGTTGATTTTTCTTTATTCAGATAAAAATCAATTTTGTTACCAGTTCTCGTTAGAACAACATGGTTCCAAGTATTCAGTTGTGGTGTTGTTTGATGCGTAGATGTGATACCAGAATTTGCAGATCCACCTGCAAGTTCATATGTCAATGTTCCATCTGGTTGTTGATAAATTGCAAACTCATTGTCTGCAACTTCAAGAGCATTCCATGATCCAAAAATTAATGTTGGATATACATCAGAAACAGAATGAGTATGTTGGTTATACCAAAGTTCAATAGTAAATTCTCCAATAGATTGGAAATCACTATTGTTACTTATACTTGCCTTAGCATTACCATTGAATTGATAGGAGTAACGATCACCATAATAGTCAACACCTGAATCTAATGTTGCAAAGTTGTTAGCACCATTTGGACTGGTATCTCTCCAGATATTATTTACAATTTCTTCCTTTTCACCATCTAGTTCCATAACTAGATCTTCTTTAATAATTTGTTCAACTCCAGGAACAAGTGAAATTCTTTCATTATTTGCAAATGGATTAAAAAGAACTCTTGGGTTTGTATCTCTTAGTGCAGTTGTACTTCCCCAGTAATTGCGTTGTGTAAAGTCTGGTTCAGAATCTCTCAATGGTGCTGTTACTGTTCCATGTTCAAGTAACCAATTTCTAACATCAACTCTTGTTGCATCTGGTTTTGTTTGTAAATACAAGGCAACAACACCAGTTACATTTGGTGCTGCCATACTTGTTCCTTGTAAGTAATTATTGTAAAAACTAAAATTTCTTGGATCATAATATCCACTACTCCAAGGAGATAAAACATCACCACCAGCAGCAGTTACATCAGTTCTTGGTCCTCTGTTTGTATAATCATCTAATGTTTCTTGACCGCTACTATAGTATTCTGACAGAGCAGCGACACTAATTACTGCATCTGGATTTCCTTCATGACCAACTGCTGGAGTTCCACCTCTGCACCAATAACTATCATAACCAGATGTAGAATAATAAAATGTGCCAGTTAGAAACTCATTATTGTAATCAACACCACCAACAGTATCTTGCTTAGCTTTTGAATTACCAGCAGAACATATGAAAATTACATCTTGACAATCTGGATCATCTAGAAGTTCATCCATTGTGGTTTGACCACTCACTCTTCTGGTTGTAAATTCAAAGTAGACAGAATTTCTATCTAAAAAGTAAATTGAATCATATGCTTCACCAAGATATTCGTCTCCACCATCAGTATAGGTGGTTCCTCTAAATGTTGCACTAGAAGATAAGTTGTCTCTTACGAATTGTCTGTGTCCCCAACTACAATTTACAATCGTTGGATTTCTTCTTCCAGTTTCTGGGTTGATTGGTTTATTTTTGTGCCATACTTTAATATAATCAAATCCATCAGATGGTTCTGCCCAACCAACATCAGAACGATCTACACAAGCAATAGACCAAATATTTGCTTCAAATGCTGCACCAAATTGATTACCAGCAGCAGTTCCTCCAACGTGAGAACCGTGCCAAGATCCATTAAAAGAACTTGATTCTAAAACATTTGCTACAGTATAGTTTGAATATGTGGATTGTCCTGCAGGAATCAATCCTTCTGCTTCCCAATCAATTCCATATTCAGATGCTCCATGAATTAGAATATCTCTAACTCTAGTGCTATTCTTATCGACAAAAGTTGTAACACCTGGTTTTAGGAATTCTGGGTGATCCCAACGGATTCCAGTATCCATAATAACAACATCAACATTCTTACCAGTAAATTGATACTTAATGTCAGCACTTACATCAATTTCTGATCCAAAAGGATCATTTTTATATCCATGACGATGTAAACCCCATTGAGTAAAATCTAAAAGAGAGTTATCAACTGGTGTTGGGTCTCCACCTGCTCTTTTATGTCTAATATTACTATTTTTAAATCTAAAACCATCAATATGATGATCAAATTCCTCATCATACTTTCTTTGTTCCAAACAAGTTGGGTTGTATCTAGAAGATTCTTCAACCCATTCAACTTTAGGATGCTGTCTTAAAACCTCTGCTTCTTCTGCAGAAATCTGATACACTGCCCTTTTTGTTGAGAAGGGCATTTCAGCAGTACAATCTATTCGTCTATTTGGTATACCATCAATTTCATTTTCATTTATAATGTAGTCATGCATTTCCTGCCAATCGGCAGGATTTTTTATTGCAACTGTAAATGCTTGAGGTTCATTGTCTGGTATGTCACTAATAACAACGACTCTACCAGATTCGGAATGTACTTCTGTATGCATCAGAGCATTGTCTCCCTTACTACTCTATATGTAACAACACCTGTAACTCCTGGTTCCGGAGTCCATTGTAATTCGCAAGTTCCAGAATTAACACTTGCACCAACAGAAACTAATAGATCATTATTATACATGATCGCATATTCTTGGGCATATGCTGTGGTTCCGTCATTCATCACAAGAACTTTTTGTGACTGAATGCTATCATTGTATTTGAAATATAATGTATATTCTGCAGTTTTAAAGTCGTCAGTTGCAATTACCCAAGAAGCATCACCTGTTGTGGTAACACCTGCTGTTGCTGAGAATGATCCATAGTCAGTATAAACACCATAAACATCTTCAACTTGTAGAGGTGTTCTTGGATTGGTGGTTCCGAGACCAACATAAGATGCTGTTGTATGTATACCAGGATTTGTCTGGTTGTTATCAAAATAACCAGTTCCACTTCCACCAGCAGAAATACCAGTCAACAGAGAACCATCACCGATGAATTGAGTTGCAGAACAAATTCCACTAATACTTACACCAGCACCAGTGGTGTTTAGTTTTGTTCCTTCCGTTCCGAAACCAATATTGACGTGTGAATTATTACCATAATATACATCATTCTCTGGATGAACTTCAATTAAAGCAAACTTTGCTCTAGTTACTGGACCACCATCTTCAACTTCTACACCAATGATTAATGGATATTCATCGGTTACTATGTTGTTGTAACCAGAAACACTGTATATTTTTAAATCATTTCCTACAGTTAGATTTTTAACATCACCGAATAGATTTGTGTCTTGTGGAATTGATAATACATTAATAGTAGCAGTTCCATCTACATCAAGATCACTGGTGCAAGTAGTAGGACCATTGAAACGTGAACTACCAGTAATATTAATATTACCAGTTCCGTTGATAGTTCTGCTATTGAGATCTAAGTTACCACCAAGTTGTGGTGTAGTATCATTGATAACCTCAGCAGATGCAGCAGTAACAGTAACAACACCAGCAGTTGCAGAAGATACAGAAAGTCCAGAACCAAAGTTAATTGTTCCTGCAGTACCTACGATAGTGTCATTATCTTCAATGATGACTTCGGTGCCACCACCACCTCCACCTCCTCCAGAGATGAGAGTTGCAGTAATACCAGTAATTCTTCCATCTGCAACAGTGATTTGTGGTGATACAGTAGAACCACCGTAGGTTCCATCTGCAGCATCAACCATTCCAGTTAGACCAATACCTGATCCAGAGAATGATGTAGCAGTTGCAACTCCAGTTATGTTAGTTCCAGATGCAAGTAAAAGATCAGATGCTTTAATATTTCCACCAACGGTAAGTCTTTGTTCTGGATTGGATGAATTGACTCCTACAAAGTGGGTTCTAGAACCATCACCAGTGCCCAAAACAGTGAAAATATCATCAGTATTAATAGATCCACCTGCTTCAGATTGATATCTAAAGTTGGGTGTATTAAGAAAAGCTCTAGATCTTAAGAATAAAGTATTTCCTGATTGAGCGTCAAACTCTAGATATGCGTAATTTTGAGATGAATCAGTGTCTTGAAGTTTTACAGTTGGACTGCTTCCTACAATAGTAATGTCGTCATTAACATCAAGAGTTCCAGTAATATCAACACCACTAGTAGTAGTTTCAAACTTCTTAGAGTTATTGTAGAAGAGACTTACACCAGCACCAACTCTAAAGGATGCCATCTCCTCAGTCGTTCCATATTGACCGATCGTAACAGATGGATTTGCATCAATGTTTAGACCACCACCACCTTGATCTTGGATATAACTATTTGATCCATCATAATAGATTCTTAGATCATTACCTGCACCAAAGATTGCCTGGTCATTATTTCCAAGTTGAATATTGCCTTGGAAAGTTACAAAATCTGAAAATGTTGATAAACCAGTAACTTGAAGTCCACGGGTGCTAGTAACACCAGTGTTTGATAATTGACCATTAGCAGGATTATATTGTAGTTTATGACCTAAATCAAATCTATTAAATGTATGTCCACCTTGAGTTGGATCGAGGAACAATGCAACATCATAGTCATCATAATTATTAACACCTGCTGTAAAGACTTTGTGTTGACCAACTAAATCACCATCAAATCCTGTTGCAGTAACAATACCAGTGATTTGTAGGTTTGCAGTTTGAGAGATCGTATCTGCAGATAGTGTGAAACCAGCACCAATTCTGATCTCATCATTGACACCATCAATTGCAATACTGGATGATCCAACAGTTAGAATGCCAGTAATTCTTGCATCACCATTGACCCATAGATTAGTTCCTAATCCAGTAATCTCTCCTTGACTATTTCCAATTTCTACTTGGAATCGTGGATTTGTTGTGCCAAGACCAACAGCAGCACTATCAGTAAAGATACCAACAGCAGAGTCATCATTTACTTTGCCAAATAATCCAGCAACATTTGCTCCACCACCCAAT
>Ga0066377_10000185_pt1 | contig 14317 bp, 9 predicted proteins | sample Knorr_S23_td_Sur_FD_70946 | JGI IMG/M metagenome (GOLD analysis project Ga0066377, IMG submission 70946) | Marine microbial communities from Southern Atlantic Ocean transect - Knorr_S23_td_SurfaceB_ad_5m_LV_B | ecosystem: Environmental > Aquatic > Marine > Oceanic | place: Southern Atlantic...
GCATTCCACACAGGTTTTCCTATCTTCAACAGGCGAGCGTAGCTCAGTTGGTAGAGCACCACCTTGCCAAGGTGGATGTCGAGAGTTCGAACCTCTTCGCTCGCTCCATTTTTTTCAAGAAACCCGATGCAGTCGGGTTTTTTTGTAGCCGGAGGCTGAGCCCTGCCTGAAATATCGACAACCCGCCGCTGGGCGTCATGCTGGTTTTCCATGAAGGGCATTCGTAAGAAGAGGGCGTTCACGTTAACCGGCATCATCGGCGCCGCTGCGGTCGGGCTCGGCGCCTTTGGGGCACATGGCCTGGAAGATCTGCTGGTCGGGCACGGAAGGGTGGAGACCTGGGAAACCGCCGCCTTTTACCACCTTGTCCATTCCGTTGTCCTCCTCGTCCTCGTTTCCCGGAAGGTTTGGCATCCATGGCTCTGGATCCTGTTCGCTCTTGGGATCCTCGTCTTCTCCGGCAGTCTCTACCTGCTTTGCTTGACCCAGGTCGGCTGGCTCGGCGCTCTCACCCCCATCGGCGGGCTCTGTTTAATCGCCGGTTGGATCGGTTTGGCCGTGAATCCAGCCAGGCAACCTTAATCAGGACCAGCAACTCCATCAGGAGTGTTTTTACGTTTACAGGTTTTATATTCACATAAAAATTAAACGTTTAATTTTTTATTTGACAGAATGGTTTTGATGAACTCTTTAATGGAAGAGACGCGTATGATTGCGCCTACTCAACCCTACAAAAACCCACTACCTGAAAAGGAAACGAATGAAGAAACAGACCTATTTGAGCCTAATGGTCCTAATGGCCAGCAGCGTATATTGTGGAGCGGGAGAGCTCCTGAAGAACCCGAGTTTTGAGAGCGACATATCGAAGTACGACAAAAGCGGTTGGGACAGCCGTGGGCCGCGCGAGATCACGCTGACGAAGGTCAGCGAGCCGGTGATGGACGGGAAGTACGCCTTGCTGGTGGACGGGCGGACAGGCCCCCAATGGGAAGGGGTGAAGCAGGTGGTAAAATTAAAACCCGGGAAGGCGTACCGGCTGGCTGGAGCCGTTCGACTTGGAGAGGGTGAGAAGTCTGGCAAGGGAGCAGTTCAGTTGATCAAGACCCTGAAAGACGGGACCAACATTTATCAGGACATATTTCGCGGAACAATCACAGCGGACGCGTACACAAATTTCTCTGAAATTTTCTCCTATGATGAGAAGGACGTGAAAGTCACGACGATATCGGTGCATGGGTTCGAGGATCGTCGATCCTTCATTGTGGATAATTTCAGTCTCACAGAAGTCGAGTAAGCAAACGGGAAGGCAAGAAAGGAAAGCAAGATGAAGCACGTTGAAGCAAGAACCCTGACAAGTGTTCTCCTGGGGTTGGGATTGGTCCTGTTGTCGAACTCCCAATTGTCCGCGCAGGACGGTGTGAATTTGCTGTCGAATCCGAGTTTCGAGGAGGATGTTGTCCCCTTTGACGGACTGGGATGGGAGCGACGAGGTGGACCGTCGGACGTGATTCTGGAACCGATCACAGATCCGGTACAGGATGGTTCATTGGCATTGTTGATAAGCGGTGACCGCTCGAACTTATGGAACGGAGTGCAGCAATGGGTGACCATTGAAGCTGGCGTCACCTATGTGATATCCGGCCAGGTGCGGCTGCCGGAAGGGACTGCCGACGACGTTATCGTCCTGCAGTTGATCAAGAAATTCGCCGACAAGGGGAATGTCTTTCAGAAGCTGACAGAGGGGAGTATCACGGCGACGGAATACCGTGAGTTCAAGGCCCTGTTCAGCTTCAGTGAAACCGATACAACGGAAACAATTCTGTCCATTCATGGTGCTTCCGTTGGTACTCCGTTCATCGTGGACAATTTCTCCCTGGCGGAAGCTGTCGCACCAGACGATATTGTGAACGGAAGTTTCGAGGATCCGGTCAATCTGGACGATGGATTTGACTGGGACCGCCGTGGAGGTGGAGTCACGGTGGAGCAAGTGGATTCACCCGTGCTGGATGGCACGTATGCTTTGCTGGTATCCGGTCGTGATCCGCAATTCAATTGGCATGGTATCCGGCAAACCATCAAGCTCGATCCGGGGACCCATTACCGTTTCCAAGGTGCCATGCGACTGGAGAACGGCGTTGCTGCTGACATGGGAGCCGTGCAAATCGGAAAGGAGCTCGAGGATGGCACGACCCAATTTGATACTGTGTTCAATGGTGATATAACAGATGCGGAGTACACGCAGTTCGACAGTGCATATTTTTACACTGATGAGAATGTTGTTTCGACCTTCATCTCCATACACGGTCCGGCGGAAGGCAAGTCCTTCATAGCGGATGCCTTCAGCATGGGAACGATCCAGGTGTCACCCTTGTGGGCAGACTTCACCGTCTATCCCAGTGGGTGGTTGAACGGCTGGATTGGGTGGATCGTCGACATGACTGAGTCATGGATTTTTCATTACGAATTGGGTTACCTCCATTTTATTGCCGAATCGGGGGATTCCGTGTGGCTGTATGACTACATGGGGGACGACTGGATCTGGACAAGTCAGGACGTGTATCCACGGCTTCATTACTCGAAGACCGGCTGGACTGACTAGGACGAAGAAAATCAATGGATTTCAGGAAATTCAAACGAGGAGTTTTTCTCCTCCGGACTGTTGTTGCCATAATCATGCTGACGGTCCCTCTCTCTGCCCAGGTCTTCGTGAACATACTGGAAAATCCGGATTACGAATCACCGGATGGTCCGGGTGACGGCGTTGGGTGGGACAGGAGAGGCCCGACGACCATCACTATTAACCAGATAACAAGTCCTGTTCAAAAAGGGGCTTATGCGCTGAAAGTGGACGGTCGTGACACGGCGAATGTGGAGCCCTGGTACGGAGTCAAGCAGGACCTGACGGGAAAGTTGGCTCCAAACACAAGTTACCAGATTTCCGGATACGCCCGACTTCCAAACGGGGTGAGTAACGATTCCCTGAAGCTCCAGCTCATTAAAAAACTTTCAGACGGATCCACCAAGTACCAGAATCTTGTCACTGAGACGATTACGGATTCAGCATTCCAGTTGTTGGAGGCGGAATTCACTTTTACTGAAACCAATATTGATGAGCTGACGCTGTCCGTGCACGAACCAACGGGAGGGAAGCCTTTCATTCTGGACAATTTCAAGCTGATCGACCCCAACGCCCCGCCGCCAGCCGGGGACGTGCTGGATCCCAGTGCCTTCGTTTTCAATTCCACGGGTGTATCAGGTGGATCCGGATCGTGGGTATTGAATGCGCCCGGATACCTTGGGACATTCCTGAACAACCTGGACACAAAGCCGGTGGAAGTTGCTTTGAAGCTTGATTTGGTCGGGCAGGCATTTGAATCCCTGGACCCAGTGATAGAAGTGTTCACAGGGGTGACCCGGGAGACGCGACAGGTGGGCGCCGGATCATCCACGGAATACTTCTATTTCACATTACCTCCGGGTAAGCACACCCTGCGAGTCAGTTTAAGCAATCCGGCGCAGGGAACGGGCCGGTCCGTGGCGTTGATGGCCGCCGAGGTTTTCGGTACCGGAATCCTCTTCGATAACTCCGAAGCGAACGTCTTTGAGGCCGCGCAAAACACCTACGAGTATTTCCGCAAATGCGAATTCGATCTGCTGTTGCATGGGAATGAAGGGCAGCGTTTGCCTCCTGGGACGGTTGTCACCATGGAGCCCATCCTCCCCGAATTCAACTTTGGGGTGGGGGTGAAGGGTTGGAACTCCAACGCCGGTACGGCTGACAAGCGTGACTGGGTGGATCCCGATCATCCCGATTACGGCTCCCTTCAACCAGTCAGGGATTTTCTTGCCGATAACTTCAACATGATTGTTCCCAACAATGCCGGCAAATGGGCACCGGTTGAGAACACCCGTGATGTCCTGGACTATCAGGTGCTTGACCTGATCCAAGGATTTGCCATGAGCAACAATCTTCGCATGCGGGCGCATGCCATTGCCTGGGCTAAATCTGGGGGCAATCCGGGGTGGGCCATGGATCTCCTCGATGCGGGACTGGCGGGGAATGCCACCGCAGCGGATGATCTGCGAGGCGAGATAACGGAGCGCATAGGTGATTACCTCACCGGCCGGGCCAGCGATTGGCTGGAGATTGATTGTATCAACGAAAGCTTTCACGTGGATGGTTTGCTCAATCTCTATGGGTTTGACGGCGTGGCCGGGATATATGAGGAAGCCTACGACTTTCTTCGCTCATCCGGAGCATCATCCCGGCTATATTTCAATGAGTACGGCACATTCAACCGGTTCAATGATCCTTACGGGGATTGGTACGTAGACCACATACATTCCGTTCTATCGAGGATTCCGGTCGCAAAACGCGGGGACGGATTCGGGATCGGTCATCAGTCCTATGTATCGAATAAATCAGGACAAGGTGCATATTTGGATCCTGTTACTTACTATCGTGTTCTGCAAAACACGGCTTCCCTTGGGCTCCCGCTTTCCATTACGGAATTTGGGGTACGGCAGGAACCGGATCCGGTTCCAACCTTCATGGAGAGTGCTGAGCTGCTTCGGCAGGCCATGACAATCGCCCTTGGCAATGACAGGGTTGATTCCTTCCTTGTCTGGAACTTCCTTGAAAATGAGATGTTCACCAGCGCCACGGCCGCTCCCATGCTTCTTGATGACGGGAATTTCACTTTGACCGATTTCGGCAAGGCATGGCAGCACCTGACGGGCAAGGCCGACCACAGCGATGTCTTCCCCGGATATCCTCAATTTGCCGGTCCTGATCAAGCCGTCGTTGGGGACGACGGTATTCTGCGTTATCGCGGACTCAAAGGTCGGTATCGTATTTCAGGGGACGAAATCGATATGGAAGTCGATTTGGATTCGCCGGGTGAATTCATCGTGAACGCTCCACCGACACGCAATGTGCTGATGATCATCGTCGACGATTTGAAACCCCTCATAGGGGCCTACGGGGATCCAGTTGCGGTGACACCGCGGATGGACCAACTTGCCGCAGACGGGGTGATTTTCACCAATGCCCATTGTCAAATGGCCATCTGCGCCCCGTCCCGGGCTTCCGTTCTGACCGGGCTCCGCCCGGATTCAACGGGCGTGCTCGACCTGCAGACCAAGGTCAGGGACGTAAACCCGACGGTTGTGACCTTGCCCCAGCACTTTGGCAGCTATGGATATACGACTCATGGAATCTCAAAAGTCTTTCATGGCACAAGCGAGGCCAGTCAGGATGTTGCCAGCTCATGGAATGACGGATGGCAGGCCCACGGCGTGACCAAGCGATTTTATGAGCCGGGCAAGTCCGAGGAGGAGGACCAACTTAGGAGCCAGGGGCAATTCAACGCGGCCAACAAGGTCTCGGCGACGGACCGGGGGGTTGCCGTGGACACGGATTACGGGGACGGCATGGCCGCCCAAAAGGGGGTCGCCAAGATCGCCCAATATGCAGCCGATTTCAAAGGGAATGGAACACCCTTTTTCCTGACGGTCGGTTTTCAGAAACCGCATCTTCCCTTTAATGCGCCGGAATCGTATTGGGCCCTCTATGATGATGTGGATTTTGGCATGTCTGGATATACTCCGCAGTTTGACTATCCAGTCGGCGCGCCCACATATGCGAGGCCTTTCAGCGGTGAACCCGGTTCTTATGGTGATGGCTGGCCGGAAGGGGACGAGGGAATTATTCTGGCTCCCAACGCGGTCGAAGCAAACCGCCTGGTCCATGCTTACTATGCCTGTGTTAGCTTTATCGATGCCCAAGTGGGCAAATTATTGGACGAACTTGACAACCAGGGGATCGCGGACGACACCATTGTCCTGCTATGGAGTGATCATGGATTCCATCTGGGTGATCACGGAGCATTCTGGGCCAAGCACAGCAACTACGAGCAAGCCACCAAAAGTGTCCTCATGGTCAAAGCCCCGGGCGTGAGCGTGACGGGCGGGGTCGTCGAATCCCCAACCGAGCTGGTGGATATTTTCCCCACCTTGTGCCAGCTAACCGGATTGCCTTATCCCATCCAGCCAAACGTGGGGCCCTTGCAGGGATCCGGACTGGAACCGGTCCTGCGGGATCCGGACAGGCCTTGGCGCAAGGCCGCATTCAGCCAGTACCATCGTTCACCGGGGGGATCCCTGCGAATGGGCTATTCCATGCGGACTCACCGTTACCGGCTCACGTCTTGGTATTCAAGGGGTGAATTGACCGATCCCGCCACCACAGGCACAACACCTCTGGATGAGGAATTCTATGACTACCTCGCTGCGCCACATGAACCGGTGAACCTGATCGGGGATCCGGCCTATTCCCCGCCAAGGGATTCCTTGGGATCCGTGATGCAAGGAGACCGCTGGGATGATCCAGCAATCCGGCAACCCATAGGCAACCCGGTTGGTTTGGAACCGATTGCCGCATGGAAATCCGCGTATTTCCCGTTGGGATTTACGGATACCGGTGATGAGGCTGATTCGGATCATGACGGTCTTACGACGGCCATTGAATACTTCCTTGGCCTGTCACCGGTTGTCCCGGATTTGCGCACCGTCACAGGTTCCGTTGCCATACATGGGGGAGGGCTTGACCTGGGCCTGACCTATCCCTCGCCGGTGAATCGACCCGATTATACAGGAGGCGCCGAATGGAGCTCAAATTTGATTGATTGGTACACTTCCGGGCTGCTCCACGTTGAGGACGCTGCAAGTCGTTCAAAGACCTCAACCCTGCCCGCCGCACCGCCCTCCAGCTTCATGCGCATCAGCGTTCAGCCAGCTAACCCATGATACCCGGCACCTTTTCACCAATTTCAGACTGACTTTTGACGGAAAACTTCGAATTATCTTCTTCACCTCGCCTAATAAACGGATAGAACCCTAATGATGGCCCTCCCCAAGCGGATTACAATCAAGGATGTTGCAGAAGCTGCTGGCGTTAGCACTGCCTCCGTTTCCCAAGCCCTTCGCCCAAGGGAAAACTCCAATATCAAGCTTCAGGAGGAAAAAGTTCAGTTAATCCGCGATACGGCCAGACGGCTCAACTACAGGCCTCACTCAGGTGCGCGCTCCATTCGCTCCCGCCGGTTTGGATCCATCGGATACGTCGAGCAAATGTCTCCGGGAAGAGTCTATGTCCCAAGGGCATACCAGCACGGGGTTTACGACGCCATCGAGGAAAAGGACTTTCGACTCACGATGATCCGGATTCCCAAAACGGTGGAGGAGGCTCAACAGCAACTCCCCACCGCACTCGCTGAATTGCATCTCGATGCCCTCATTATTGAGAGCTACAGTGAACTCGCTTCACGAATTTATGACATTTATCAGGATGAACAGTTCCCCCTGCTTTATCTCAACGACAAGCATGAGTTGAACTCGGTGTTTGTCCAAGAGGTTGAGGGCGCCAGCCTCCTCACCGAGTACGCCCTGCAAAAAGGTTATCGCCGGATCGCATTCGTCCAACGGCAGATTATCGGTGAGCCCCCTTTGGAAAAGATGCACCACAGTGCCCGGGACCGCCTCGCCGGCTATCAGAATGCCCTCGAAAAACACGGCCTCAAGCCCAATACCCTTGTTATCAAATCCGAGGCAGTCATCGGGAGAAACGCCGAAATTAATGATGAGCAGTGGCGTAAATTCGACGGCTTTGACGCCTTGATCGCTTATGATGATGACTTGGCCAATACCATCGCCCGGGGCTGTCTCAAAAGAGGCCTCGATATCCCATCCCAACTCGCCGTCGCCGGTTTCAATGGTGACTACGCCGCACTGTCCGCATGGAAACGCCTCACCACCATGCGCATCCCCACTTATGATATGGGCCTCTCCATCGGCCGCATGGCCGCCGAACGCGTCACCGGCCAGAATAAGAGCCTGCCCAGTGAGGGATTCGTTCCCTCCTTAATTCAAGGAGAAACCCTCTGATTTTAAGCTATACGAATTAAAGGTTTAATTTTTGAACATGAAAACGGAAACAACAACTGAATCAGTGCGAGTGATTCGGAACCCGGTATTGAAAGGGTTCAACCCGGATCCATCGATTCTCCGGGTGGAGAAGGATTACTACATAGCGACCTCGACCTTTGAGTGGTTTCCCGGGGTACAGATTCATCATTCCCGGGATTTGGCGAACTGGCGTTTGGTTGGGCGGCCACTGGACCGGCGGAGCCAATTGGACATGTTGGGGAACCCGGATTCCGGGGGGGTCTGGGCGCCATGCCTGAGTCACTGTGACGGGGTATTTCATTTGATATACTCGAATGTGAGGCAATGGAAGGGGGACCCGTACAAGATTGTGGACAATTATCTGGTAACGGCGGAATCGATAGAGGGTCCGTGGTCGGAGCCGGTGTATTTGAACTCGAGCGGATTTGATCCCTCGCTGTTCCATGACGAGGACGGCCGGAAGTGGCTGGTCAGCATGGAATGGGATCATCGCAACACAGCGCGTGACCGTGACCGGTTTACCGGAATCCTGCTGCAGGAATACTCGCCAGGGAAGAAGATGCTGGTGGGATCCTCACGGAAAATATTTGAAGGGACGGAGATCGGCCTGGTGGAGGGCCCCCACTTGTATCGAAAGAATGGGTACTATTATCTGCTGACAGCCGAGGGCGGGACCGAGTATGCGCATGCAGTGACGATAGCCCGGTCGAGGAGCTTGAAGGGTCCATACGAAGTCCATCCGGGGAACCCTCTGCTCACCTCAAAGGGGGGTGAAGGACTTTATTTGCAGAAGGCCGGCCATGGATCTTTGGTCGAGACGCCTGGCGGGGAGTGGTACCTGGCGCACTTGTGTGGTCGCCCTGTGGACGGAAAACACTGTATTCTTGGTCGGGAAACGGCCTTGCAGAAATGCCTTTGGAAGGATGACGACTGGATATACCTGGCCAACGGGACCAATCACCCCGAGGCAGAAGTGGCAGGCCCCATGGACGGGGAATCGTTCACCGGGGCAGAAGAGCATTGGAATGGTGAATTTGACACGGAGTTGCTTGACTTGCATTTCCAAAGCCTTCGACAACCGGTGACGGAAGAGTGGTTATCCCTGACGGAGCGCCCGGGGTGGCTCAGGCTAAGGGGATTTGAGCCGACGGTAAGCTTGTTCCGTCAAAGTCTCATTGCCCGGCGGGTGCAGGGCTTTTCATCAGAAGTGACGACCTTGCTTGATTTTAATCCGGCCAGTTTCCACCAGATGGCTGGATTGATCGCTTACTATGACACGGAAAACCACTATTATCTACGGGTCAGTTGCGGGAACAATTCCTGCCGCAACCTTGATATCATAAGTACGGTGGCGGGCCCGAGTGGCGAATTACTGAAGGACTCCATACTGCTTCCGAAAGACATGCCCGTTCATTTGCGGGCCCGCATGTGTGTGGCATCGCTACAATTTGCTTATTCCCTGAACGGGGAGGACTGGGAAGATGTGGGCCCGGAACTGGACAGCACGATCCTCTCTGATGATTTCAACCATCTTGGATTTACCGGGGCATTTTTCGGAATCTGTGCACAGGACATGGTTCGTTCCGGGATGCCCGCCGATTTCAAATTTTTCAAGTACCGGGAACTTTCTGATCCCAATTCTAAATAATCAAAAACCCTAACACACACTCCTATGAAAATTACTCAAAGATTACTAATCGCCTTGGCGTTGACATCCAGTGCTGCCTTTGCACAGGATTCGAATAATCCGGGAAATGATGAGGAAGAAGTCTTTACGCTTTCCCCATTTCTTGTTGATGGATCAAAAGACAGCGGCTACCTCGCCTCACAGACATTGGCTGGCACGCGCCTGGCCACGGACTTGAAGGATGCCCCATCTCCGGTTACCATCCTGACCCAGGAGTTCCTGGAGGATATTGACGCCACCGACATCAATGAGGCATTGGCCTTTGTTCCGGCAGTGGACGAGGATCCACGCGAGTACAACTCGCTGAACAACAATCCCGTTTCCACCCGGATCCGGGGATTCCAGCAGACCGCTACCAATGTGAACTTTTTCCCGACCCGCACGGTGACCGACCGGTACAACATTGACCGGATCGAAATCAACCGGGGTCCCAATGCGATCTTGTTCGGAATTGGTAATCCCGGAGGGACTTATGTCGCCACGACCAAGAACGCCGAGCTGGGCAGGAATTTCGGTTGGCTCGAGAACCGGGTTGATTCCTACGACAGCTGGCGGTTCGCCGGTGACTGGAACCAGGTGATCATTGATGACCGGCTGGCCATTCGCTTTGCCGCCATGTCGGAGGATAAAAGGAGTTTTATCGAGCCCCTCTTTGATCGCGATGAGCGCTTTTACGTGGCCGTTCATGCAAAACTGATTGAGACCCGCAATTATCGACTGAGTGCCCGTTATCAGTTTGAGACGGTTGACCAAGTCAACGTCACCCGCCCATGGGCGCTCCCCAATGACAATATCACGGCATGGCAGGAAGCCGGTTCACCCACCTATGATTCGCCGACCGAAGTTCCTCCCGCCATGCGCTGGCCGGCAGGGATGCGACAGATGGCGAATGCCTTCACGGTCACCCCTGTGGTCAGTGGTTCAGATGGGGAAGTGCCCGTCTACATTTTCGGAAACCGGCCCACCAGTATGCAGTCCAAAACGGACGGCGGGATACGCTACCGGATCGGAAGCGAATTCAGCAAGGCTATGATTCCGGGAACCGACAAGCCTTTGCCCATCGACGTATCTTACAGAGCAAACAAGTTTGGGTATGATCTGGAGTCAAAATCCCATTCAGTATTCCTGGAAGAGGTTTTCTTCAACAAGATCTTCACCGAGTTTGCCTGGTATCGGCAGGAGACTGACCGGGATTGGGACCGCAGCAACGGGGGAAATGAATTGCACGTGGATGTTCTTGAATACCTGCCCAGCAAGGATCCGGATGTGAAGATTCCCAATCCGAATGTGGGCAAGATCTTCACCCAGGGACACCTGCGCATCCAGGAACAGTATCGGGAAATTGAGGTTTTCCGCTTCACTGCCGGATTTGAATTGGACTTGAGCGAATCTGCCAGTTGGCTTGGCCGTCACCGCTTTGGGTTCCTGCTGGAAAACTCCCGGGACCTGCTTGGCTTGAACGACTATGTTGACGTCAATCTCCTGACCGACAGGGGAGCGTTTGCCAACAACCTCCCCAACTTTGGCAACCGGGTTGTTCGACGAAGCTACCTGTTTGGTGAGGATGGTGATTTCTGGAATCCGGGTGGCGGACCCGGACTGCCCGGATATACCAAGATTAGCGGGATCGTTGACCCCAACAGTGCCCAGGCGGAATCAGGGGATCCTTTTGAAACCGGTCTGGTGAACTTCCGCGTTAGCCGTGGCGAAACGGAAGTGGATTCATGGGTTATTTCCATGCAAAGCTTTTTCCCGGCTCCGGGGTTCGGCAATGTCAGCGAGCGCCTTGTTCCGTTCTGGGGTATTCGGGGAGACGATCAGGTGTCCACTCAGTTGATTTCCGCGGACATGAATGCCTCCAAGGTACGCGGGGTCTTCCCCGATTGGTGGACGCTGCCCTATGATGTGGCCTCCACATTTGATGACACCACATTGACCTGGGGCTTCGTTTACCGACTGACTCCGAGCATCTCCTTTTTCTATAACTCGTCGGAAGTTCTCGCACCCGGCAGCAGCCGCCAGAATGTCTTTGGCGAGGTTATCGACCCGTCCACGGGCGATGGCTGGGATACGGGCATCCGCTTTGAATTTCTTGACGGAAAACTGGTGGGAAGCCTCTCATACTTTCAGGCGACCCAATTCTATATTCCGCGATTCAATGTGTTTGGCGGGCAAACAGGTGAGCCTTTCAACAACTTCATCGAAGCGCTGCAAAACTGGGATGAGGCTCCCAGCTATGATTACGAGGCAGCCATCATACAAGTGGCCAACCCGATCGACACCTACGATAACGATGCCAGAGGACTGGATCTGGAGATCACCTACAACCCGACTCCACGGTGGCGGATTTCCCTCCGTGGGACAAAGAACCACAATCAGGAGTCGAACGTGCTCAACGCCAGTTTCGAGCATTGGACAACCTACATGGAGCCTTTGGAGGTCGCGCTGATCGATGCCGGGCTTTATGACAGTGACATTCCGGATTACAATAGCACTCCAGCAGAGTTCTATTTGGATTCCCGGAGGGAAATTGCCAACGAGAAGTTTGCCCGGGAAGGGATTCGGGCGATTCGCTCAGCCAAGTGGCGCTTCACTCTCGTGACCAATTACAAGTTTGATAACAACGGTCCCTTGAAGGGGTTCTCCGTGGGTGGTAGTGTCCGTTATGTCAGCCCGAAGGCTGTTCAGGCTCTGCTTGATTCCCCCATCGGTCCGTTCTCCGGGGAGTATGTGTTCACCGATGAAACCTATGTTGTCGGGCTCAATGTTGGATATTGGAGAAAATTGAACAACGGTGTCCGGATGAACATCCGGCTGAACGTCAACAACCTGTTTGATGATGACGATCCGGAAGTTCAGGCGGCTAATATCCTGACGGGAGAAGTTTACGCTATTCGCCCAATCGAGGGTCGATCCGTTTCACTGACCACATCGTTCCGTTTTTAATGGAGAGAAGGTCAAATTGGATTTCCGGACAGAGCATGTCCTTTTTCTCATAGTTCATAATAGATTAGTGGTTAACCAGGCAGCAGTCACTGCCTGGGTGTTATGAACGGCGGGGTGACTCCGTAAAGGAGTTGCCCCGTGTTTACCATCACTCACGAACACAATAAGACCCCACTCAATAAAAAGCATGACCCATACACTCCCTCCGCTTTCCAAGTCCCGCATATTCGGGTATTCCCTCGGTGACCTGGGAATCAACCTCAACTTCCAGATGATTGGATTTTATCTGGCCTACTTCTATACGGATGTATTTGGAATTTCGCCGGGCCATGTCGCGGGATTGTTCCTTGTCGCCCGTATCTGGGACGCCGTCAATGATCCGATCATGGGGTACATTGCCGATCACACCCGCAGCAAGCGAGGGCGCTTCCGGCCATACCTTCTTTTCATGGCGATTCCCCTGAACCTGTTGCTGATTGCCTGCTTCTTTACCCCGGACATTTCCGTGGAGGCCAAGGTGGTCTATGCCTATGTCACGTATCTGCTTCACGGGATGGTTTTTACTGCCTTGGGATTGCCATACTCCTCCATCGCAGCGGTGTTGACGCAGGATCAGCAGGAGCGGGCGGTCATTGCTTCTTATCGAATGTTTTTCGCCGTTATCATTGGCATGAGCATTGTTGCGGTCGGGGTGCGGCCCATGGTTGAGAGCTTCGCCAACGAGCAGGTTGGATTTCTATCCGTAGCCGTCATGTTCTCCATTGCCTCGACCCTGCTGATCTGGGCCGCCTACCGTGCCTCCCAGGAGCGGGTTCAAGCGCCCCGGGAGCGATACCATATCAAGGACATCATCAGCATGATCCGCCGTAATGACGCCCTGTTGGTGTTGGGTTTGGCCATGATCCTGAACACCGGTGTCTGGGTGATCGGTAACGCCGTGGCTCTTTATTTCTTCAAGTATATTCTGGGTGATACGGCATTACAGCCCTTGTTCTTTTTTGTCATGATTCCCTTCAACTTGCTGGGAGTGGTTCTGGCACCGATCGCCAGCAAGTGGATCGGTAAAAGGCGCGCCTTCATGTGGGGGAGTTTCATCGTCGCTGTGTTTGCCTTCGGGCGGTACTTTGTCCCGGATTCCATGATTTGGCTGCTCTTCGCGGTATCGGCCCTTGGAACAATCGGGCAGATGGTTTGCTCGGTCACCCAGTGGGGCATGGTGCCGGATACGGTGGAGTACGGTCACTGGAAAACCGGTTATCGTTCAGAAGGAATTCCCATCGCGTTTTTCTCCTTTTCTCAAAAAGTCGGCATGGCATTGGCAGGTGCGCTGGCAGCATACGTCATGTCGCGCACTGGATATGTAGCCAATACGGAACTGACGCCGGTGGCCGAAGAGGGTGTCCGCTGGTTGTTCAATATTGTTCCCGGGGTTTGTTCGGCCTTGTGTTTGCTGAGTCTGCTCTTCTACAAACTCACCGGAGAGCGCTTTGAAGCCATCCTCGACGATCTCCAGCAGGAAAAATTCCACCCCTCCGTGAATAAATAAGGATTCCCCACCTTTCATATGGAGAAGATTATGATGAAATTTTCGAGAACCTGTTTTCTGGCTGGTTGTTTGCTATCTCAGGCGCTGTGCCTGTCCATAGGTGCGGCGGACCAACCCAATGTCCTGTTTATCGCGGTGGATGACTTGCGGCTGCAGTCGCCGCTATTCGGGCA
>Ga0066377_10000186_pt1 | contig 14302 bp, 12 predicted proteins | sample Knorr_S23_td_Sur_FD_70946 | JGI IMG/M metagenome (GOLD analysis project Ga0066377, IMG submission 70946) | Marine microbial communities from Southern Atlantic Ocean transect - Knorr_S23_td_SurfaceB_ad_5m_LV_B | ecosystem: Environmental > Aquatic > Marine > Oceanic | place: Southern Atlantic...
GCATGAAGACCACATTCATGCGCTACCCAAGCTGCTGGAGGCAACCGGTCATCCAAAAGTCTTCGCCAACGAAACAGAGAAGATCCCCGGAGCGGAGCCCTTCAAGCCGGGGCAGTTTTTCTCCATTGGCTACTTGCAGGTGGAAACATGCCTGACCAGCGGTCATAGCCCCGGCGGCATCACTTATGTGATCCACGGAACGGACATACCGGTAGCCGTCGTCGGAGACGCCCTCTTCTGTTGCTCTCAAGGTGGTGCCGCGGAGCATTACCAGGAAGCCATCGAGAATAACAAGCGGGAGATCTTCAGCCTGCCGGACGAGGCGATCGTCTGCCCGGGGCATGGCCCCATGACTACCATTGGGGATGAGCGTGAGCATAATCCGTTTTACGCGGCCGAGTACGCCGCGACAGAGTAGATTCAACGAATACTTTGCAATTTTGCGGACACAGCTCATTGTATTGACTTGAAGCTATCCAAGTTAAGGAATTTGCATGTCTAATCCCTATTTAAAAATCCTGCTTCCGGTTGGAGTCATCGTGGCGGCTATCATCTTGTTTGGTGGGCTGGTTCAGCTCAGGCCGAGCGTGGAAAGATCTGAGGCAAAACCAAATTATCCGAAAATCGAAACGTTCACGGTCGAGGTAAAACCCCTCGTCCTGTCAATCGAGGCACAGGGAACGGTTCAACCCAGGCAGCGGACGCGACTGACCGCCCGGGTGTCGGGACAAATCGAATGGGTCTCACCAAGCTTTTATGAAGGAGGCACTTTCAAGAAAGGGGACGTTCTTCTGAAACTGGATCCACTACCCTATCAGAGTGCCTTGGCCGAGAGTCGCTCCCGACTGGCACTGGCCAAGTCGGTATTCCTTCAGGAACAGGAAGCCGCCGAGCAGGCCCGCCGGGACTGGGAATCGGTTGGAACCGGCAACCCCGGGGACCTGGTCCTGAGAATTCCTCAACTGGAAAAGGCCAAAGCCGATTTGCAGGCGGCCGAAGCCGGTGTGGAAATGGCGGAAAAGAATCTCGCCTATACGGAAATCCGGGCACCCTACACGGGTCGGGTTGATTCCAAATTGGTGGACATTGGGCAAGCGATTGCCGCTCAAGCCTCCATTCTGGGGGAAATCTTCTCGGTGGATGCGATGGAAATCCCCCTGGCCATATCCCTGGATGATCTCGCCCTTGTGGGAACAGGGAGTGGCTTTGAAAAGCCAATCGTTCTACTCCAGTCAGAAATCAGCGGAGTTTGGCACACATGGGATGCCTATCTGGACAGGACCGCCGCATCCATTAACCAGCGCACCCGCATGATCAGTGCATACGCCCGCATGGATCCCCCGTTTCTCAGTGATGGTGGGGAGTTGCTCAGACCGGGTATGTTTGTCATGGCCAGCATCCAGGGAAAGCAAGTTGAACGGGCCATCCGCATCCCGAGGGAAGCCATTCATCCGGGAAATGTTGTTTACCGGCTGGTGGAAGGTAATCGCCTCGAGTCAGTCAATGTGGACTTGATACGTTCCAGCAGCGACTGGGCATACTGTGAAAACAACCTGAATGACGGGGACCGCCTTTGCCTGACTCCGCTTTTGTTTTTCGTCAACGGCATGGTTGTCGAGCCAACCGGCACTGTGAATCCTGAAAACACTGAATTGGAACAGGCGTCATGATCAAATGGTTCGCGCGAAATGGAGTGGCCGCCAACTTGTTGATGCTGGTCATGGTCGTCGGGGGCATCGGGGCCCTCTTCACCATCAAACGGGAAATGTTTCCGGAATTCTCCCTGGATACGATTGTGGTGCGCGTCCCCTACCGGGGTGCCGCCCCCGAGGAAGTCGAACTGGGGGTCATCCTCCGCGTGGAGGAAGCGATACAGGGGGTTGACGGAATCAAGGAGGTCCGTTCATCCGCTCAGGAAAATTTCGGGCAGGTTCTGATTGAGGTACGCAAGGGAGCTGATGTCAGCCGGGTCAAGGACGACATCAAGGCACGGGTCGATGCCATCACCAGTTTTCCCGTGGAAACCGAACGTCCGATTGTAGAGGAATTACTGATACAAAGGGATGTTATCTGGGTGTCCGTTTATGGGGATGCCTCCGAACGCACCTTGAAGGAACTGGCCGAACGCACCCGGGATGAAATCACCCAGCTACCCGGAGTCTCCCAGGCTTTTGTCCAGGGAACCCGCTCTTACGAGGTGTCCATCGAAGTGTCGGAATTCAACCTGCGCAAGTTTGGCCTGACCTTTGATGAAGTCGTATCGGCCGTGCGCCGCAACAGTCTCGACGTTCCGGGGGGATCCATTCGCAGTTCCGGAGGCGAGATTCTTTTACGGACCAAGGAACAGGCATGGGATCAGAAGGATTTTGAAAGCATCATCATCAGTTCCGCTCTCGATGGAACCCGCGTGCTGCTCAAGGATGTGGCCACTGTCGTGGACGGGTTCACCGATGATCCCATCATCACCACTTTCAACGGAAAACCGGCATCCATGGTTCTGGTCAGGGAGGTCGGAAGGGAAAGTCCGCTCGAGATTTCCCGGCAAGTGAAGGAGTATGTCAACACGACCCAGAAGGCCTGGCTTCCGGAGGGCATCTCAGCCGACACCTGGGGGGATTCGTCATTCTATTTGAAAGGACGCCTGAACATGCTGATCGAGAACGGATCCTACGGATTTATTCTTGTCATGCTGGTGCTGTCCCTGTTCCTGAGGCCTTCCCTCGCCTTCTTTGTCGCCATCGGAATTCCAGTCAGTTTCCTGGGGACATTCATGGTGGGCCCCTTTATCGGGGTTTCCATCAACCTGATTTCACTTTTTGCCTTCATACTGGTCCTCGGAATCGTGGTGGACGATGCCATCGTTGTAGGGGAAAGCGTGTTCTCTGAATTTCAGAACGTGGGACCGGGGGTTGAATCCGCCGTGCGGGGTACCCACAATGTTTCCACGCCGGTCACCTATGCTGTCCTGACCACCATGGTGGCGTTCCTGCCCGTTTTCATGTTGCCGGGCACCTTGGGAAAGTTTCTTGCCGTCATTCCGCTGGTGGTGATCCCCACCCTGTTCTTCTCCCTCGTGCAAAGCAAGCTGGTCCTGCCGTATCACCTGTCCCTGTGCAAGGTCGGTGATAAAAAACACCGGTCCGAACTGAACCTTATTTCCCGCTTACAACGATCGGTCGCCGACAGTCTGGAACGTTTCGTTCAAGTGGTATATCGTCCACACTTGGCATGGGCACTCGAGTGGCGCTATCTGACCCTGTCGATATTCTGCGCCTTCATCATCCTGATGCTCGGTACCATCCAAGCCGGCTGGGTCAAGTTCTCCCCCTTTCCAAGCGTGCCCAGTGATTTCATCCAGGTCTTCCTGAAGATGCCGGAGGGGTCGACCGTTGAGCGTACCCGTGAGGTTCTCAACCATATCGGCGCCGGTTTGGACGAAATCGTGGAGGAAGACTTGGCCGCCGGAAAGGCCAATCCGGTCAAGCACGATTCACAGTTTTTGGGATTTGGCCAAGGAATAGAGGGAACCAACTTGGCGTTTTTCTTTGTCGAACTGACGAAATCCGAATTGCGGGATTCCGACGCGGAGGAAGTCTCCAAGCGCTGGCGGGAAAAGATCGGGCAAGTGCCCGGGGTCCGCCAACTGACCATTAACGCATTTGCCGGTCCGCCAACCGGTCTCCCGGTAGACATTCGCCTGACCGGACCGGATTTCGACCAACTGCGCATCGCGGCCAAGGAAATTCGCGAGCGCCTGCATGAATTTCCCGGACTTTTCGACATCCGGGACACCTTTTCGGAAGGGAAACGGGAAATCAAACTCACTTTGAAACCGTCGGCTGAGCCGCTTGGACTGCGTGCTGACGACCTGGCCCGCCAGGTCCGGGCCGCCTTCTACGGGGCGGAAGCCCAGCGCATCCAGAGAGGCCGGGACGATGTCCGCGTCATGGTGCGGTATCCTGTGGATGAGCGAACTTCCCTGGCCCACTTTGAAAACATGCGCATCCGCCTGCCCGGCGGTGTGGAGATACCAATCCGGGAGGTAGCCAATCTTGAGGTGGGCGAAGGGTTTCCAACCATTACCCGGATTGACCGCCAGCGGGTCATTAACATTCAAGCGGACGCCGACAAGTCGGTCGCCGATTTCAGCAAGATCAATGAAGCGCTGTACGGCACTCCCGGTTCGAAAGACAGCCTGCTCAATGATATCCAGTCAAAATATCCCGGGGTCAAGTTGGTCAAGGGTGGCGAGGCAAAGGACTGGGAGGAAACCAAGGCCTCCCTTACAGGCGGGATCATTCTCGTTATCTTTGTCATTTATGCCATGCTGGCGATTCCCTTCAAAAGCTACCTGCAACCAATGATTGTCATGGTGGTGGTTCCATTCGGGATTGGCGGAGCCATTCTTGGACACCTTATTACCTTTCAAACACTCAGCATCCTTTCCCTGTTGGGTATCATTGCCCTGACCGGGGTGGTCGTGAACGACTCCCTGGTGCTGGTGGATTACATAAACAAGCGGCGCGCGCACGGCCTGCCACTGATGGATGCCGTTCGTGAAGCCGGTATTGTTCGTTTCCGACCCATTCTGCTGACATCGCTGACCACTTTTGTCGGGCTCATTCCGATTCTCCTGGAACGCAGCCTGCAGGCTCAATTCCTGATTCCAATGGCCACATCACTCGGGTTCGGGGTCCTTTTTGCCACCTTCATAACCCTTCTGATGGTGCCCGCCGTCTACATGGTGCTGGAAGACGTGAAACGGGTTACCGGAAAACTGTTCCGGTAAAGCTTACTTCACCTGCGAAAGGATCGCCTCCCGTTCACTTTCCGGGACTGGCATGTAGTAGGAATCTTCAAGGGCCTCCGTGACCGCATCTGAATAAATTGCCTGAACAAGCTTGACCACGGTGACGGCATCCAGCGAATCCGAAACAATCAAATGGAATGGCAGGCGCAATGGATAATCCCCGTAAAAGACGTTGTCCTGACTCGGTGTAAAGGCCTGCCCGGAAGCTTCCGCCTTGATGGCCAGCAAATGTCCGGATGACTTGAGGGAAATTGCCGGAACGACCACGAGCGCGGCCGGCTCTTCCTCAAGCACACGCTGGAGTTGCTCCTCATCAGCCGGATTGTATCGAATGGAATTCTTGAGGGCCGATCCCTTCAAAACTACGGCATTAAAGATTTCCAGCGTGATGAGTTCGTCGGACCGGGACGCCCAAAGATCAATCTTCCGGTCTTCCCAAGCCAGCTCGCTGACCAAGTCAACCCAATCGTTGATGCTTCCGTTTTCTTGGAAAATATTGCCCAGTTGTGAGTAGTTCAGTTCCCGCAAAGGGTTGCTTGGATGGACGCCAAAGGCCACAACCTGGAATCCAAGAAGATACTGCCGGCTGCCCGGGACTTCCACCCCATCCGGAATGGCCAGGATACACGCGTCGGTATCGCCGCTGGCCAAGGCATTCTGCCCGTGCAGGGATCCGTTAAAGAAAAGGCCGGCTTCAAGGCCCGCTTTTTCCAACTCAGACTGGATGGCCTGCTCAATCTTCTCTCCAAGTAGATCAGAACCGGAAATCCGGACTCCGAACGCAGTTTGGCCAAGGAGGAAAAAGGTTGTGATGGCGATCGAAATGGTGGAGGCGACTCGTCTCATGCAGTTGTTTATTGAAGATGGGATCGATTCTGGCAAGTCAAAGGACAAATCTCAGGAATTGAAGAACGCCTTCACTTCTCCATCAACCGGCAATTCGAGAATCTTGGAACGGCTCTTTTCACCCGACAAGATGCGGATGGCCCGTCCCCGGCACCCAATCTGCCTGCCCAGCAACGCTTTCAATGCCCGGTTGGCTTTTCCGTCCTCAGGAACCGCCTTCAGTTTCACTTTAAGTACATTGTCAACCCAGCCGATGATCTCGTCCCGGGTGGCATTCGGAATCACCCGCACACTCAACCGTGTTGGCATGCGCCCTACAGCTTGGTGTTGGGATAACTGCCCAGCCACTTCAAGATCGGACAGAACTTGTCCAGTTCCTCGAGCGCCTCCTTCACATGCGGTTCATCCCTGTGGCCGATAATGTCCACATAGAAATAGTAGTCCCATGGACGGCGGCGGCTTGGGCGCGATTCGATTTTCTTCAGGTTGATTCCCCGCCGGCTGAACATATCCAAGGCCTTGATCAGGCTACCGGGCTCATCATGCAGGAGAAATACCAGACTGGTCTTGTCGCGCTCCCCACCCAGCATCGGAGTGGGCGATTTGCCGATAACGAGGAACCGGGTCACATTGTCGGTCTTGTCCATGATGTCCTCCTCCACTATCGGAACATCATAAAGCTCGGCGGCCACACTGCTGGCGATGGCCGCCACGTGCGGGTCTTCCTTGGCCAGCTTGACCGAGGCCGCCGTGCTGGCGGAATCAACAAGGTCCACTCCCGGCAACATCCGGGCCAGCCACTCACGGCACTGCCCAAGCGCATTGTCCTTGGAATGGACGCTCTTGATTTCCGCCAGGGGAGATTGGGAAATCAGGCAGTGCGATATCTGCATGTAAATCTGTGCCACAATGGTCAATTCGGATTCAACCAGCATGTCCAAGGTACTGATAACAGTCCCCTGGGTGGAGTTTTCCACCGGCACCACACCGTAATCCGCGTCACCCCGCCGGACGGCAGTGAACACATCCGGAACGGAATTCATCGGCATGTACGGAATGCTCGAACCAAAGTTCTTCAGGGCGGCCTGGTGGGTGTAAGTGGCCTCCGGTCCCAGATAGGCGACCTTCAAGGGCTTTTCCAGGGCAATCGCCGCCGAGATGATTTCCCGGTAGATGTGGCGAACCGCCTTGTCTGGCAACGGGCCGGAATTGCTGGCCGTGAGCTTTCCAAAAACTTCCTCCTCCCGACTGGGGACGTACACTTCCATTCCCCGTTCCAACTTGTAATGCCCGACTTGCTGCGCCAGCTGAACCCGTTTGTTCAGCCGCTCCAGCAACTCCTGGTCAATCTTGTCAATTTGCTCCCTGATTTTGTCCAAATCCATGATAAATCCTTACTTCCCCTTAAAACCCTCTTCCTCAAGTTCCTCATCCGAGTCCGCTTCCCGGGTAGCTTCTTCCTGGTCCAGATCTTCTTCCGCTTGCTCTTCAGAAGCCTTTTCCTGATCCAACTCGCCCTCATCGCCAAAGTCCATCATCCCCTCCTCGGTCTGCTCCGCCAACCCGACATCCTTGTCGGAAATTTCTTCCTCTGGCATGGTAGCGGAACGGATCCATTCGGTAATCTGATTCGGTGAAAGAACATCACTGGAGGGCAATTCCTCAAGGCTCCTGATGCCACAGTACTCAAGGAATTCATCGGTCGTCCCATATTGGAGCGGCCTACCCGGCAACTCCGCTCGCCCAACCACGAAGACCAACTCCCTTTCTAGAAGTTTATTGAGGGCGCTGTCCGCGGATACTCCTCGAATGGCTTCAATCTCTGCGCGCGTCACCGGTTGGCGATAGGCTACAATGGCCAAGGTTTCCATCGCGGCCGGACTCAGGCGCTGTGGGCGGGGCTCATCCCGTAACAAGCGAACCCAGTCGGCGTACCGCGGGGCGATCGACAGGCGGTATCCATTCGGGCCTTCCTGCAAGCGGAAAACCGATTCACTCTCCTTGAGCTCCTCGGTGATGGATTCCATTGTATCGCGAATCTGGGCGGAGGTCAGGAGCGAAGGCACCTGCTCGAGCAGGTCACGCATGATGCCCTGGCCGTCCTCGTCGGCTGATGCACTTTCGCTCCCCTCCTCCTCCTGCTCGGCCAGCATCTGCTCAGCCTGGTCATGATATCGGGTGATGACCGCCTGTACATCCTTGGTGGACAGGGGCTCATTCGTCGAATGCAGGAGCGCCAGAAGGGTTTTCTTGAGATCAAATTCCATAGTCAATAATTCGCAATGTGGCCCATTCAATCCCCGCCCCTTCACTTGGCAACCCACAAAATCATTGCCATTTGATCTGTGCCTCTTTCTCTGGCCATTTCACATAATCACTGAAGATGAGCGAACAAGATAAACGCACCCATTCCGCACCCGTTGTAGACGGGTATGATCGCGCACCCAGCCGGGGCATGCTCCGCGCTGTCGGATTCGAGGACGAGGATTTTAAAAAACCACAGATCGGGATTGCCTCCACGTGGAGCGATTTGACTCCCTGTAATGTACACATCGACGAACTGACCAACCATGCCGCCAAGGGCGCGCAGGAAGCTGGTGGCAAGCCTGTCCGTTTCGGCACCATCACGGTGTCCGACGGCATCAGCATGGGAACCAAGGGCATGCGCTACAGCCTGGTTTCCCGGGAAGTCATCGCGGATAGTGTGGAGACCGTCACCGGTGCGGAAGGCTTTGACGGACTGGTCGCCATCGGTGGATGTGACAAGAACATGCCCGGATGCATGATCGCCATCGCCCGTTTGGACCGGCCAGCGGTTTTTGTTTACGGGGGCACGATTCTTCCGGGAATTCACAAGAACAAGCCAGTCGATATCGTTTCCATTTTTGAGGCCGTGGGCAAACGCGCCCAGGGCTTGATTGACGACGAGGAGCTCAAGGAAGTGGAAAAGTGCGCCATTCCGGGACCGGGTTCCTGCGGTGGCATGTACACGGCCAACACCATGGCCAGCGCCATTGAGGCCCTCGGGATGAGCTTGCCCAATTCCAGTGCCCAGTTGGCCATTTCCAAGGACAAGCGCGTGGATTGTGAAAACGCCGGCAAGGCGGTCCTGAATTTGCTGGAAAAGGGAATCACCCCGAGCCAGATCATGACGCGGAAAGCCTTTGAAAATGCCATCACCGTGGTCATTGCCCTTGGTGGTTCCACCAATGCGGTTCTGCACCTGCTGGCCATGGCCCACGCATCCGGAGTCGAGCTTTCCATTGATGACTTTTCAGAAATCGGCAAACGGGTTCCGGTACTCTGCGACCTGAAACCGTCCGGCAAATACAATATGAGCCACTTTTCACGGATTGGCGGAGTCACCCCGCTCCTGAAGATGTTGCTCAACCGGGGACTGCTGCATGGGGATTGCATGACCGTGACCGGAAAGACCATGGCGGAAAACCTGCTTCATGTGGAAGATTACCCGGAGGACCAGGATATCGTCATGGGATTTGGTAACCCGATCAAACCCGACAGCCACTTGCGCATCCTGCGGGGCAACCTGGCTCCGGACGGGGCCGTGGCAAAAATCTCCGGCAAGGAGGGCCTGACCTTTACCGGGAAAGCGATCGTCTTCGATTCCGAGGAAAGCGCGCAGGAAGGCATCCTCAACCAAACGGTTCAAGCCGGCCACGTGGTGGTCATCCGCAATGAAGGGCCCGTCGGCGGTCCGGGCATGCGCGAAATGCTCGGCCCCACAGGTGCCATCATGGGACGCGGTCTCGGCAAGGAGGTCGCCTTGATCACCGATGGACGTTTCTCCGGGGGCAGCCACGGGTTTGTCATCGGGCACATCACCCCGGAAGCCGCCGTCGGGGGCCCGATCGGGGTCATTCAGGATGGTGACGAGATCACGATCGACGCCAATATCAATGAAATCAACGTCACCCTTCCGGAAGGTGAACTGGAAAAACGCCTTGAGGCCTACGAAGGCACCGGTTCCCCGGTCAAGCGGGGCGTTCTGGCCAAGTTCGCGGCCACTGTTGCCTCCGCATCCGAAGGTGCCGTCACCGACAAGTATCTCAAATAGCACACTTTTTGAATTAATATCCATGAGCTGGAATACCTACACCGAAAATCTATACGTTCACACCGGGCTCGACTTCACGCTCGACTATAGCCTCATGGGCGCGGATGCCGCCTTCTTTGAGAAAATGGAGCCGCGTATGCAGGCAGCATTGCAGTCCATGCGCGATCTAGAAGCGGGTTCGATTGCCAATCCGGATGAAAACCGGATGGTCGGCCACTACTGGCTGCGCTCCCCGGAAAAGGCTCCCCAGCCAGAGTTGACCACTGCCATCGAGGAAAACATCTCCGCTATTGAGGCATTTGCCAAAAAGATTCACTTGGGTGAAATCAAGGGTAATGGGGGTGCGTTTGAACACCTCCTGATTATTGGCATCGGCGGATCCGCATTGGGCCCGCAGTTTGTCGCCCAGGCACTCGGCCAACCGGGTGAAGACCGCCTCCAGCTCCACTTCTTTGACAACACTGACCCGGATGGCATGGATCTCGTCCTCGCCAATCTCCGGGGCCAGCTCGACAAGACGCTGGCCGTTGTCATTTCCAAATCCGGTGGCACCCCGGAAACCCGCAACGGCATGCTGGAAGCTGTTCAAGCATACATGAGCGAGGGCATTGAGTTTGCCTCCCAGGCGGTCGCCATCACCGGCGAGGGCAGCAACCTGGACAAGGTCGCTTCCGAAGAGGGTTGGATGGCTCGCTTCCCCATGTGGGACTGGGTCGGCGGTCGCACGTCCGAACTCGCTGGTGTCGGCTTGTTCCCCGCCGCATTGCAAGGGCTCGACATTCGTGGCATTCTCAAGGGAGCCGCTGAGATGGACGCCCTGACCCTCAATCCGGTCACCCGCGAAAACCCGGCAGCCCTGCTCTCCCTCCTCTGGTTCCATGCCACCAACGGCAAGGGCGAAAAGGATATGGTCATCCTACCCTACAAGGATCGGCTGATGTTGTTTTCCAAGTACCTGCAGCAGCTCATCATGGAGTCGCTCGGGAAGGAAAAGGATCTCGATGGCAACACGGTTTACCAGGGTATCGCCGTCTACGGGAACAAGGGTTCCACCGACCAGCACGCCTACGTACAGCAACTCCGGGAGGGCGTGAATAATTTTTTCGCCACTTTCATTGAGGTCAAAAAGGATCGCGAGGGCGCTTCCATCGATGTTGAGGAAGGTATCACGTCCGGGGATTACCTCCATGCGTTCCTCCTCGGTACCCGTTCCGCATTGGCTGAGATGGATCGCGCGTCCCTGACCATTTCCATTGATGAAGTGAATCCTCGCACGGTCGGCATGCTGATCGCCCTCTATGAGCGGGCTGTCGGTTACTACGCTTCCCTCGTCAATATCAATGCCTACCACCAACCCGGTGTCGAGGCAGGCAAGAAGGCCGCCGCCACGTTCCTCCAGATCCAACAGGATCTCAAGGCATACCTCGCTGACAACAAGGGCCAGTTCTTTACCGCACCCGCTGTCGCTCAGGCCATCAACGCCCCGGAACAGGCGGTCACCGTCTTCAAGTTGCTCGAGCACGCCGTCGCCAACCCCTCTAAGGGCATCCAGAAAAAGCTTAACAAAAAACCGTTTGACTCGGAGTTTGGAATGGCATAATTTCCTGAGCCCATGAGACGGGCGGGAAAGAGACAAACTGGAAAAGCGAGTGGAACAACGGTCATTCTGGCCGTATTGGTGGGACTGTCATTGGCACTGGTGGTGTGGCGTGAGGCTGCGCATGCCCAGTCGAAGTCGCGTGCCCATGCGCGTGAATCACGGCTTGGAGTGGAGCTTTCGCAATTGGAGTCGGTGCGTGAATCCCTCCTGAAGGAGGTAACCGTATTGCAGGCCGATCAATCCGAACTGAACCTGCAATTGGTGAGTTGGCGCGACCGGACAAGCAATCTGGAGGCCCAACGGGATCACCTGCGGGCGGAAAATGAGCGCCAGAACAACTTGCGGCGGGAAATGGAAGCCTCCCTCAATGCGCTCCACAACGAACTGGAAGACGCGCGGGCGGAGGCCCTTGACCTGTCCGGACGGCCGGCGGAACTGGAAACCCAGCTAGCCAGCAGCCGTGAGCGTGTCAGGCGGCTTGAGGAGCAGTTGGATCAACAGGCGATTCATCTTGCCGGCTCTCCCCCGACCTACCAAGTGGAAGGCCTGTCATCCGATAAAAAGGTATTCGCCTTGCGCGGCGGACCCATTGAGGAAAGCCGGCTTCCCCAGTCAATTCACCTGTGCGGGACCGGGGGCCTTATCCTGAGCGGATGGATTCACCGCAACGAGGAGGAGTTGCTGGTCGGGCATGTGGGTGACTGGCATCTTCCATCATCGGCACTTGTCAAAGGCGAAAAAGTCTTCATCGTACCGGGGAAGACTCATGAATCGCATCAGTAAAAAATCTTTATTCGTATTGTTCGCCCTCCTTGGAATGCTGGCCTTCACTGGCTGTTCCAGCTTGCTGGAAGAAGATCCCAATGAACAGCAGATTCCATGGGCGACCCCGGCTGCATGGGAAGGCCAGGTGCCTGGAATGCCCTCACGCGGTGGCGGATACTAATATTCCCAAGGTCGCCCATGACCTCGGATAATCCGCAACTGCCAGCCGGACTCTACCTGATCGCAACCCCGATCGGCAACTTGGGGGATGTGTCCAGGCGCTCGATCGAGACGCTTTCCGCAGTGGATTCCCTCTATGCGGAGGATACCCGTCACTCTCGCAAGTTGCTTAACCACCTTGGAATCGAGCGGCCCCTGCAGGCCTGTCATGAGCACAACGAATCGGCCATGGCCGATGAAATTGTCCGCCAGATCGAAAATGGAAAGAGTTGCGGATTGATCAGTGATGCGGGATCCCCGGGAATTAGTGATCCGGGCTTCAGGTTGGTGCGGGCGTGTCGCAAAGCGGGTGTCATGGTAACGTCCATTCCCGGCGCCAGCGCGGTTATTGCCGCCCTCTCCATTTCAGGATTGCCCACCGACAGTTTCCGTTTTGTCGGATTCCTCCCACCCAAGCGGGCCGCCCGCATCCGGTTTTTTGAGGAAAACAAGAGCGCTCGGGAAACGCTGGTCCTGTTTGAGTCGACCCACCGGATCAACAAGTTTATTGAGGATGCGGAAGGCGTATTGGGCAACGACCGGGTCATTTGCATTGCCCGGGAACTGACCAAGCAACATGAGTCCGTCCTGACCGGGACACTGGGTGATGTGAAGGAACGATTTTCAAAGGGATCCTCCAAGGGAGAGTTTGTTGTCATGATCGCCAAGGAGGAGTACGCGCTGTAATGGCTGTCGTTGCGGTCATCGATATCGGCAGCAATTCCATTAAAGCGCTGGTCGCCGAAAATGGAGCCTCCGAAAACGCGATTGTCCCCTTGTTTGAAGAGACCAAGGAGGTTCGCATATCTGCCGGAATATCCGAGGACCACCCGGCGTTGAGACAGGAAAGCATTGTAGCCGGGGTAAAGGCTGTCACCGACTTGTGGGAATCCTGTCAGGCGTATGGGCCCATCTCCAAAGCAAGAATTGTAGCCACAGCGGCGGTTCGCGCGGCCAATAACGGTCATGGATTTGCCGAGGCGGTGGAGGATGCCACGGGCCTTCGCCCGGACACCCTCTCCGGTGAAGAGGAAGCCGATGGGATCGCCCATGGCGTATTGACGGATCCGGCTATCGATCACTCACAGGATGCTTTTAGTGCAGTTGACCTCGGTGGTGGAAGCATGGAACTCATTCACTTTGAGAATGGGAAAGTGACTCACCGGTGCAGCCTCCCGTTGGGATCCGTTCGTCTCAGTGAGCAGTTCTTTTCCGATAGATGTCAGCCTATCCCCGTGATTGAACAGAACGCTTTAAAAGAGCACGTGCGCGTACAGGTTCAGCAGGCTGGCGTACCCATGATTTCCCCGATCATTGGATGCAGTGGGGGGCTGACGGCCCTGCGCACCATGCGGGCGGTACAGGAAGGTTCGTCCATCGTGGAAGCTTCCCCTGTGTTCACCCGCTCTTACATGGAAGCATTTGGAAATCGTGTCATCTCCAGCGACCACCAGCAGAGGATCGATGCACTGGGCCTCCCTGAATCACGGGCGGATATTTTCCCGGCGGCATTTCTCACATTTCAAGCTCTTCTGGATCTGTCGCAAGCCGACTGTATTATCCATTCACTACATAATCTGCGATATGGATTGGCCTGGCGGCTTTTGCAGGAAGCCTGATTGCAGGTTTACTGTTCCTGACTCCACTTGTAAAAAGCACGGCCAAGCAAACAGAGACTAAGTACCATATTGGCCACTTTCATGAGGAGCCCCCCTGTTACCTGGTCGGCCATCGGGTCAAGAAAGGAGATGCGCGGAGCCAACTCGTATGTCGGATACAGGACCTCGGTGGAAAAGGTGAGAATACCAAACAAGGGAATCTGCGCCACCATCAGGAGAAAGATATACAGGATTTGCAGCCCCCACTGGATACGGGGTGCCTCCTTCGAGCGACTGAGAACCGGCCAGAATGCCAGAACTGACGTCCCGTACATGGTCAGGTGTTCAACCATGTGAGCGACCTTGTTGTGCAGGGCCAGCTCGTACAG
>Ga0066377_10000187_pt1 | contig 14288 bp, 13 predicted proteins | sample Knorr_S23_td_Sur_FD_70946 | JGI IMG/M metagenome (GOLD analysis project Ga0066377, IMG submission 70946) | Marine microbial communities from Southern Atlantic Ocean transect - Knorr_S23_td_SurfaceB_ad_5m_LV_B | ecosystem: Environmental > Aquatic > Marine > Oceanic | place: Southern Atlantic...
CCCGTCGGCCTTGGCGCGACGAGCCCTGATGGCTTGGTGGATGCGCTTTTATCAGGAAATTTCGATTTCCCCGGGGGCAGGGGACCAGTTGGTGGGAGTCCTCACCGGGGGACGGATTGGAAGCCCGGTCACGGTTGGCAAACTTGGGGATAATGATGCAACATTTGCCCTCGTTTTGAACGATGACCTGAGACTTGTTTTACGGGAAAAACGGACTGAATCGCATGCGGAATGGAAAACCGGGATGCATTGGTGTCCCGAATCCGGTCGGGTCTACCTGCCCGATGGGGCTGTCCTTATGGCGAGGCGAATAGACCTCGCTGATGCCGGGGATTCCTACAAGAAGGCTGACCCGCACCGTGAGGCCTGGTTAACTGGCGTGGAAGGCCCTTTGCATGTTCGCCAATGGCAGCCGGGCGACCGGTACCGCCCACTGGGTGCGCCTGGGCGACGCAAACTGCAGGATCTTTTTACGGACGCGAAACTTAAAACCGAACAAAAGGCGGCCTTGCCAGTCATACTGGATAGTTGTGGCAATATTCTTTGGGTGCCTGGGTTCCCCCCATCGGATGAGGCTAGAGTTTGCCAAAAAAGCATTTCCGCTCTAACGTTGACTTACCAACAGCAATAAACAGCTTTTCTCCTTAACTTATGTCGGACATACCTACACAGAAGCGCAACAAGCCGCTCAATAATGGTGGCCAGTTCCGGATGCTGAGCATCTGGTTGCTGGTTTTCTTTGTCATTTTCACACTGCTCTACTTTGCCAACTCAGATATTCAGCAGGCTGAGGAACTGACCATTCGTCAGGTAATTCAGGAGGCTGAAAAGGGAGAGGACAGCAGTATTGTGCCCGGAGCGGTTATCAAGGCTGTTCCGCAGGGTGGACCCAAGTGGCATGAGATCCGCGGATTGAAGAAGTCGGATTCCGGCGAGGATTTGCCCTTTATCGCGGAAGGGCAACTCACCGAGCAGAACCTCGAGGTGCTGCAACAGACATCCCTTTTCAAGGAAGAACCGGCCAGTACTTTTGTTGGCGAGTTGATCCTGACTCTGTTGCCAATCATTTTCATCGTTCTCATCCTTTACTTCCTGTTTGTCCGGCAGCTTCGAAGTGCCGGCCGCGGTGCCATGAATTTTGGCAAGAGCAAGGCCCGCTTGTTGACGCGTGATCGCGAAAAAGTGACGTTCAAGGAGGTCGCTGGTTGTGATGAGGCCAAGGAAGAAGTGGCTGAAGTCATCTCTTTCCTGAAGGATCCCAAGCGATTCCAGCGAATTGGTGGACGGATCCCAAAGGGCGCCTTGCTGGTTGGCCCTCCTGGTACCGGTAAAACCCTGTTGGCCAGGGCGGTTGCGGGTGAAGCCGATGTCCCGTTCTACAGCATCAGTGGTTCTGATTTTGTGGAAATGTTTGTCGGTGTGGGCGCCGCACGCGTCCGGGACATGTTCGAACAGGGCCGGAAGAACGCCCCTTGCATTATCTTTGTAGATGAAATTGATGCCGTCGGTCGCCAACGTGGCGCTGGTCTCGGTGGTGGCAACGATGAACGTGAGCAAACCCTCAATTCCCTTCTGGTTGAAATGGACGGCTTTGACGGGCACGAGGGTGTTATCATCATGGCAGCCACCAACCGCCCCGACGTTCTGGACAGCGCTCTGCTCCGCCCGGGACGTTTTGACCGGCAGGTAATGATTGATTTACCCGACCTGCATGGCCGGGAGGAAATCCTCCGCGTACATGCCAAGAAAATCAAGCTGGGCGAAGAGGTGGATCTCTTCACGATCGCCCGCAACACCCCCGGGTTTTCCGGTGCGGATCTCGCCAATTTGCTCAATGAGAGTGCCCTCATCGCCGCTCGCTACAACAAGAAGGTTGTTGACCGGCATGATATTGAGGAAGCCCGTGATAAAATTGCCTTTGGACGGGAACGTCGGAAGCTGATGGACGACGATGACAAGCGCATGACGGCCTTTCACGAAGCGGGTCACGCATTGGTTCAGGCGGTCATCGATGACGGGCATTTGCCCTTGCATAAAGTCACGATCATTCCGCGTGGTCGCGCACTCGGCCTGACCATGATGTTGCCGACAAAGGACATCTTGGGACAGTCCCGTCGCAATCTACTGAATCAGATTTGTTGCGCCATGGCCGGCCGTATCGGTGAAGAGGTTGAAACCAATGACTTTAGCAATGGTGCGGCCAACGACATCAAGCAGGCCACCTCTATCGCCCGCCACATGGTTTGTGACTGGGGCATGAGTGATTTAGGACCCGTTGCCTACGGGGAGAACCAGGAACAGGTCTTCCTGGGGAAGGAAATCAACCGCACCCAGAATTTCAGTGAGGCCACGGCGACCAAAATCGATGCGGCCATAACGGAAATTATAAACAAACAATTTGCCCGTGCACGCGAGATCATTGAGGCGCATCGGGAAGCCTTGACTAAAATCGCCGAGGCCCTGCTTGAACATGAGACCATCGAAGGCATCCACGTGCACGAGATCATCGAGCACGGGGAGATCCGGACCCAGGTTGAAACCATCAAGGATCAGGCCGACAGCGCCGATGAAGAGGATACCGAGGAGGAACTGAAGGCGGATACCTCGGAGGATGATAAGCCCGATGAGGGCGACTTGAGTCCGGAAACGGCACCGGCACCGGCTTGATGGGGCAGGGGCACAAGGTGTTTTATACGAAAATCAAGACTAAGTCTAAGATTGGGCTTGGACTTGAGATCTTACTGGAGCCACCCATCGGATTTGAACCGACGACCTGCTCATTACGAGTGAGCCGCTCTACCAACTGAGCTAGGGTGGCGTCCAAGAAAGGGAGGACATTTGCTCGGGTTGACACTTCTTGGCAAGCAGATATTGATCATTATTCCGGGAAAATTAACCTTTACGGTGAGATTCCCGCACTTTTGATTTGCTTTCGTTGCTGGGTTCGGTATCCGTCTCTCCTTTTCTTTGATCCATAAAACAGCGACCGCTGAATATTTCAGGAAATGAAACAGATTACGCTTAAAACAACACTTCGTGAAGAAATCGGCCGCACGGCCAGCAAACACTTGCGCCAGAGCGGCGTGATCCCGGCCGTTATCTACGGGGAATCCGGAATCCGCAATCTCTCGATTAATGCTCACGAATTCGCTATGGCCTACCGCAAGATCGTCGGTACGGCCGCATTGATCGAATTGTCGATCGAGGGTGACGAAGAACCGCAATTCGCTATTATTCAGGAATTGCAGCGCAACACCCGCACCGACGAGTTCCTGCACATCGATTTCAAGGAAATCGTCCGTGGTCAGGAAATGGAAGCCGACATTCCGGTGCACGCATTTGGAACCGCCGACGGAGTCAAGAACTACGGTGGTGTTCTGGAAATCAGCACGCATACCCTGCGTGTCCGTTGCCGTCCCCGTGCTTTGCCGGAGGAGATCAAAGTCGATGTGACCAAACTGGGTATCGGCAAAAGTATTCACCTTTCAGAAATCGAAGCTCCTGAGGGAGTTGCCTTCCTTGATGACTCAGAACTGGTTGTGATCGCCTGTGTTGGCGCTTCCGGTGGTGCCAGCGGCGCCGAGGCTGAAGAGGGCGAAGGGGAAGCGGTTGTTGCCACTGCTGAAGCAGCCGCAGCGCCTGCCGAGGAAGAAGCTGCTACGGCGGAATCCTGATTTCTGTTTTAATCTGTTCTTTGCATGCAATCGGTGCGTGTCATCGCCGGCCTGGGAAACCCTGAGTCGCGATACGATGGGACACGCCACAACATCGGATTCGCCGCGGTCGACAAACTGGCCGAGGCCTACTCCGCCTCCTGGAAGGTGGAGACCCGCATGTGTGCCCACACCGCTTCCATCTCAATCGCTGGCAAACCGGTCCTGCTTATCAAGCCGCAGACCTTCATGAATGCCAGCAGCAAGGCTATCGGGAATGTCTGCCGTTATTACAAGTGGTCCCCGAAGTCTGTTTTGGTTGTGGTAGACGAGTTCCAGCTGCCCCTCGGGCAGGCGAAACTGACCCTGAAGGGGAGTGCTGGCGGGCATAATGGTGTCGACGACATCATACAGCGGTTTGGGCCGGATTTTCCTCGTTTGAGGATCGGGATCGCACCCGAAGAACCGACCCCGATGAAGATGACCGATTACGTCCTCGGAAAATTTTCGCCCGAGGAGATAAACACTCTCGCAAACTGCTGGGAACGTATCTTAACTGAGATGAAACTAATCATCCAGCGAGGCCCGGACCTGGCAATCAATACCATAAACCAACGCATTCTTAAGAATGAGCCTTCAAAAAAATCGGAAGTATAATGTGACCATTATCCTCGACACACGCGGATACGATTCCCCCGTGGCAACCCTCGAGGAAAAGGTGACTGAATTGTTAAAGGAGTCTGGCGGTGATGTTGAATCGCTGGAAAATCTGGGTCGCCGTGACTTTACACGCGTGACGGAAAAGGATCACACGGGTGATACCTACCTGCAGGTAGTTGTTGCCGGAGGGGCCACGCTGCCAGCTACTTTTCAGGAAAAAGTCCACTTGGACAAGCTGATCAAGCGGACCATGTTCCAATCCATCTAACCAATCGGGAGTAAAGCAGCCATGGCAAACTTCAATAAAGTCCTCTTGATGGGTAATCTGACCCGGGATCCGGATGTTCGTACCACACCTTCTGGGATGAAGATTGCCAAATTTGGTCTGGCGGTGAATCGCCGTTACCGGACCCGCGATGACGAAACCAAGGAAGAAACCACCTACGTCGACATTGATGCATTCGGTAATCAGGCCGACATCATTGACCGCTACTGTCGGAAGGGGTCGCCACTCTTTGTTGAGGGACGACTTCGGCTGGACCAGTGGGAGACCAAGGACGGGGATAAACGATCCAAGTTGGGCGTCGTTTTGGAAAACTTCCAATTTCTTGGATCCGGACAGGATCAGGGAAGCGGTTCACGTGACGCGGACGGTGGCAGCTTCAGCGCCAATCCAACTGCGCCATCGGCTCCGACATCCTCATCCGGGGATGCCATCGACGATGACAATGTTCCCTTTTAATGTGACATCTTAACTATAAATTTATCTCAGAGGAGAAATATCTCATGGCAAACGCAGAACTTCTGTTACTCAAACCGGTTGAAGACCTCGGCAGCGAGGGTGATACCGTAACTGTAAAAGCTGGCTATGCCCGCAATTACCTGCTCCCGAATGGATTGGCCATTCCGGTGACAAAATCCAACCTCAAGCAAATCGAGGCCCTTCGCGAGCGTGCCGAGAAGCGCCGCCAGTCAGAACTGGAAGCCGCACAGGCAATTTCCACCAAGCTGGAAGGCATCCAGATCGTCTTTGCCGTAAAGACCGGCCCTGGTGGGAAGATGTTCGGTTCAGTGACCGCAGCTGATCTTGTTGAAAAGATTGGTGAGAACGGTGTGGAGCTGGAAAAGAAGCAAGTTAACCTGTACACCCCGGTCAAGAGCCTGGGCAAGCACACGACCAAGATTCGCCTGCATGAGGATGTTTCCGTCGAATTCGACTTCGAAGTGGTTTCCGAAAACCCGATCGAAGACGAGGGCGGGGAGTCCGGATCGGCTGAATAAGGCTTGAAACCTGCACATCATCGGGAATCCAGGAGCAACCTAACCATGCGACATCGCACCATCCATGTCTGAGGAGCGAGGACGCATACCCCCGAATAGCCGTGAGGCTGAAGAGGGGCTGTTGGGGAGTTGCCTGATTGATCCCGGGCAGGATATCCTGTCGTCCTGCATGGAAGCCGGCTTGAAGCCGGATTCCTTTTTTCAGCCCGCGCACAAGGTAGTCTACCAAGTCATGTCGGATCTCTATTCCGACAACAAGGCCGTGGATGAGGTCACTGTGTTGGACGCCCTGATGAGCCGCCCGGTAGCCAGCATTGACTGGTTGAAGCAGAAACAGCGCCTGACGGATCCAAAGACGCCCTTGGTGGAGTTGGTTGGTGGAGCGACCATCCTGACCCGGTTGACCAACCGGATCGAGTCGATTGCCAACGCCCGCTACTGGCTGGACATCGTCCGCCAGAAGTGGTTGCTCAGGCGATTGATCGAGACGGCTTCACATGTGGCCGAGGAGGCGTACGTCAATCAGGATCAACTGGATCACTTCATTGGGGACGTTGAGAAACGGATTCTTTCCATCAATGAGGATAATGCTGGAGATTCCGCGGAGAAGTTTGACGTATCGATCGACAGTGCCGCAAACCTGATCAAGAACATCCTGGCAGGCCAGACCGACTCGGGCGTATTGACCGGGTATACGGACATCGACCGGATGACATTCGGACTCCATTCCGGCCAAATGGTCGTCCTGGCGGCGCGTCCCTCAATGGGTAAGACATCCCTTGGCATGAACATTGCCGAGAATGCGGCCTTGCCGCGTGACGGGCATGGGAAAGGCATCCTTGTTTTCAGTTTGGAAATGCCCTCCGAGCAACTTGCCATGCGTATGCTGTGCGGCCGTGCCCAAGTGAGCATGAAGCGCGTCCGCGACCGCATGCTGGGACAGGATCAGCAAAAGCAGCTGGCCCGTGAAGCGGCGGTCCTCAGGGATGCCCCAATCTGGGTGGATGATTCCAGTGGGCTCAACATTCTCCAATTGCGGGCCAAGGCCCGGCGCATCCACAAGCAACACAAGGTGGATTTGATCGTTATCGACTATCTGCAACTGATCAGCGGCACCGACCAGCGTGTTCCTCGAGAGCAGCAGATTTCGGAGATCAGCCGTGGCATCAAGGCCATGGCGAAGGAGTTGAATCTGCCGGTACTTGTCTTGAGCCAGCTGAACCGGGCATCGGAAAAGGAAAACCGGCAACCACGGATCTCCGATTTGCGTGAATCCGGTTCAATCGAGCAAGATGCCGACGTTGTTTTCCTGCTTGCCCCCAGGCAAAATGCGGAAGATAACCCGACTGTTCCGCAAGCATCCCGCGAGCGTGAACTGATTATAGCCAAGCAACGGAACGGGCCGACCGGCAGCGTTCCCTTAACCTTTATACCCGATTTTACTCGCTTTGAAAATTATACGTCCCAGCCTGTGGAATAATCATATGAAAGGCCTCATCCATACTTTGATTCTCGGGATCGTCCTGACGGTTCTCAGTCCTATCGTTGCCCAGGCCCAAGCGCCGGAGAAAATTGTCGCAGGCGTGAAAATCGAGTTTGTTGACATCCGCAATGTCAGTGACGAGGCAATCATGGCCCGCCTGGAGGTCCGGGAGGGAATGCCCTTCAATCAGAATTTGGTCGATCGCTCCATCCGGAATCTCTATGCAACCCGCCTGTTTGATTTTATTGAAGCGCGCACAGAGGATTTAACCGGCGGGCAAGTTCAAGTCATCTTTACTGTTCAAGCCCGCTACAAGATCTCGCGGATCGAGATTAGCGGTAACAAGGAAGCCAAGCGCAATCGCCTGCTCCGTGATGTGGACATCCGGGTCGGGCAGGGGATTGACGAGCGTCGCATCCGCCGGGACGCCGACAAGATCACCGAGTACTACCGGGACAAGGGATTTACGGAAGTCCGGGTGGATTACCGGATTGACCGGGATGAAGCCAGTGGCGAAGGCGTTGTCACGTTCATCGTAAACGAAGGCCTGAAGCTGAAGATTACGGATGTCGAATTTGTCGGGAATACGGCCTTTTCTTCCAGGAAGTTGAAAAAGGAAATGGAAACCCGCAAGCGGTGGTGGCTGTCATGGCTGACCGGATCGGGGCGCTTCGATGAAGTGAAATTCCAAGAGGATTTGGAACGTCTGCGGGCAAAGTACATGAACGCCGGATATCTGGACGTCAGCATCCCCGAATCCAATGTTTCGCTGGATTATCCCAAAGCAGGCAAAATTGTCATTACCATCCGGATCGATGAAGGTCGCCAATATCGGGTGGGCAACATCAAGTTTGATGGTAATACCATATTCCCGACTCCTATCCTGTATGCGTCTCTCGATTTGCTCCCGGGAGACGTCTTCTCACCGGAGACGCTGGATGAGGACGTTGAGCGAATGAGCAACATCTACGGATCGGTCGGCTACCTTGAAACATCGGTGCGTCCGGATCGCCGGGCAAATATCGAGACCGGCAATATCGACATTATTTACAATATTCGTGAAAGCGAACGGTTCGACGTGGAATCGATTATCATCGAAGGCAACACGAAGTCCAAGAGCATCATCATTATTCGCGAGTTGGCACTGTCTCCAGGACGGACCTTCAACATGGTCTACATGAAGAACAGTGAGGCCATTCTCAAGAACACCCGTTTCTTCGAGGAAGTCCAATTGAGCCCGGAACCGACCAACATTCCCGGAAAACGGAATCTCAAGGTTTCCGTGAAGGAAGGCCGGACTGGGAATTTCCAATTTGGTGCGGGGTTCAGTTCGCTGGAAAACGCGGTTTTCTTCTTCGAGATTTCCCAAGGCAACTTTGACCTGTTCAAGTGGCGTTCACCGTTCCTGCAGGGGGATGGGCAGAAATTCCGCTTCCGCGGGTCCATCGGATCGTACTCAAATGAAATGGTCCTCGCCTTTGAAGAGCCCTGGTTGTTTGAGCGCCGGTTGGCATTTGGGTTCCAGTTGTTCCGCAGGGAGACGGATTACAACAGCACCACCTACGACGAAATGCGGACCGGTTTGGAAATCTATCTGCGGAAGCGCTTGATTGGCCTGATCAATGGCCAGCTCACCTACAGCTACGAAATTGTCGATCTCGATGTGCAGGGCAATGCCCCGTTGGTGATCCGGGATGAATCGATCAACAGTCCTCGCACTGTGTCGAAACTCGCCCTGACCATGTGGCGCGATACCCGCAATGACTTGATATTCACCACCCGCGGTAGCCGGATTTCCTTGACATCCTCCTTTGCTGGTATTGGCGGAGATACTGAGTACCTGAAATTTGAACTCCGCAGCGCGTTCTTCATTCCCACATTTGAACCGGGTGACCAAGTGCTTTCCATCCTCGGACGGGCCGGATCCATTTGGGAATACAGTGACAAGCCGTCTCCGTTTTTTGACAGATTCTACCTGGGGGGTCCGGATTCACTTCGTGGTTACGATTACCGCGATGTGGGACCGTTGGGTCAGGACGAATTTGGCAACCTGATTCCGGAGGCCGTAGGGGGTAATTCCTACGGGTTCATCAGCTTTGAATATTCCATCAAGCTGGCGGACGCCATGCGCTTCGCCTTTTTCTATGATGCTGGATTCGTCAATCCGGGTGATTTCGACTTCAGTCCTGGTGGATATAATGACAATTGGGGATTTGGCATACGGCTGCTTGTTTTAGGCAATCCGCTCCGTCTGGATTTCGGAATTCCGATCAATTCCACCGAGATTTGGGGCGAGGATGCAAATGGAAAACCAGTCTTGCAGTATTCCAATGATACCGGTAACCAATTTAACTTCTCCTTTGGAACCCGCTTCTAAATTTGAACAGCCCCCGAAAATTTGGGTCTCTTCATCATTGACCAAACAAAATAATCTTCAATTAAATCGAGTATAATGAGAAATGTAACTAAACTCCTTCTGCCCATCATCGCTATGGGCGCCCTCGCATTCAATGCCGCTAATGCTGAGCTCTCGGTTGTTACCGTTAGCATGCAGAAGCTTTTCGACGGATACTATAAGGCCGGTGAAGCCAATCAGCGTCTGGAAAGCCTCCGCGAAAATGCCGTGGCTGAAGCACAGGAAAAAGAAAAGTCCCTTCAGGACATCGTCGCAAGTGTGAATGCCAAGCAGGAAGAACTGCAAAACCCGATGCTTTCGGACGACGCCAAGGCCGAAAAGCAGGCTGAGTTGGAGCAGATCGTCACTGATGGTCGCCAAAAGCAGGCTGAATTCCAGCAATGGCAGCAGCAGACCATGAACGAACTCAATCAGCGCGGGCAGGAAATCCGCCGCACCTTGATTGACGAGATCGTCAAGCTGGTTAACGAGATCTCCTTGAAGGAATTCCAGGCCGACTTGGTGCTGGACACTTCCGACATCATGGGAACCGGCGTTCCGTCCGTCCTGTACGCCAGCGACAGCCTCGACATTACTGAGAAGGTACTGGCCAAGCTGAACGCTGACGCCCCTGCCGAGTAATCAGAAACGTCTTTCAAAAATTTTGCCCCGGATTCAGTTTGCTGGATCCGGGGCTTTTTTATGACCAATTTGGATTTCAAGTGGACAAAACGGTTGCGCCATTTCCAGCTTTTGGCAGGTTGATTCTATGAAATGGAGCCTGACTGTTGATGCCGTCCTCAAAATCCTGGGGGCGGAAAATTGTTTAGGAAAGTATACCGGGGATCTTACCGGCTTGGCCGATTTGAGGGAATCCGGACCGGGCGACATCAGCTTCCTGACGGGTGGTAAGTACGCGAAGCACCTGCCGGAAGCAAAGGCCAGCCTGATTCTGGTTCCGGAAGGGCAGGAGGGTGAACCCGGGGATGCCCAGGTCTGGGTGCCTGTCAAGGATCCATCGGTCGCCTTGGCCTCAGTGTGTGCCCACATTGAGGCCATTCTTGTGCCGCGTCCGGAAGCGGGTATTCATCCCACAGCGATCATCGACCCCACTGCTTCCATTGATCCCTCGGTCACGGTGGGTCCCTACTGTATCATCGAAGAGAATGTGGTTATAGGCAAAGGTACCATCCTGGAGTCCCAAATCCGGATTGAGCGGGGATCTCAAATCGGGGTGGACTGCCACATTTTCCATGGTGCCGTTATCGGATGGGGCACCCTCATCGGAAACCGCTGCCGTTTATTTTCCGGGGTGGTGCTTGGAGCGGATGGATTTGGATACCATTCTGATGCCACCGGTCACCATCGGTTGCCGCAAATCGGCATAGTCGTCCTTGAGGATGATGTCGATGTCGGCGCCAATACCTGTATTGACCGCGCGCGTTTTGCCGAAACCCGTATCGGGGAGGGTACCAAAATCGATAACCTTGTTCAGATCGGTCATAACAATATCATTGGGAAGCATAATATTTTGTGCGCCTTTGTTGGAATGGCCGGTAGCAATGTCCTGGGGGATTTTTGCGTCATGGCTGGCAAGGTGGGGCTCTCCGGACACCTGAAGATCGGTGACAGGGTCACTGGAACAGCTCAATGCGGAATAACCAAGGATGTGCCATCGGATACCATCTTGAGTGGAACGCCCGCTCAACCGCATCACAAACTGATGAAAGAGCAGGTTCGGGTACGCCAGTTGCCGCAGCTTTTCAAGCGTGTGAAAGCCCTTGAGGAAGCCCGTGACTAATTCCTTTTAAAATAGAATTGCCAGCGCAATCCTGTCGTCCCATTCAATTATCCAGAAGTCACGAATTATGCAGTTTGGTGAAATGAAAGTCCTCATGGGGAGCGCGAATATGCCGCTCGCCGAATCCGTGTGTGAATTTATTGGTACAGAGCCGACCAAAGTGAACCTGAAGCGGTTCCCCGACAAGGAAGTCTGGGTAAAGATTGAGGAGAATATTCGTGGAAAGGACGTTTTTATCGTTCAACCCACCAGTCCACCAGCCAATGACAACCTGATGGAGCTGTTGATCATGATCGACGCCGCCCGCCGGGCCTCGGCCCACCGGATCACCGCTGTCCTGCCGTTTTACGGGTATGCCCGCCAGGACCGCAAGGATCAGCCGCGGGTGCCGATCACGGCAAAATTGGTCGCCAATCTACTTGTTACGGCTGGTGCCAACCGCGTGTTGACGATGGATCTGCATGCTCCCCAAATTCAGGGGTTCTTTGATATCCCGGTGGATCACCTCTATGCCTCCACGGTGTTCTATGATTACTTGAAGAAATTCAAGGACGAGGACCTGATCGTCATTTCACCCGATGTGGGTGGAATGAAAATGGCCTCGGCTTACGCCGGCATGCTCGGTACTGACTTTGGATTTGTAGCCAAGAAGCGAATGGACGCCACGCAAGTTGAGGCAACAAGCGTGGTTGGTGACGTGGAAGGCAAATCGGTTCTGATTGTTGACGACTTGACGGAATCCGCCGGAACTCTGCAGGCGGCTGCCAAGCTCCTGAAAGAGAAGGGTGCGTCCAAGGTTCGCGCGGCAGTCAGCCATGCTGTCCTGAATGAAAAGGGTTACGAGCGGATGCAGGAAGGATTTCTTGATGAATTGATCTCGACGAATTCCGTTCCGGTCGATTGTCGTGGGCTCCCTATTACAATCTTGTCGATTGCGCCGTTGCTGGGTGAAGCCATGTTGCGAATCAATAATCATCAGAGTGTGACATCGCTGTTCCGGATCAAGGGATTCTAGCAGGCCTCTTGGGTTTAGGCCGTTTTTTTTGTGTTTTTTTGAATTTCTCCCACGGGTTTGCGTCAAATCGGGAGATGTTTAAATTCAATTCTATGAAGAACGTAACGCAATCCAGAATGAAAGTGTGGATGAACCCCAGCGCGTGGACTTGCCTTCTGGCAATGGCGACGATCTCGCCTGCCGCAGTCGCTGAAAACGACTTTTCTCTCGATCAGTCACCCGCGGGAAGTCCCGGAGCCCCAGCCATCGCCAGTTATGCGGATGTATTGGAGCCGGCTCGGTCAGCAGTGGTATCGGTGACCACGGCCAGCATCGTGGAAACCATGCGCAGTCGTGGACGTAGCCCAATGGAGGAGTTTCTTCGCCGGTATTACGGGATGCCGGATGACCCCACCCACAACCAGCAGCGTGAGGAACCCTTGGAGCGCCGCATTCCACATGGGCTCGGATCCGGGGTGATTGTATCAGAAGATGGATACATTCTGACAAACAACCACGTGATTTCGGATGGCAAGGGCGAGCCAGCAGATGAGATAACGGTTCATTTGGATAATGACATCCAAGTTGAAGCGGTTTTGGTTGGACGCGATGAGCGGACCGACGTCGCGCTGTTGAAGATTGAGAAGACCGGGCTTCCCTATATCAAGATGGCCGACAGTGATTTGCTGCGAGTTGGAGACATTGTTTTTGCCATTGGAAATCCGCTTGGAGTGGGGCAAACCAGCACGATGGGGATTGTCTCGGCAACTGGGCGAACTAATCTGGGCCTGCTTGGCAATCAAGGGTACGAAAATTTCATCCAGACGGATGCCGCCATCAATCGAGGCAACTCCGGGGGGGCTCTTGTTGATGCCGATGGGCGTCTGATAGGCATCAACACGGCGATCTTCTCGCAGACCGGTGGAAATATCGGGATTGGATTTGCTATTCCCTCCCGACTGGCTCGCACGGTGGTTTTGGAGTTGATCGAGAATGGCCGCGTCCGGAGAGGGTATCTGGGAGTCTCCATCCGGGATATGAATCCGGACATGGCAGAAGCCTTTGGAATAGACGAGGCAAAAGGTGCCCTGGTGGAAGTTGTCCAGGAAGGCACGCCTGCTGCACGTGCAGGATTGAAGCGTGGAGACTTGATCCAATCCATTAACAACAAGCCCGTTGAATCGGTTGCTGATCTGAGGTTGCAAGTGGCGGCCATGCGCCCGGGATCGGAAATCGATGTGGAAATTCTCAGAGATGGTAACCTTGAGCTTGTTAAAGTGGTGCTGGGAAGTCTTGATGACCCAACTGCAATCGTGACCACGGAGGATTCCCCGCTGGAGGGAGTGGGTTTGGAACCCATCACAGACGAAGCGCGCACCAAGTGGAATCTGGAGGAAGAGGAAGGCGTATTGGTAACAGAAGTGAGTGCGCGCTCACCTTATGCCTCGGTTTTGACAGCCGGGATGGTCATCATTGAGGTAAATGATGCCAGTGTGAATTCGATTGGTGCTCTCAATGAGAGCTTACGCCCGGGCAGGGTCAACAAGTTATGGGTATCCTTCCGGGGTAACCGCGGATATGTAGCCCTTCGATTGGAATAAGATTTTAGCCCGTCCCCCGCTTGCCGGAGGACGGGCTTTAAACTAACTTAGACCAGCAGGCCCAAACGCTCGAGCAGCGCATTTGGATCAGGTTCCCGGCCCATGAAGGCATGAAAGAGCACGCTGGGTTCTTCCTCATTACCTTTCGAAAGCACGCACTTCCGGAATGACATCCCGGTGTTGGGATTCATGATGCCTTCCTTGGTGAAACGGGTAAAGGCATCCGCATCAAGGACTTCCGCCCACTTATAACTGTAATAACCAGCTGCGTATCCGGTCGAGCTGCTGAACAAGTGCCCGAAAGAGCGAACCGTGGTGGGATACTCCACATTGCAGGGAGGTAGATAGCCTTCCAAACTGGACTTGATGAAAGCATCCATGTCTTCCGTCCCGGAAGGATCGAAAGATGTATGCAAGGCC